>Ga0172375_10009924_pt1 | contig 12439 bp, 9 predicted proteins | sample LakKiv1m_FD_114537 | JGI IMG/M metagenome (GOLD analysis project Ga0172375, IMG submission 114537) | Freshwater microbial communities from Kabuno Bay, South-Kivu, Congo - kab_092012_11.1m | ecosystem: Environmental > Aquatic > Freshwater > Lake | place: Democratic Republic of the Congo... | reverse complement strand
CGCTCGGGGTTGACATTCTTTCCCTATTAGTCTATCATCTATCTAAGATAAATGAGGTGTAACATGCCGTACGCGACTCTTGCCTATAATCAATCTCTGGCGCTCCTTGCCGACCTATATGAGATGACCATGGCATATGGGTACTGGAAAGAAGGGCACCATAAAAAAGAGGCTGTCTTCAATCTTTTTTTCAGGGACAATCCTTTTAACGGCGGATTTGCCGTAGCGTGCGGCCTAGCCTACGTGATCGATTTCCTCGAGCACTTTAATCTTAATGAGAGCGACGCCGCGTATCTTGCCGGACTTGAAGGTAACGACGGAAAACCTCTTTTCGATCCGGGCTTCCTGGACTACATGAAAGGGCTCAAATTCGAGTGTGATATAGACGCCGTGCCTGAGGGGACAGTGGTATTTCCGCTTGAGCCGCTGGTCCGCGTAAGGGGCCCGATCATACAGGCTCAGATCCTGGAGTCGGCGCTTCTTAATATCATAAATTTTCAGACACTTATCGCGACAAAGTCCGCGCGCATCGCTATTGCCGCACACGGCGAGCCTATCCTGGAGTTCGGCCTCAGGAGGGCGCAGGGTATAGACGGCGCTCTTGCCGCCAGCAGGGCGGCATATATCGGCGGATCCAGCGCGACGTCCAACATCCTGGCCGGAAAATTATTCGGGATCCCTGTCAAAGGTACACACGCCCACAGCTGGGTCATGGCATTTGACGACGAACTGGAAGCGTTCAGGTCTTACGCGCGCGTCATGCCCAACAACTGCGTATTTCTTGTCGATACCTATGACACTCTGGAGGGCGTGAAAAAAGCTATACAGGTAGGTACCTGGCTTAAGTCAGAAGGGCACCGCATGGTCGGCATACGTCTGGATTCGGGAGACCTGGCTTATCTTAGCAAACAGGCCCGCTCCATGCTCGATCAGGCCGGGTTACAGGACGCCAGGATATTCGCGAGCAATGACCTCGATGAACACATTATCCAGAGCTTGAAGGAACAAGGCGCTACTGTGAACATATGGGGCGTCGGCACCAAACTCGTTACAGGATACGGCCAGCCCGCGTTAGGCGGGGTATATAAACTTTCGGCTGTCAAAGACACTAACGGGCCATGGAATTATAAAGTGAAGATCTCCGAGCAGGCCATAAAAGTTTCCAACCCGGGCATCCAGCAAGTAAGACGGTATTATCAGGGCAAAGAAAGCGTCGCGGACGTCATCTACGAGGAAAAGACAGACATGTCGAAAGGCTGTATCATGATCGACCCGCTGGATATGACGCGCCAGAAACGCATTACCCCGGACTTGAGCGGAGAAGATCTCCTGGCGCCGATCTTCCGCGCCGGAAAAAAGGTCTACGCGAGCCCGTCTATCGAGGATATCAAGCGTAATACAGCGCGAAGCCTGGGCCATTTTCACAGCGGCGTAAAACGTTTTGTGAACGCCCACCGGTATCCGGTCGGGATAGAAAAATCTTTGTACGCGCTGCGCACGGAACTTATATTAAGAACCAGGGAGATAGAATGAAATTCGTCAAAATAGCAGGCGCATGCCTTAACCAGACCCCTCTGGCGTGGGACGAGAATAAAGCTCATATAATAAACGCGATAGCTATGGCAAAACGCGAGGATGTAGACATCCTTTGCCTGCCGGAGCTGTGCCTGAGCGGGTATGGATGCGAAGACGCGTTCTTTTCTCAGGGCGTGATCGATATGGCGGCCCGCGTCCTGGATGAGATCGTCCCGCATACCAAGGGCATCGCTGCCGCCATAGGCCTGCCGGTAGTCCATGAAAGCGGTATATTCGACGCAATAGGTTTTGTCGTTAACGGGAAGATAGCCGGGTTCGCCGCAAAGAAATATCTTGCCGGCGACGGGCTGCACTACGAGCCGCGCTGGTTCAAGCCATGGCCTCAAGGGGTACGCTCCGAGGTCATCATAGGCAGAAAAAAATATCCTATCGGAGACCTCCTGTTCGACCTGTCAGGTATAAAAGTCGGGTTCGAGATATGCGAGGAAGCGTGGGTCGCCAGGCGGCCGGGCGGGGACCTGTCGTCGCGCGGCGTGGATATCATATTAAACCCCAGCGCCAGCCATTTTGCTTTTGGTAAGCATGAAGTGAGGAAGAGATTCGTTCTTGAAGGCTCGCGCGCTTTCGGCGTGGCGTACGTTTATTCCAATCTGGTCGGGTGCGAGTCAGGCAGGATAATATTCGACGGCGGAGTCCTGATAGCCTCAAGCGGGAAGCTTTTGACGCACGGAAAACGCTTTTCCTACGAGGACGTCCTTGTCTCATCGAAGGTCGTCGATATCGAGACAATACGGATGAACCGTTCGCGCGTCTCGAGCTTTGAGCCTTCGGTTGAACGGCCCGGAGAGCTTTCAGTGCAGGTCAAATTCAAATTCTCCGGCCACGACCCCGAGGCATCCGAGGATGCCGTTATCGAGACATGGGAAAGTTCTCCGGATATCAAAAAAGAAGAATTCGGCAGGAGCGTGCCCCTGGGGCTTTTTGATTATTTGAGAAAATCCAAGTCTTACGGATTTGTCGTGTCTTTGAGCGGAGGAGTGGATTCAAGCACGGTAGCATGCCTGGTCGCGCTCATGGTCACGTCAGGGACGCGGGAACTAGGGATAAAAAAATTCGTCAAGAAATTGGATCATATATCGGAATTATGTAATGCCCGTGATGACAAGGCGATAATGAAGCGCATTTTGACCTGCGTTTATCAGGCTACGAGGAACTCTAGCGCCCTGACGCGTAATGCGGCGGCAAAGGTCGCAGGATCGGTCGGCGCCGAGTTTTACGAATTCGATGTGGATGCCTTGTTCGAACGGTATGTGGCCATGGTCTCAAAAAATATCGGCCGCCCACTCTCCTGGAAGGAGGATGACATCCCTCTTCAGAATATCCAGGCCCGAGTCCGGGCCCCTGGCGTCTGGCTTTTGGCTAATGAGAGGAAAGCCCTGCTTTTGGCTACCAGTAACCGGAGCGAGGCCGCGGTCGGGTACGCGACCATGGATGGAGATACCTGCGGAGGACTTAGCCCCATAGCCGGGATAGACAAGGCGTTCTTAAGGCAATGGCTGGTCTGGCTCGAAAAGAAAGGCCCTGAAAATGTTTACCGGATCCCGGAGCTGTCGCTCGTGAACAGGCAGGAGCCCACCGCGGAACTGCGGCCGCCAAAGACCAAACAAACCGACGAGAAAGACCTGATGCCGTATGATGTCCTGGATGTGGTGGAAAGGTACGCCATACGCGATAAAAAACTGCCTCTTGAGATATTCTTACTGACGCGCAAAGAATATAAGGGCGTATACCGCGATAAAGACTTAGCCCTCTGGGTAGAACGGTTCTTTAAGCTTTGGTGCCGCAATCAGTGGAAGCGAGAGCGTTACGCCCCGTCGTTCCACCTCGATGACGAGAATCTCGATCCGAAGACGTGGTGCAGGTTCCCGATCCTTTCGGGCAGTTATGAGCGCGAGCTGAAAGAACTTAGGGATTATATCCGTCGGAAGGCGTGAGCTTTTTTGTTTTTTCAAGTTCGCTGTAGGCGTCTTTGTACCCGGGATCCAAGCGGACCGCCTTCGTCAGGTCTTCGGCCGCCAGGTCGTACTTCTTCATTTTGTTATATGCCTTGCCCCGGTTGTATAAGGCCTGCACATAACGCGGATCCATTTCCAGCGCTTTACTGAAATCCTTTATTGATCCTTCGAGGTTCCCCTGCATCGCTAACGCGACGCCCCGGCTAAGATACGCGCGCGCGTTCGGCTTATTTTCCATGACGACCTCGAGATCGGCCATGGCCTCTTTTAATGAACCGGTATTAAGGTAAGCTATTGCCCTGTTCAGATAAGCTCCGGTATATGTCGGGTCAGAGTTGATGGCCCGGGTATATTCATAAATGGCTTTTTCCCAGAGCCCTCCGGCGCTAAAGATAAATCCCAGGTTGTAATGCGCCTTTACAGAAGAAGGGTCCAGTTCCAGCGCTTTTACCAGGTCTTCGGCCGCCTTCTTATTGTCTCCCAGGGCCATATATTCGACCGCGCGCTGAACGTAGGCTTTAGTATAAGACGGATCGATATTCAATACTTTTGTATACGACCCGACCGCTTGAAGATGTTCGCCTTGTTTTCCGGATATCATGCCGATCGTGAATAAGGCGTCCGTAAAGCGCGGATCAAGGCTAAGGATCTTTTGGCAGTCAGCGAGCGATGCTTTAAGGTTGTTCCTCTCGAAAAACAAGTAGGCCCTGCGAACATAGGCGTTTTCAGCGCGCGGGTCCAGGGCTATCGCGCGGTCAAGGTCCTTGAACGCGTTCTTGAAGTCAAAGGCCTCGTAATACGCCATCGCACGGTATAAGTGCAGAAGCGAAGAACTGGGATATACAGTTAGGGCGCTTTCCCATAAAGTTATTCCGTTCCTCCAGGCCTCTGTCCGACCGGCGCTTAATATGGACAGTGTCGTTATGACAGAGATGCCGAGGACTATAGAAGAGACCCTTAAAAGTTTATTTTTTAAATAATGGTCATAAAGCCATATAGCGATCGACGCGATAATAAAAAAAAGCCCGATATACGGCACGTAAGTATATCGGTCGCAAACCAGCGCCGGACCCGTCCTCACGAACTGGATTACCGGTAAGAGTGTCATGATAAAAAATATCGACCCGAACATTATTTTTCTGGTCAGGCGGACTGAATATAAGATAAGCGCGGCGAGGAAGATCACGGCGGCCGGATATAATATATTAACTGTAGACTCAGGCGGTGGATAGAGTGCCGATAGGTCGACAGGTACGAACAATTTTTTTAGATAGAACAGGACCGCGTAACAGGCGGTAAAAATATTTTCAGGGAACGGTAGTATCCCGGACAGCCTGGAGCCGCCGGTTAGGCCGGTTTGACCCGACAGGTTGACGCCTGCGTAAACGGCGCTTAGCAGAAAGACCGGCGCCTTTTCAAGCAATGATACGTGGTCTATCTTTCTTTTTACTAAGAAGTCAACGGCGATAAGGACGAGTGGAAGGGTGACACCCATGGGTTTTGCTGATAGGGACAGCGCGAATGAGACCAGCATAAGGTAAAAAAAAGTCTTTCGACGGGCCTTTAGGTAATACATGTAACTGATGATCGATCCAAGGAAGAAGAGTGTATAGAGCACGTCCTTTCGCTCGGTTATCCACGCGACGGATTCAACGTGCATCGGATGGACCCCGAAAAGAAGCGCGGTGAGGCCGGCGCAGATAATGCTGCCGCTTAAGAGCGAAATAAGCCAAAAGACCAGGACGCAGTTTATGATATGCAGGATCAGGTTGTCGAGGTGATAATAGAACGGGTCGAGATCAAAAAAATGATATTCGAGCGCGAATGACGCCATCACCAGAGGTTTATACAGATTTTTGTGGAATGAGCTCCATATGGCTGACAGCGTATCCGGCGAAAGGGTCTTTACGCTGCCGCATTCGGTGATATAACCCGGATCGTCCCAGTTCGTGAAACTGTTCCCCAAAGACGGCAGGAATGTCAGGAATACGGTCAAACATATAATACCGATGGCCAGCGGCACAGCTAACCTGCGGGAGAAGGGGAACGAGATATTTTGTGGCATGTACCTATTATAAATGCGCCGTGTTGGTTTGGCTATTGTTATTTTAGCTTGAAAGCGCCCCAAGCGGGGCGTATGATACTCTGGATATGAATTCAAAGAAAGCGTTTATCATAGTCGATGTTCAGAACGATTTTTGTCCCGGCGGCGCTCTGCCGATAAAAGACGGCGATAAGGTCGTTCCAATAATAAATAGTATCCAGCATAAGTTCGACCTGGTTCTCGCTACGCAGGACTGGCACCCGAAGGGGCATTGCAGTTTTGCGGGTACGCACGGCAAAAAACCGGGCGAGCGCGTAACCCTCGGCGGGATAGAGCAGATATTATGGCCTGAGCACTGCGTCCGGGACACCTTCGGAGCTGAACTTCTGGCGGGCCTTGATAAGGGAAGGATCGAAAAGATATTCCATAAAGGTTCGGATAAGGATATCGACAGTTACAGCGCCTTCTTCGACAACAGGCATCTCAGGGCGACGGGACTGGGCGAATACCTTAAAGAGCGCGGGGTAACTGAAGTTCATATCGCCGGTCTGGCGCTGGATTATTGTGTCAAATACAGCTCTCTTGACAGCGTGCGTTTGGGGTTCAAGACTACAGTGATCGAGAGCGCGTGCCGGGGGATAGATCTGGTGCCCGGAGATATAGAAAAGGCCGTTCAGGAAATGAAGGATATAGGCGTCAATGTCGCGCGTGAAGTTAAATAAGACTTGCGGATATTTGGAAGACGGATTAAAATGGACGGGCCTACTGAGCGAAACGATAATTGAAAGATATGTATTTGCCTGCCGAAATCTAAGCATGGTCTCGATTTCAAGCAATGGCTGAATTTCTTGCAGAAATTCGAGCGCATTGAAATCGAGACGCATAGATTTCGGTTCGCAAATTTTACGTAGTAAAATTTGCGGAGAGATGCCGGAGCGGTTTAACGGGTACGCCTGGAGAGCGTATGTGCTTAGAAATAGGCACCCAGGGTTCGAATCCCTGTCTCTCCGCCAGTTTTCGCATCAGTTTAACTTAGGCGAAAACGTCCTGAAATCAATGTGAAAGCATTTCGATGATAAACTGAAAATTTACGAAGTGAATTTTCAGTAATTAGGAAATGCTTTCCATGTTTTGATTTCAGGACCATGTTATGATTTTGGGACATAATGACTTAGCGATAAGCGAGGCCGATTGCGGTCTATTTTCTATTGTTCTATTTTCCTCCTACCCCTTCGGTAATTTATACGCCAGAACATCCACCGTCTCGATGACAGGCGGTTTTGAGAAAAGCTCGGATGAGCGGGCTTTTAAGGCTTGAGCGACCTTGCCTGAGAGATGCGCCTGACGCCCTGCCTCGTCAGCGAAACCGTCGAATATGCCGAATGTAGACGGGCCAAGGCGGATACCGAACCATACCGGCGTTTTAGGCTCTTACTGAACAAGTTTAAACCCGTCTAAAAGGAATTGTTTGACGTCGTTCTCTTTCCCGGGTTTTGCTTCCAAACGAACGAATAAAGCTAGATTAGGCATGTTGACCCTCCTTTTGGTTTATTCCATAACTATTATGACCGCAAGAGAGCGATATGTAAATCGGCCGGTTCGCTTTTTTAATGATCTTTTTCCGGGAAGATGGTGGTATCACAAAACGTGATACCAGCAAGCTGACTAATTCTCTTGTTTAACCGATACTAACGCGCTACAATATAAAATATTCCGATACACGTTCGGTGTAACTTGAGGCAGTACATGACATGCTTTTCCGTAACATAGTTCAATAGACGCCAGGCGATCGGCGTCTTTTTTTGTGTAAAATAACGAGGCTTGACCAAAAAGGATTTTCATGAAGAAATGCCCCTACTGCAAAAAAGAGCTGGTTGATACCGCCCTGCGGTGCCGGTTCTGCAGACGAGTGCTGTCTCCGGCCGGCATCGCCGATGAAAGCGCTCTTATTATCAACAATAACCCGGAACTGGTGCGGTTATCTATCATATCTGCTATTCTTACGGCGCCATTCATGATCATATTTGTTTTCTATAGTGCTTTTAATTTTCATTCCAGGCTGGGCTACCTCAATATCGTACTAGTCGTATATTTTATCGGATTGATAGCTAATTTCTTTAGCGCCGCTATCGTTGCGTACATACTTAAGCCCGGGGCAGGCCGTTCGGATATCGCAGCCGGCATAAAGACCGCGTTTTCAAAAATAGATACTCTTATGTTATGGACACTTGTGTCGTTGACAGTCGGTCTTCTTCTGGGCGTCCTGGAAAGATTGCTGCGACTGGCAAAATTTGTTACCACAGCGGGAATGATATCATACTCAGCCGCTACTTTTTTTGTTCTGCCGCTCATCGTTACCAGGGATATGTCCATAATAGAAGCGATTCGCGTCTCTGCCAGAATGGTGAAAAACAATCCGGTGAAGGCGTTCGGGGGGCTCTTTAAGATAGATCTTAAATACATGGCGATCACCGGGGCCATAACGATCCTGGGGATCTTAGTTTTGGCCTGGCTCGCGGACTTTTTAATGTCTGAGCGTATGTTAAGCAACGCATGGCTGAATCATCTGTGCGGCTTCTGGGGGGCATATAGCGTTGAGATCACGGTGTCTCTGGGCAGCCTTGCGATCGCGAGCATGGCGATAGGGCTGAGCTATTTTTCGTGCCTTACGCAGATCTACAGGGCCCTTTCGTACGCGTCGCTATCGAAACAGGGAATATAATGCGGCTGGGGGGACGGTTCTGAGTCCGAATAGAAACCTGTCCCTAAGTGTTTTGTGTAATGTTAGATGTGTAATGTGTAATGAAAATGACGACCGATTGACGTAGGGGCACCTGCTTCGCTATGCGAAGCGTGCATGAGCCCTGTGAGCAACATGGGGGCGAACACATGGGTTCGCCCCTACGCATTATTTCATACCCAGGGCGGGTTTCGAACCCGCCCCTACCATTCAAACCCGTCAACTGCTATTCCTCTCAATAATTAGACGACCAGGATATTGAAGTCGCAATTTGCGACTTCAAATATAGATTTTCTCTTGTATCTACCGCAATAACGCATTAAAATAACTCCATGAATAAAGCCTTACTCGTCATCGACGTCCAAAACATTTATTTCAGCGATAAACTAAGGATCACGCATCCGGAAGGCAGCCTCGGGAACATTTTGAAGGCTATGGACTCCGCCGCAAAAGCCGGGATCCCTGTTGTTGTCATCCAGCACAGCGCATCAAGTATGGCGGCGTTCAAACGCGGGTCAGAGGAGTGGAAACTTCATCCTGAGATCGCCAGGCGTAAGACCGACGCGCTGATAGAAAAGACCATGCCCGGTAGTTTTACTAAGACAAACCTCGAAGCGTGGCTTAGGGACCGTAAGATCGATACTGTCACGATCGCCGGATATATGACGCAGATGTGCTGCGATACCACGGCGCGCCAGGCAGTGGACCTTGGATTTAATGTCGAATTCCTGTCCGACGCGACAGGCACGCTGAATGTATCAAACGCCGCAGGATCGGTCACTGCCGAAGAACTTCACCGCTCCATCCTTGTAACGCAGGCTATGCGTTTCTCAAAGGTCATGACTACAAAAGAGTGGGTTGGTTCGTTTCCTACCATTTAAACTCGTTAACAGCCTTTCCACATCCAAAATTTTTCCCGCCAACTCCGCCAACAGTACTTCGTACTGGGCGGTGGGCGGGATCCCGCCTACTCTTAAAATTAATCAGCGGGAAAAATACTTTGCAAGAAAATCACCACTTTTAGCGTCTTTATAAGTAGGGGGGGGCTGTTTTGTGTAATGTTAAAAGTGTAATGTGTAATGGAATATTAGTATGTACAATTATATTGACAAAATGCCAGACGTGAGGTAAATTTGAATAGGGAGCATGTAAGCGGGAGCTTTATTTGGGACCAGCGGAAGGAAGAGAGTATTATGAAAAAGCATGAATATTCTAAGGATATGCCGTTAGGCGATTTGAAGAGGGTGAGCGATTTTTTGCCGCCTCCTGAGAAGCTCGTTATGCCTGAACGATCTGTAAAGGTTACGCTACGCTTAAATGCGAATAGCTTACGATTTTTCAAAGATCAAGCCAGGAAGAACCATACAAAGTATCAGCGCATGATCCGCAATCTGGTGGACAGATATGCGGAGAGATACCAGCTTGGTGACGGTTCCCCAGGTTAGACTGGACCTGTCGCTGTAGAGGTCTCCTGGAGATCACAACGGTATGTTATCAATAAAAAAGAAAAACATTTTTGTTAAACTGCCTGCCGCTAAGGCGAAGGAAGCGTTCGACACTCTGTATGAGGGGCGGAACGTTAAGGTCGAACGGATCGTCTCGTGCGGCCAGAAGACTCCTGAAAACGTCTGGCTTTCGGAAAGAAAAGCAGAATGGGTTATGGTCCTCCAGGGGAAAGCGCGTCTGGAGTTCAGATCGCCGCATAAAGAGATCGAGTTAAAAGCCGGCGACCACGTGCTTATTCCGGCGGACACGCCTCACCGTGTCGCTTGGACGCACCCTCAAAGAAAGACCGTCTGGCTTGCGGTGCATGCAGGGTGTTAAGGATCCAAGATTATGATCGCGATCGCGGGCGCGGCCGGTGTTCTCATGGTCCTGATCGGCGTATTTAAACTGATTGTACGGAGGCAACCCCACCCCTCACCCCGAATTTCCTTGTAGTCTCCTGTCAAGTAGTGTATAACAATAGCATAACAACCTAATTTTTGTCCGGCAGAAATTAATTACGGCCTCTTCTGAGATAATTTGCCCATTCATGATACTTTGAGCTATTCATTTAAATAAGGAGCAGTCTATGAAACAGATCTGTGCGATAGTACCGCGCGTATTATTGTCGGCGTTCCTGCTTTTGTCGTCTTACACGGTATCTTGGGGAAGCGATGACCCATACTACCTTGAAAGCGAGATCCATGATACGGAAGTTAAATATAACGCCGTCCACGCCGGCGCTGAAAAGGCGCGTAATTTCATCGCCAAGTACGGCGAGATGAAAGACTCTCTAAGTAAAGCTTATGACGAGCTTACCGCGCTGGAAGATAAGATGCGCGATATCCTCCAGAAGAACCTGATCAAATCCACGATAAAGCTCGGCATCGACACTTACGGCAAGGTAACTCTTGTCTTGGGGTTCGCTGAGCAGTCGGCGAAACTTATCATAGTCTCCTGCGCATGCGAGTTCATCGGCGACCAGATGCAGGACAGTTTCAGCACTCCTTATAATAAGGCTGTCAAAGGGCTTTCAGAAGAGGCGCGTAAACTGGCCCCGGAGATGAATGAGGTGCAGAAAACGCTCGCCATGTCTATGGACGAGGTAAAAGCCGAAGCCTTAAAGGGCGGGGACAAACTCGGCGATGTGGGCGCGATATATCGCAAATTCTCCATGGTGCTTGAAGCCATAGATAAAGCTAAAAAGGAGCTTTATGAGATCAGGAAGAACCTTGATAAAACGGACGGCGATGTAAAAGATTCGCTTCCTAGAACTGAAGAAGAGGAGAAGGCCCTCGACGAGAAACTTAAAGGCCTTAGAGAACGCCTGGCTAAGGTGGTCAATGAAAAGATCGGCCAGGCCAACAGCTCTATCGCCGAGGGAGCTAATTCGATAGCTACTGTCCAGGTCAAGCCTGTTAATGTGCCTGTAAAGGATGAAGTGGAACGGCAGGCGATCATCGCTGAAAAGAACAGCGAGTTGATCACAGTGGGAACCGAGGCCAGGGCCGAGTTGGACCAACTTAACCAGGAAATGGATAAGGCCGCCCAGGTACCGATGTACGACGGAAGAACCTATAACCCGCTTCAATACAGGATCGTTGGATATCCGATTTTTAAACCCGTGACAGAAAAAGACCTGAAAGACGCCGATCCTGTCTATCTGAAACAACAAAAAGAAGCGGATCAGACGCAGATAGATATAAATAAGAATCTTATACCGATAATACAGGATCATCTCAAAGGTTATTCTCAACTTGAGGAGTCTATAAAGGGCAAAGCGGCTCCCATTATGGGTGTCATAGTCGGGTTAGGCGGTGTTCCGTCTGACTGGGGCGTCAAATACGTCCTTAAAGATGTCGCTGCTACCATAGTATCGTTTCCTATGCTTGTTAAGACCCTCCAGGAGGAGATAGAGATCCTAGATAAGAACAAACCTCTTTATGAAGCGGAATTTAACCGCCAGGTATCCGAGTGTATGTCATTTGCCAAGGATTTCGAGACCGAGTCAGCGGGAGTGGTGAACGCCGCCAGCGCGGTAGCCGCGAAGGCCGATGCAGTGAATAAGGCCGCCCAGGCCGCCGGTTTATCGGATGCGTCGGGATACAATAAACTGAGAAATACCGTTAAGGCCGAGGTCGCGAAGATGCTGGCCGATGGGCAGCCGACTTCGGAGGTGCGGGCGTATCTCGACAAGCAGAAAGCGCCGCTCATTGCGCTTTACGAGGAAGCCAGCAAGGTTTCGCATCTTGTGCGGTTACGTGATAACTCTAGGAACGTTTTTGAGAATAAATATATGTCCGACCCAAGACTTGCAAGGGCGCTGGTATATGTCGAGAAATTCCCTGAGACAGGCGTTAAAGACCCTTCGAGAAAGTATATGAATGAGTATTCACAGTACCAAACAGGCAAGAATATGGATGCGGTTCTGGCTGCCGAAAGTGTTGCCTCGAATGCGTTCTCGCTCGGCGACCAGATCAATGATTTTATGCAGTATCTCGACAAGATAGATGATATAAACAAGCGCGTCAGGGAACTGTATTCGTCAAAAGAATACATGGCCGCTGCGCGCGACCAGCAGGCGGTCATAGCGGAGCTGAACACCAACAGGGAATTCCT
>Ga0172375_10009922_pt1 | contig 12440 bp, 8 predicted proteins | sample LakKiv1m_FD_114537 | JGI IMG/M metagenome (GOLD analysis project Ga0172375, IMG submission 114537) | Freshwater microbial communities from Kabuno Bay, South-Kivu, Congo - kab_092012_11.1m | ecosystem: Environmental > Aquatic > Freshwater > Lake | place: Democratic Republic of the Congo... | reverse complement strand
GCAGTATCACCCTGAATCCGCGCCCGGCCCCCATGATCCGTTCTACCTGTTCGCCAGGTTCAGGGAAATGATTTCACACTCTTAATGCATTTCATGTTTGACGGAATGACCGGTATTTTGGATTCTCTCTGACTTTTATATGAAACATAAATCCTGGATAGCAATACTTGACCTCGGCTCGCAATACAGCCAGTTGATAGCCCGCCGTATTCGCGAGCAAAAGGTTTATTCTGAATTAATGCGGTACGACACTCCCGCTGCCAAGCTGGCTGAGATGAAGCCGTCCGGCATCATTCTTTCAGGCGGACCGGCCAGCGTTCTGGACAAGAATTCCCCCCTTTGCGATGCCGGAATATACAAGCTCGGCATACCGATCCTGGGCATTTGTTATGGCCTGCAGATGACGGCCAAACTCATGGGCGGTTCGGTGAAGAAAGGCCGGGAACGGGAGTACGGAAGCGCACGTATTGAAACTACCGGCGACTGCGTATTGTTCAAGGACCTTCCGAAAAAACTGGATGTCTGGATGAGCCATGGCGACCAGGCTGAAAAACTGCCCCCGAATTTCCGCGCAATAGCATCAACCTCCACCTGCCCGGTCGCGGCAATGGCCAACGATGACAGTAAAATATATGGATTGCAGTTTCACCCTGAAGTTGTCCACTCACCGCGGGGCATGGAAATCTTGCGGAATTTCATTTTCGACGTCTGCAAGTGCGTTAACGACTGGGAAATGGCCCATTTCATCAAGGAAAGCATCTCCGCGATCCGGAAACAGGTTGGATCGAATCACGTGATTTGCGGTCTCAGCGGCGGCGTGGATTCCTCGGTCGTCGCGGCTTTGCTGCACAGGGCGATCGGAAAACAGCTGCATTGCATTTTCGTGGACAACGGTCTTCTCCGCCACGGCGAAAACGACGAAGTTCGCAGGATATTTGCCGATGCCTTGAAGGTAGACCTGCACGTCGCCGAAGCCGGCCCTTTGTTCATGAAAAGTCTCAAGGGTGTCACGGATCCCGAAGTGAAAAGGAAGCGGATCGGAAAGACATTCATCGATGTTTTTGCCGCGGAGGCGAAGAAGATGGGCGAAGCCAGGTTCCTGGCACAGGGAACGCTGTACCCGGATGTTATAGAAAGTTTTTCCCCGATAGGCGGTCCTTCTGCAACGATCAAGACCCATCACAATGTCGGCGGCTTGCCCAAAGATATGTACTTTGAGCTCATAGAGCCACTGCGCGAGCTGTTCAAGGACGAAGTTCGGGCGCTGGGTCATGAACTGGGGCTGCCGGACAGTCTGGTTTACCGCCAGCCGTTCCCGGGACCGGGACTGGCCGTGCGAATCATCGGTGAGGTTACCGCTGAACGAGTGGCAATACTGCAACAGGCCGATCTCAGGGTTCAGGAGGAAATATCCGCCCTGCCCGATTACAGGAAGATATGGCAGTCGTTCGCGGTCCTCCTGCCAATCCAGACCGTTGGAGTTATGGGCGACAGCCGGACTTACGAAAACGTTGCGGCATTGCGCGTGGTAGAAAGCCGGGATGCCATGACTGCCGACTGGTACCACGTGCCGTACGAAGTGCTTGGAAGAATATCGAACCGCATTATCAACGAAGTGCGCGGAATCAACCGCGTCGTCTACGACATCAGCTCTAAACCTCCCGCGACTATCGAGTGGGAATAGTTGAGATACGCCGCCGGCTAAACCTTTACGGCCGCGGGGCGCGCAACCTTTTCATTGAGATATTCCGCGATTTCGGTAATAATCAGTTCGATTTTAATGAAAGCAGAAACTGTCATAATTGATTATGGCGCGGGGAATCTAACCAGTGTCAAGCTGGCACTGGATTCCGTAGGCGCACCGGCGGCCGTAACGGCCTCGGCAGCGCGTGTATTGAAGGCCGGGAGGATCATTTTTCCGGGGGTAGGCGCTGCCGGCAGCGCCATGAGTACGCTGCGCAAGCTTGGTCTTGTCGATGCCATCCGGACCGTCATCCACAGGGGAACGCCATTCCTTGGGATATGCGTTGGAACTCAAATCCTTCTTGATCATTCCGAGGAAGACGGCGGTGTCGAATGCCTCGGTATAATCCCGGGATCCGTCAAAAAATTCCGGCCGGTGGATAAATCGGCAAAGATTCCCCAGATGGGATGGAACAGGGTTGAATTTACGTGTCGTCATCCGGTGCTGAACGGAATCGGGAACAACCGCGAATTCTATTTTCTGCACAGCTATTATCCAAGTCCCGCTTCGGCGGATCACATAATCGGGCGCACGGATTTTGCCGGCGTCGTGTATGCGTCATTCCTGGGCAAGGGAAGCTGTATTGCCACTCAGTTTCATCCGGAACGTTCAGGTAAATTCGGAATTAAGCTTCTCTCGAATTTCTGTGCATGGGACGGCAAAACCGCGGGGAGGAAATAAATGCTCACCCGTCGCATAATCCCGTGCCTTGACATACGGAACAGGAAAGTAACCAAGGGTGTCCGGTTCAAGGACAACATTGAACTGGGCGATCCGGTTGAACTTGCCGTCAAATACTATGAAGATGGTTGCGACGAACTGGTGTTTTATGACATCACCGCTTCCGCCGAACACAGGAAGACAGACATTGAAATGGTCAAGGAAGTGGCCCGGGCCATTTTCATTCCATTTGCCGTTGGAGGTGGAATCGCCTGTGTGAAAGACATGTCCCGCGTGCTGCTTGCCGGCGCCGACAAGGTTTCGGTAAATTCGCTGGCTGTTGAAAATCCAGATGTGATTGCCGAAGGCGCCCGGCAGTTCGGCTCACAATGCATTGTTCTGGGCATGGATCCGGTCAGGGCCGGCGCCGGCAGCCGGTGCGCAAGCGGATACGAGATTACCATACGAGGTTTCAGGCAGCATACGGGGATGGACGCACTGAAGTGGGCCAAGCGGGCTGTTGACCTGGGATGCGGCGAAATTGTTGTCAATTCGGTGGATGCCGACGGAACAGGAAAAGGGTACAACATGGAGCTCACGCGCATGATAGCCGACGCTGTTCAGGTGCCGGTTGTCGCCTCCGGCGGCGCGGGAAAGCCGTCGCATCTTACCGAAGTCCTCACAAAGGGCCATGCCGATGCGGCGATCATTGCCGGCATGATACACAGGGGCGATTACACAGTGTCGCAAATAAAGAAAAGCCTTGCCCGCGCAGGCGTGCCTGTACGGAAAGCCCGTTAATCGCGTTATTGGATATCCACAAAGAGACTGACAAACGAAGAATGCCGGGATATATTCATTATTTATGGAAATGGAATCGAATATGAACACTGAAGCCGGAAAGGATGAAAATCCTTTTCATATTACTTTTTCCTTCAAAAATCCGCTGAAACAGAAACTGTTGTCACCTTCCTCGATAGTCCTGGAACGGGTACTTCTTTTCCACCAACTGGACAGGCTCTATAAAGAAATCAGGCGGGTAAGGGGAAAGGATGATTTTCTTGAAACTTTCCTGAAACTGATGAACATATCCTATGACATCTCTGACGAGGATCTCGCGCGGATCCCGAAAACAGGGCCTGTGATTGTTGTGTCAAATCATCCCTATGGCACACTGGAAGCGGTGATAATGTGCGTACTCCTCCGTCGCGTGCGTCCGGACAGCAAGGTTCTGGCTAATTTCTTTCTCAGCCGGATTCCCGAGGTACGCGATTACTGCATATTTGTCGATCCTTTTCACGGCAGCAATTCAAAAGCCCGCAATATCGGGCCAATCCGGGAGGCAATCCGCCATCTCAAGACCGGGGGCATGCTTGGAGTATTTCCGGCCGGAGAGGTCGCACACATCGATTTGCGAAAGCGAAGCATAGAAGAACCTGCATGGAATACTGACATATCGAGGCTGCTGCGCAGCGCGAAGGCTCAGGCCGTTCCGATGTTCATATCAGGACACAATGGCCCCCTCTTCCACGTTATTGGACTCTTGCATCCGCGCCTGCGCACCGCAATGCTGCCGCACGAACTCCTGAACAAGAAGAACATGAGAATCAAACTTCAGATCGGCCAGCCGATTCCTCCGGAGAAACTCAGCATGTGCGCGAGCGACCAGGAGGTAATGGAATACTTGCGTTTCCGCACTTTCATGCTTGAGAACAGGGACAAACCACCGGGCCTTGCAGAAAAGCGGCTATTGAGACAGAGAAGGAAACCCCGACAGAGGGATGTGGCGCCTCCCGAAGATCCCGCCTTGATGCGAGCGGAGGTCGAGCGGCTGCCGCCCGATCAATTGCTCGTGGAAAACAATGAATTTGCGGTATATTACGGGCACGCACACCAGATGAGCCATGTCCTTTATGAAATTGGCCGTCTACGGGAAATCGCATTCCGGCTTGAGCAGGAAGGAACAGGCAAGAGCATAGATCTAGACCGTTTCGACCGCCACTACATCCATCTTTTCGTTTGGCACAAGGAAAACCGGGAAATCGTGGGAGCTTACAGGCTGGCTCAGACGGATGAAGTGCTCACTCGATTCGGGAAAAGAGGTTTGTATACAGCCACGCTGTTCAAATATAAAAAGGCGCTCCTTAAGCAGATTTCCCCTGCCCTTGAAATGGGACGTTCATTCGTCAGGCCGGAATACCAGAAGAATTACGCCTCCCTGCTCCTGCTCTGGAGGGGAATCGGCAGATATATTGGAAAATACCCCAAATACAGGAACCTTTTCGGCCCGGTCAGCATCAGCAACGAGTACCGGTCTGTCTCTCGGCGTCTTCTCGCGGAATTCCTGCAGCATAATGCGTACAACTCATCCCTGGCAAAGCTGATAAAGGCTAGAAAACCGGTTAGAAAACGGCAATTAAAAGGTTGCCCGCAAACTGTATTCAATACCGCAGTCACGGATGTCGAAACCATCAGCAGCGTAATATCGGACATAGAGGGAAAAGGCAAGGGTATCCCGGTGCTGCTGCGGCAATACATGAGACTGGGCGGAAAACTTATGGGATTCAACATGGATCCCAAATTCGGCAACGTCATGGACGGACTGATCCTTGTGGACCTTTTCCAGATGGGTGAAAGGCAGTTGCTTCAGTTTCTCGGGAAGGATGGATACGAGGCGCTCTGCAGGTATCACGGCAAGAAAAGCTCATCCGCTTGATTATCACACGAAATTCATGTAGACATTTATTCCGACAATAAATATGAACAAGAACCCTAACGATAAGAATGTCGTGAAAATACGGTTGGATGATAAAAAGCCGCCGGCCTCGTCCCAATCCACCGTCATGGAACGCCTGCCGTCTGCTTCTCCATTGCAAGTCGCGCCTGTTTCTGCCCAGCCGGCAGCCGGCGTTTCAATGAACCAGCTAAAGAACAATTACCAGAGCATTCTGCGGGCCGGGGCCATTTATTATCCTGTTGTTTACCAGTTCGTGGAGGAATTGGGCAGAGGACGCCAGGGCGTTGTTTACCTGTGCCACAGGCAGGGGGCCAGAGGATGCGTTACAAAGCACGCCATAAAAGTATATGACCCCGGCATTTATCGCAGCCCGGAGGAGTACTGGACCGACATGGGCCGCCTTGCTTCGCAAATTACACGACTACAAGCCCTCCAGAGTCCCAACCTCGTGCCCATGCATTCGTATGAAGAGACCTATGGTATCGGTTATTCCCAGATGGAGGCGATTGACGGGTTGGACATCCGGCGGCTGCTCAGCGGGGATCATCTGGAAACCGCCAAACGCAACAGTTCTCCCGAGGAATGGGCCAGATTCACGAAACAGTTGTTCCACATAGAGAACAACAATATCGCGCTGCAGCCGGGTGTGGTTGTTTATATCCTGCGTAGAATGGTGCGCGGCCTGGAAAGGCTTCATTCCGTGAACTTCCTGCATTCCGACATCAAGCCGGCAAATATCATGACGGACCGTCTTGGGACAATACGGATAGTCGATTTCGGACGGGCCGTCCTTATTGGCGAAAAAGTGACTTTCCTTTTCGGAACGCCGATGTATATGGCGCCTGAAATGCACAAGCGCGAACCGGGTCTGTCGCAATCCGATTTTTTCAGCATAGGCCTTGTAGCGCTTGAAATGCTTACCGGTAATCCGCTTATGGATGCAAATGCCGATGAGGACGCCCTGTTGAAAATAAAAATGGAATTGCCTGACCGGCTTGGCGATCTCATACCGCCCCACGTTCAAAAAGAAAAAGCGCTAATAAGGATTATCCGACGCCTGCTGGAACCTGAACCGGCAAAGCGTTACGGAAGCGCGAAGGAAGCGGATGTCGGCAGTGAAGGCCTCATTGTTGTTGACACCCAGTTCGCGAAGGAAGGCGTAACCGCCGATTCAGGCCGCATATTGTCGGATTACCTCTCAAAACTTGTTGATTTGCATACGGGCCGCATCGAAATCCAGGAAGGCAAGACACAGGCAAGTTCAATGCGATCTGAAATCATAACCTAATACGCCAGTAATTGCCCATACGGATTGGACCGCATCAAGAATACTCTTTGACCTCGTCGCGTAATAGTATCGGTCGGGTACACACCTGCGGCGCTCGACCTCATCTGATTAGACCTGAACAGTTACGGTCGTTCCGTTAATTATCCCACTCGCACACATACTGCGTTACAGACCAGTCGTCATCTCTGATATTTGTTACAAAATAGTCAAACCACTTTCCTCGGCGCTCTCCGAATGTTGTTCCGAACATGGCGCCCTTGTTTTCCTCCATTTGCCCGTTGCGCTGAGAATCCGGTTGCCCTGGCGCCCAGTTCTCGTATGCTTCAGTGGAGGTCGGTCCGTCAACCCACCGCCATCTGTTTGACGGTCGCTCCAGTCCGATCCAGGTATTTTTTTTGCCGGCAATGGCCGCAACCACTTGGTTTTCAAGGCTGCTCTCAATACTCACAAGGTGCCCGCCCATTTTGCGACATTCCTTCCTGGCACGTTCCCAGGAAGGCTCCCCGTAATAGACGGCGTAATAATGACCGCCAAAGAAAACAGCATCGTCCGGTATGTTTTGCTTTTTTGCCGATGAAGTGAGAGCGGGACGGCCAGTATCAGGCTTTGCGATCTTTGGCGGAGCTTTCCATTCGCATATGAAACCGTTAGTACTGCTTTCGTTGCCGACATCCCAGGAATTCAAATAATTCGGGTTGATTTGAACAAAACTTGGTCTTCTGAGCAATTGCAGCACTTGATGGTCACGCCACCTCCAGTTGGAATAGTCCAGAGTCTCCCCGTTACACCATGACCAGGATACATGCCAGTCGGGCATGCCATCTTCATCAATACTATCACTCACAGTGTTTCTGCATCCGATCCACATGGGGGTTCCATTGGCCAGGGCAGCCGCAATGTCATTTTCCACCGCGGACGATATCACAACCAGATGTCCGCCAAGTTTTTCGCACTTGCCGGCCGCATTCTGCCATGTAACTTTATCGTGAAAAGCTTTGTAATATGCGTTCTTCCAGTAAAGCGCGTCACGGGGAATTACTGACTGCTCTGTCGAATTCGGTTTCGATGGAACATCAAGCATTTCCTGCGAAGCAGACGCAGCATCGGCGGCGGCACTTGGCGCCTCCTCTTTTTTTGCCTCATCCGGCTGTATTCCAAGCGCTGTCAACTCGGCACGATAGGCATTGGCCGCTTCCCTTGTGTTCTGCGCTTCCGCGATTGTTCCAGCCTGCACAAGCTCCTTTGTCTGCGTTTCAAGGCGCGCTATGCATTGTTTCAAAAGCGCAACAGTACGGACGGCTTTTTCATTCTCGGCCTTATGGCATGCCTGCCTGTATTCATCCCTGATTTTCTCCACTGCGGTATTCCCGGAATATTGTTCGCTCGGAATGGAACGATCGGCATCAAAACGTTTCTTTTCATCCCGGACCACAAGGTAGTTGTCCAGATCGCCAGCCTTCTGCAAATTGGACATCACCGCCGCCAGCGATATTCCGTATCGATTAAGAGCGAGCTGTTTTTGAGACTCGAACTGCTTGCCGATTTCAATTTTGCCGTTGTCACAGTAAGATCGCATGGCCCCAACCATGTCGGATGCCCTGAGTGTCGCGCAAATCATGGTCAGAATTATAAAAGGAACGAAATGTTTTATATGCATGATCCTCAATTCCCCCCGGGAACAGCTCTTCGAACTTCCAGCACCGCAGACTTGAGCTTCTCAAGACTGACCGGTTTTCGGATTATCATATCCGCTCCCGGCGGCAAAACGTTCGCCTTTTCATCCGAAAGTCCGGCTATGCCGGTCAATACAATGATAGGAACCGTATTGTCTTTTTCCCTGATTATTTGAGCCACTTCATCGCCGCCCATTCCCGGCATGGCGCGGTCGAGTATTACAAGGTCCGGCCGATGCTTCGCAAACTTCGCCAGACCTTCAGGCCCGCTTGCGGCCAGTTCAGCCGTATGGCCGACCGATGACAGAACTTTTTCGAGAACTTTAAGAATCATTACCTCGTCATCAATAACCAGAATTGATTTCCTCGTCGCCACTTCCGTTTTCACTAACGTGTCGGGAGAGTCGGAACCAGCCGCCGGCTTCGATTGAGGCAGCAACCTGCAAGGCAGCACAATAGTGAAGATACTCCCTTTACCCTGTTCGCTTTCGGCCTCGATATGTCCTCCCAGCCGTTGCACGATGCCGTAGACCGCCGCAAGTCCGAGCCCGTTGCTCGAAGGGCCTTTTGTGGTATAAAACGGTTCAAAACACCTGCGAATCGTTTCCTGATCCATTCCTGTCCCGGTGTCGCTTATTTTCAAGACAACACGATTTTCTCCGTTTCGCCTGCCATGTACGCCAATTACACCGCCACGCTGCATGGCGTCTGCGGCATTGTTTAACAGGCTAGTCACGATTTCCATCAACTGACCCTTGCCGACCTTTATGCCGATACCGGTTTCAATGTCGGTTTTGATTTCAATCTTACAAGAGCGCAAAGACGCATCGGATCTCAGGCGCGACTGCAGGAATGCAACAGCATCCTGTACGGTTCCGGCAAGATCGACATACTGTTCATTCGCAGCATCGGGAGGGCGATAGAAATCCCGCAAAAGCCTCACAGATTCGGCCGCTGACGCGGCAGAATCGCGAATAGCCTGCAACATGTCCCGCGTTTCAGCGGTATTCGAGAGAAAACGATCGTTCTGGAGAAGCAGTTCACTGAACCCGAGAATAGGAACCAGCGCGTTGTTGAAATCATGTGCTACGGCGCTTGCCATCTGGCCCAGGGCACGCATACGCTCATTTCGCAACAACGTTTCCTGTGATTTCTTTAACTGATCAAGGGCATCCGCAAGTTTTTCGTTTGTCGCCCTTAATTCGTCGGACTTCCCGGCGTTATCTTCCTGAGACTCAGACATTTTTGCCTCCAGTCGTTAATATCAAAATCATCATTATTTCTATTGCATTTACTGTCTTTAGTCTATTTTAAAATACACTGTCCCCGCAGTACAACCCTGTTTCATCTGGTTTCACAGAATAATATACTGTATAAAAATGCCTGTTTTCTGTTATAAACACTGAAGTCATGGAAATGAATAACAATTCGGATTCTCTGGAGAGTATTGACTGCATGGTTTCGCTGCCGGCGGCCTCTTCAGGACAATTCTGCGAATTGGACCCTCAAATGGCGAAAGACCTGTTCGCTGCATCCGATCCTGAGGGGCGCCAACTAGGTTCAGGAGCTGGAGCGGCATGGTTGCTGGCATCGGCCTGGAGAAAACACGGGGCGGGATCTTTTTCAAATTGGCTGGCCGAATCGAAAAAGCTGATCATTCAAGGTGGAGGCGAATCGCGCAGGCTGCCTGCCTATGCCCCAGAAGGCAAACTGCTTGCACCCATTCCAACACTCCCGGGATCAGGCGGCCAACGGCCATGCCAATGCATACTCGACCTCCAGATCCCGTCTTATGAAGCAATCATGCGGCACACAGGCTCCGGATGCAGGGTGTTGATAGCCTGCGGCGATGTTTTGCTGATACACAGGCAATATGTCCCCCGCTGCCCAGAAGCGGATATTGTCATTGTCGGCGTGCCCTCAAATCCGGAAGAGGCTTCCAGGCATGGAGTAATTATTACGCAACGCGACAATCCCGATAAAATAACTTCGTTCCTTCATAAGCCAACCGTGGATTGCATCCGCAATCTCGGCAAGGATGAGGAATACCGCCTGGATTCGGGAATATGGCTCCTGTCGGAAAAGGCAGTCATGTTTCTGATGAAAAAAAGCGGATGGAATCCGGAAAAGCAGGCATTCGAAGAACATCTGCCGGCGCATTTCGATCTATACGGGCAAATGGGACCATCTCTTGGCGCCAAAATGGCCGAAGGCCTTACCTGCGCAACCATGCCTCTCGATAACGCCGGTTTCCTGCATCTCGGCACAACCAGCGAGCTGGTTTCTTCTGTGTCCTCGCTTTTGCACGAAAACCTGAAACCCGGCGACAGATCGCCGGCAATTGTATTCAACTCTCATGTCGAGTGCCCCTTTTCTGCTTCCATCCAGGATGTCTGGATAGAAAATTCAATGCTTGGCCGGAGGTGGACCCTATCCGGCAAACATGTCCTTACAGGAATCCCGGAAAACGACTGGGAAATCCAGCTTCCCGCCGGCGCATGTCTTGACATCGCGCCAATAACGGATACACAGGTCTGCATACGAGCATACGGATTTGGCGACGATTTTCGCGGCGATATTTCCTCGCGGGAGACGCTGTGGTTCGGGCGGCCCATATCGGATTGGCTTGCAAATCGGGGCATCGCTTCCGCCGATGCCGGGTTGCGTCCGGGCATGGATATCTTCGACGCGCCGATATTCCCCGTGGTCGAAACAGGGACTGATGCCGGGCGGTTCATTAAATGGATGATTGCCCCGGATAGACAGGACGACAAGGCAAGCCGCAATGCATGGTTGAATACTAAGCGCTTTTCGGCGCGGGATCTTCTGCACCGGACTAATGCCGTGCTGCGCCGAAAGCGTCGCATCGCACATGTACGATCTGCCATTTCAGGCATGAGCGCAAGCGAGTGGCGCAACGCCTGCTGCAAACTGGATCTGGATGCTGCCGCGCGGATGACCGTTGATGGAATCCTGTCCGCCCCTCGCCCGCCGGCACCCGGCGAAATTTCCGGGAACAGTCTCGGCGGTGTGCACGACAGCATGTACCGCTCGGCCATTGCCGCGCTTGAAAGCCAACCGGGGTCAGCCGCCGAATATGAGGCGCAGGCTTTCACATTACTTCGCGAACAATTGACCGACCGGATGCGCCTGAATCCGGCAGTTCCCGTTCGCAACCTGCTTGATGACCAAATAGTGTGGGGACGTTCGCCGGCCCGGCTCGATCTGGCAGGCGGATGGACTGATACACCGCCATATTGTATCGAATACGGCGGCAATGTTGTGAATGCTGCCGTTGATCTTAACGGCCAGCCGCCCATCCAGGTTTTTGGAAGAATCTGCGAACAACCGGCGATTCACCTTCACTCTGTCGATCTGGGCATAAGCCATGTCATAAGCAGCTACGAGGAATTGCGCCAATTCGGACCGCTTGGCTGCGGGTTCGGTATTGCCCAGACCGCGCTGATGCTTGCCGGCTTCGATCCGGATTTTTCCGACGGAAAGGAATACGATTCACTCGAATCCCAGCTCCCATCCATATTCGGAGGCGGACTGGAATTGACAATGCTGGTTGCCATTCCCAAAGGATCGGGACTTGGAACCAGCAGTATCCTCGCGGCAACCACGCTTGGAACGCTGAATGAAATGTGCAAACTTGGATGGCCAACAAGTGAAATATTCACCCGAACGATGGCACTGGAGCAAATTCTTACATCCGGAGGAGGATGGCAGGACCAGATTGGCGGTCTGGTCGGAGGTCTTAAGTTCATCCGCTCGAAACCCGGCTTGATACAACAACCAGACATTATGTCTCTCGATTCCCGGTTCTTCGGGCCGGAACGCGCGAATCGAACTGTGCTGCTTTATTACACCGGCTTGACACGGGTAGCGCACGACATTCTTGGCGACATTGTCGGCGGACTGTTTTTGAATTCATCACGTCATCTCAGGATTATCCGCGAAATTGGATTCAATGCGGAATACGCTGTTGATGCGATTTCCCGTGGCGATTGGCATGCAATGTGCGAGGTAATTCGACGCAGTTGGCGGCTGAACCAGGAACTTGACGGTTGTACAAACCCGCCTCAAATCCGGAAAATCGTGTCTGCGGTCGGCGATTATATCGAAGCCTGCAAGCTGCTTGGCGCAGGTGGCGGGGGCTATATGCTTTTCCTCGCAAAAAACGAAGAGGCGGCGGAACGGCTACGCAAAACATTGAATGGCAATCCTCCGAACGTCAAAGCTCGATTCGTGGATTTGTCGCTATCAACCACGGGCTTGCGCGTGACCATGAGCTGAAGTTATTTTCTGGATTCGTAATCGTTGCCGTAATATTAT
>Ga0172375_10009921_pt1 | contig 12440 bp, 10 predicted proteins | sample LakKiv1m_FD_114537 | JGI IMG/M metagenome (GOLD analysis project Ga0172375, IMG submission 114537) | Freshwater microbial communities from Kabuno Bay, South-Kivu, Congo - kab_092012_11.1m | ecosystem: Environmental > Aquatic > Freshwater > Lake | place: Democratic Republic of the Congo... | reverse complement strand
CACCGAGCACGGGCGCGGCACCTTCATCCGCGCGGGCGCTTCGGACTTCAGCGAGGAATATCGGCGCGAAGCGCTGGCGCGAGCGGTGGACCGCCTGCTGGTGGAAGCCCACCACCTGGGCGCGTCGGCGGAAGATGTGGAGGAGCTGGTGCGGGAGCGGGGACGGTTGTTGGAACGGGAAGCGAAAGAGCGAACCTGAAGTTATTTTAGATTTTGGATTTTGGATTTTAGATTGCCGATGATTATTAACAGGCAAGGTGATCTATATCGGCAATCTAAAATCCAAAATCCAAAATCCAAAATTAGTTGACCTATACCACGCAGGCTTGATGTTGATAAGGAGGGCTACATGGACACCGGAACAGCTATCGAGACCCATGGATTGACCAAGCGGTTCTGGAAGAAGACGGTGGTGGACGGGCTGGAGCTGCGCGTGCCGGCGGGGAGCATCTTCGCCTTCCTCGGGCGCAATGGAGCGGGGAAGACGACCACCATCCGCATGCTCTTCGACCTGCTCGACCGCACGGCGGGCACCGCGCGGGTGCTGGGGCTGGACTGCGTGAAGGGCGCGCGGGAGATTCGCCGGCGGGTGGGCTACGTGGCGCAGAACGAGGACCTGTACGACTGGATGACCGTGGAGCGGATGATCTGGTTTTGCAAGGGCTTCTACCCCACCTGGGATGATAAGTTGGCCGCCGACCTGCGGCGCCGGCTGGAGCTGCCGCCCGACACCAGGATCCGCACGCTGAGCCGCGGTAAGCAGGCGCAACTGGCGCTGCTGCTGGCGATGGCCTACCGCCCGGAGCTGCTCATTCTGGACGAGCCCACCGCCGGGCTGGACGTGGTGGTGCGCCGCGAGTTTCTGGAGGGCGTCATCCAGCTCGTGCAGGAGGAGGGCCGCACGATATTCTTCTCCACGCACCTGGTGCACGAGGTGGAGCGCGTGGCCGACTGGGTGGGCATCATGGAAGAAGGCAAGCTCATCTACTGCGCCCCACTGGAGGAATTGAAGTCCGGCACCCGCCGCCTGGTCTGCCGCTTCCCCGCCATCCCCCCCGCCCCCGCGCGCATCCCCGGCCTGCTGCACGCGGAGAAGCTCGGTAAGGACCTGGTCCTCACCGTGCGCGACTACAACGAGCAAACCCTCGTCGCCGCCCACGCGCTGAAGCCGGAGTCGGTGGAGGTGGAAGACTTGAGCCTGGAAGATATTTTTGTGGCCATGGTGGGGAAGGAGCGGGTGTAGCCATGGATGTGGTGAAGCGCCTGCTTTGGAAAGAAACCTCCCAAGCCTGGCCCTGGTACCTCCTCAGCGCGCTGGCGGCGGTGGCGGCAATCCCGTGGATGCTGCCGGAGCGGATGACGGGGTGGCAGGGGCAGGTGCGGGATTACCCGTGGATGCTGGTGTCGCTGGCAATGACCGTGCGCGGGGCGCTGCTGGCGGCGGAGCGGGGCCGGCAGTCTTACGCCGCCGCCCATTTCTCCATCCATCCCGAGCGCATGCCGGCCTTCGCCTTCGGCCTCAACCTGCTGGGCGTGCTGCTGATGGGGCTGGCGGCGGGGGCATGGTTCGCGATAAATCGCGATCCCATGCTGCTGGCGCCTATTGTATTCTTCTTTGTCATCGCCTTTCTTATCGGATACGTCATCGCCGCGGTGTTCGGCAAATCCTATGCCGGGATTGTCGCCGGAATGCCCTGGCTGCTCTTTTTTTATCAACAATTCATCTTACACCTAAGGACGCCGGATTCAACTAATGTCGATCTATTCTACAGTGCGTTCGAGCAGGTACTCATGTATAGCGGACCGCTGGCATGCGGCCTGCTGGCGGTCCTCTTCCTGCTGCTCTCGCGCCGATTGCCGATGATTGTCCGGCGTGGCGGGATGGCGCTTTTCCTGGTGCTCGGGTTGGCAAGCTCATTTATTATCGGCAACCTGAATTCGGGCGGCTTCAGCTTTAACCATGATTATTACGCAATAATCAGTCAGCGCCTGGCGAGCAGTGACGGCACGCGGGTGGTAAGGTTCGTCTTCGAAGAGCAACCGAAACCGTATTATACGCTGCAATTCACCGATTACCGCGGGCAGCGCGAAGCGCGGCAGCGGGTGACGGCGCCCTATCTTCTCCTCGGCTTCGACGGGCCGGACAGCGTGCTGCTGATCGGGCAGCGGCGCGGGGAGGGGCGGATGCGCGTGGCACGCTGGCGTATGGCGGAGAACCGGCTGGAGCCGGTCTTCTCCTTCCGCATCCGGCGGGGGGCGATGCATGCCGGATTGAACGATTCTCGTGTTAGATTGATTTCGTTGCGCCCTGATGGCCGGTATGCCGCGCTGCAGTTTTCTTCGCTGCTGGGAGAATATACCGCCGACCTGTGGCTGCTCGACCTGAAGAACAGGCGGGCGCGGATGGTGCTGGTGGGCGAATCCGCCGCCAGCCTGGCCTGGCGGGAGAACGCACTGATCGCCGGAACACCCTTGCCGAAGCAGGTCTCCCTCACCACCGGGAAGGTCAGTCCCTTCCCCATCATCCTGCGGGAGGTGGAGCCATGAGGCGGTTGCTGTGGAAGGAATGGCAGGAGCGGCGGCTGTGGATCGCGTTGTGGGTCGCCACCGGTGCGGCGCTCACCGCGCTGGGCAAGGGGCAGGGCGTCTGCAACATCGCCTGGATGGATTCCAACTGGGGGATGCTCATCCCGCTGGCGGCGCTGCTCGCCGGGCTGGGGGGGTTCGGCAGCGAACTGCATCGCGGGCGGGCGGCGTTTCTCTATTCCCGCGCGGTCACCTGGAAACAGATTCTCGGCGCCAAGCTGCTGCTGGGGCTGGCAGCCATCATCGTCTCGGTCATCGCCAGCGCGGCCGCGGGACGCCTGCTGCTGCCGGCGGAATACCACCAGCTCATCACGCCGCACAGCCTGCTCAGCGGCGCGCTGGTCATGGCCGGCTTCACCGCGGGGGCTTACCTGCTCGGTCTGGCCTTCTCCACCGTACTGCCGGGGGTGGCGGGGGGCCTGCTGGTGGCGGTGGGCTGGATGGCGTTCATTTCGCTGCTGCCGCTGTCCGGTATAAAAGAGCCGGTGTTCAGTATTATTCTCACTCTCCTCGCCCCGCTCGCCGCCGGACTGCTCATCGCCCGCTTCGGCGTCACCCTGCACGCCATGGCGCGGCTGCGGCGGTTCGCCCTCGTGGCGCTGGCCGGGTTGGCCGCTGGCGTGCTCCTCGACTTCACGCCATATGCCGCCGAGCTGTATAAAAAATTGAATGCGCCGGGCAACACCCCGGCGGAGGAGCGTTTCTATAACGTCAACTTCAGCCCCGATGCCCGGTATGCGTCAGCAGAAAGGTTGTTCGGGAACACTACCATTCCCTGCCTGGTGCGGCTATCCGACGGATGGTTCAGCTTCACCGATGAAGATTTCTCCGGTGAGAGTTACTGGCTGGCGAATAATTTGCTGCTGACGAATAAGAGAGGATTCACCTCCGAGGGAAAAAGCGCCAGGCCGGAGCTGCTGCTCCGGCAATGGCACGGCGATGAGTTGCAAACGTATAAAATCGATCATTCCGGCAATTTGAGCAATGAATACACCGCTCTCTCGCCGGACAGCCGCTACCTGCTGCTCTGGGGATATGACGAGCTCAAGCTAATCGACCTTGCCACCGGCCAGGCCCGCACCCTTGCCCAGGCCGACCGGATAAAGCTCCGCATACTGTCCCGACGGAATCCGGGCAAACAGTACGGCTTCCGGCAGTGCTGGTGGCAATCCAACGATGAAATCGGCTACCTCGATCCGTATACGGGAGAGCGGGTGCTGGCGCCGCTGTCCGCACTTGATTCGCTTGATTAAAGGATCAGGGACAGCCCCTAAGCAGATCGCCGAACAACAACTTGCAGTCATTTCATGATATAATAAGCCATTCCTCTCCTGTTGGGCTGGAGGTGAACATGGAGTTCCGTATCACCCATGGACCGGCGGCGCCGCAAAACGATCTGCGGTTCGTCAAGGCCGGCATATTGCGGGTTACACCGCGGACGGTTGTCTTCAGCGGCAAGTGGCGCGCGGTTATGCCCGGGAAAACCCCGTTTTGGTTATACCTGATGCCGATGCTGCTCATCATCGCGCTCAGCGCCGATCATTGGGTGCCTGCCGCATGGCAGATTGGTGTCGGTGATGACATTTATGAAACCATAAAATTTTTGGTTATTTTGTTCTACTTTATCAGTCTTTACCCCCAATACACGCCGCTATCACGAAAGATTACCGCCGAACGAGAAGCGTTGCGCGGGATTGCGCGCGCCGGCCGGGAAGTGACCTTCCTGCTGCGGGACCGGAAGGGGCGCGAGCTTCATGCGCTCTTCAACACCGAGACCGAAGAGGAGGCGGCGGCTATCGAGACGGCGCTGCGGGAAGGCGGCGCGGAACAGACCTTTACCATCACCTACGGTCCGGCGGCCGCGCTTCCGATTGTGCCGGCTCCCGGGCAGATCGTCATCGGGCCGGAGAGCGTGCGCCTGGAAGGCCGCATCCCGCGCGATCCATACCCGGACCGGCGCCGGATGTGGAAGATATCGCTGGCGATCTTTGCCGTTACCATGCCAGCCGCCCTCGTCTTGGTAATATTGATGATAGTCAGCATGTCCTCCGGTTCCGCATTTGAATATCCCTCCGTTTACTTTAGCATAACCATGGCGGTAATGATCGTGTTGATATCTGTTACCGTTATCTATACAGTCCGGCAAATGCGCGTTGCCGATGTGGCGAAAGCGGAGATTGCCGATATCAGGCAGCAGGGGGAAGAGGTCAGCTTCCGCGCGCCGCTGGAGGGAAACCACGGCGTATCGGGAGTGACCACGGTTATGCGGGCCGGCAGTCCGGAGCAGGCCGCGACAATCGCGCGGGCGCTGGCCGACCGGACGGAAGGCTCCACGCCCTTTCCGGTCAATTACGGCTTGAAACGGAAGATGAACCCCTTCGGCCTGGCGGGCAATGGCCGGTTGGGCGTGACGCCGGATGCCGTACGTATCACCGGAGACCGCATAATCGCACTGCGGCCTCTGCCCTTGATAATCAGCTTAATCCTGGCCTTCGTTCCCGTCGTCATCATATTCGTGCTGGTCTGGCGGGCGTTTCACGACCCGATGTTCGCGGTAGTCACCGGCGCTTTTGCCCTTTTCGTTATCAGCTCCATCTCTTCTCTGCTGCTGCGCTTATTTTTCGGGCAGGCGACCATTCCCCGACCGGATATTATCGGCGTGGAGCGAGAAGGCCGCCAGTTGACCCTTCATGCGCGCGTCGCCGGGCAGGAAGAGCAGGCGGTATTTCACACGCGGACCGAAGAAGAGGCCGCGGCTCTAAGCGACGCGCTGCAGCGCTAAATTTTATATCAAGAAGGGTTGGTGAGATAAGGATGAATATTTCACCAAATCTCTGGAAAACGGGTGGTAGCTCCATATATATGCCCATTAGGAGGAGCAAAAAATGGAAAGACCAATATATATTGCCGGATTGGTATTCATTTTTACTGCGTTAATTCTTACGTTTGCTTATAGGGGAAGCCCTATACATATTGCCGGATTGGTCCTGGGGCTTACTGCGTCGATCCTGCTGTTTATTGCTGCTCAGATCAGTAAAGTTATGAAGCCTAACTCAAAAAAAGTGATAAAAAGTATGGCAGTGATATTATTCATAACTACGATTATTAATATTATTATTTTTACAACATTACACTGATGGTAATGCGGAGACATCCTTGCATCCTTAAATCAAGCGAATCAAGGTTCAAACTTTCCGCCATCCCACTGCCCTGCCGTCCTCCGTCCAGAGCAGGCCGGAATGGGGGAGGCCTTCGTAGAGGTGCTCTTCGCCGGGGGCGGCGTCTTCGGCGACTTTCTCTTCATCGGCGCGAGCGTTGAGGATGATGACGAAGCCGCCAGCGAGGTCGCGGCCTATGCGGCGGGCACGCGCAAGGTTGACGAGCAGGCGCAGATCGGTGGCGATGGTAACGATGATCAACACGGCGAACCAGAAGCCGCCGCTCTCCGGCCAGTGGCGCGTATGCGCCATATACCCGAGCAGCGGGAAGCACCACAGCGAGAGGAGGAGCGCCGGCAGCAGCGGTTTCCGCCACAACCCTTTCGCATAACGGCGCAGCTCATCCATTTCCTCCGCGGAGAGCTCGCGCCGGCCCTGTTGCATGTCGAAATCGCCGATAACACCTATCGGCTCGAGCCACCCGGCGGCGGTCCGCGCCACTTCCGGCTGCTCCGCCGTCTCCGCCCACGTTGCGACGATCCACCCGCGCGCCGGGCGGTCGTTGGCCCGCCATATGCGATGAGAAACGGGCAATATCTCCAGCCACTGCGGCTGCGCATCGTTCCGCAGCAGCCGCTTGCGCAGTAAAATGAGTAGTGTCTCATCGAGCGGGGCATCGTGCAGGGTGCCTTCAAAACGCAACTTGATCATCTCCCGCAGATCGCCGCGCAAATCCTTTGCCCGCCGCAGATTTTGCCACGCTATGGCGATTGACAGTGGAACCAGGCCAAACAGGCCTATCATGCCGAAAAAGATGAGCGCTGAGGACCAGTTCGCGTCGCGCCCTTCTACGATAAAGAGCAGATAGCCAAGGAAGGCAAGCGGCGTGAAGATGAGGCAGAAGATGCCGCTCACCCTCAGCAACCGCTCCTCCCGCTGAAGTTTTCGTCGATCCGCCTCCGCCAGCGGCAGCCGCGCCACCAGCGGCAGGCCGGCGCACCAGAGGGTAGATTGTGTTTCCATACTCATGGCACTACACCAGTAGCGGCTTTATTCACTACATCAGTTCAGTATTTCAGACTCTGCCAGGAATCTAAGGCTAAACGATAAACCATAAACCATTAACGGGGCTTCAATCCGTCAGCTTATTTTCAAGCCGGCCACCGCGCCGACGTCCCCCGCGACGGCGGCGGGTTGCCCATCCGTCACGGCGATCTCCAGGAACTCGACGGGGTATTTCGTCGCCAGCTCGAATCTGCCGGCCGCCAGGCGCGTGCCGTGGAAAAGCGCGTTGCGGGTGAGCCGGCCATCGGCGTCGCGCTGCAGGTAACAGCCCTCTCCCTGCAGCGAGAGATGCCACTCCGGCAGGCGCGCTTCTTTGACGGCGTCCAGCGATACCAGCAACCCGCGCCCGCCGTCCGCGCCGGTCAATTCCACCGCTGCGCAGGCATCGGAAAGAGGTGTACCGTCCACCGTCTCCAGCGGCAGCCGCCGGATCGACTGCAGCGCGCGTGTTTTCTCATACGGTTCCAGCACCGCCACAAAGGTGGAGGAGAGCGGCTCCTCGGCTGTCCGGCGCACCATCAGCCGCGGCACCCACGTCTCGTTGCTGCTGTTGAAGCCGCCGGCCATCACCCACGCCTCACCGAGCAGCGCCTGCGCCCCCGCGGTCAGGTCGGTATAGCGCAGTCGCACGTCGGTGTCCGGCTCCCGCAGTCCGTAACGGTCCTCGATCCGCCACTCGACGCTCCAGTCCGGTTTTGGGGAAGAGTCGCGAAGGAAGTTGCGAAGCTGCAGCTCCTCCGGCAGCTCGACCGTTTCGGTAAGGTTCAGCCCGGTTGTGGTGACTGTTCCGAAAGAGCTGCCGGCGCACTTGAGGTGGTCATGCCCGCCGGCCACGCGGAAAATATCCAGCAGGTAAAACTGCTCTGGCGACAGCTCAATCATGAACACCGTGCGCTCGTACTGCGCGCAGCCGGCATACAGGTCGGAGGCGGAGGCGCGCACCGCGCGGATGCCCTGCCCGTCCGCCCACAGCGTGGTCTGCCCGCCCACCGCATCGTGCGCCCAGGCGGGTTCGAATTGCCGGCCATCCACGGTCACGGTGTGGTGGGCCTCCGACCGCGTGTACCAGAGCGCGCGCGGGGCATCCCAGCCACCGTAATGCACCGGTGGGTAGCCGAAGTCGGGCAGCAGGTCCAGCCCGCAGGCGTATAATCCCAGGTTCATGCCGTCGTGGTGCGAGTGGCGGCCCGTCCAGTCGTAATCGAGCCACGCCGCCCGCGCGTGCTTCCCCCGGCCCGAGCGCAGGATGGCCAGGTGCCATTGGTCTTTATTGACGCTGCCGAGATTAAGGTCCGTGCCATGCTCGTCGATAGCCGCCCGCACGCCCGCGCGCACGGCTTCGGGGTCGGCACAACAGATATCCCACGGCAGATTTTCGGTCGTGCCGCCGTTCTCGCGGTAGATCACCTGCGCGTAGCCCGGGTCGCCGGTCGCCCGGTACAGCTCCCACAGGAAGCTGAACATGGACGGCGCCAGCGACGGGCGGGGCGGAGTGACGGCGCCTTGCGTGCCGAAGCGCTGCAGGCCTACTCCCGCGTAGGCGCCGTGGCGCATGGCGAATCCGCCGGCGTCGCCGCAGGTGGGGTAATAGCCGTCCAGGCAGAGGGTGTCGATGTGGAATCGCCAGGTCTGCCGCAACGCGGGGTGGCGCGCGACCAGTTTCTGCAGCAGGCCGGGCTCCGCCAGCGACATCTGCCCGAGGAATAGCGACAGGCCGTGCAGCACGCCGGCGGAGTAACCGCTCAGTCCCTTTTCGCCGGTGACACCGTCGAACTTCGTGCTTTCGACGATCATCTCATCGGCGCGCGCTATCACCGCTTCGCGGTTGCCCGGCCAGTCGAGCACCGCCTCGATGAGCGCCTTCGTCACCTCCGCGCGCGGGTAGTTGGACTGGATCTTCTCCGGATGGTTGAGCAGCGGATCGCAGAGCAGACCGGCTTCGATGTTGCGCTGGATGTCGGCAAAGGAGGTTTTCGCCGGCAGGCCGTGCGCTGCCGCCTGTTTCGCCAGGAAGGCGACCAGTTCGTCGTCCTCGCGGATGTCGCTGAACACCATGTCGTAGGCCAGCACCAGCTCGCGTGTCTCCTCGCAGGCGTCGTGCCAGGTGGAGACGTAGCCCTTGCTGCCCAGCTTGCGCTCGTAATTGAAGGCCTGCTCGTCGAAGTCGAAGGAGGGGTAGAGATCGGCCACGCGGTCGAGGAGGATGCCGGCCTTGCGCGCGCAGACCGGGTCGCCGGTCAGCACGTAGGCGGCCGCCAGGTTGTTGATACCGCCCACCACCGCCTGCTTCCATTGGCCGTAGACCAGGTAGGCGCCGATGAAGCGCCAGCGGTGCTCGCCATCTGAATAGCCGTCGCCGTCGTCCACGCCGAACGAATGAAGTGGATCGGCCGGGTCGGGATGCTCGGCGTTGAAGAGCAGCGCGTGGTCCGCCTGCGCCGGATCAAAGACGCCGTTTTTCCCCAGGCCGGAGCGGTAGAAGGCGGCGAAGTCGTTCTTCGGAAAGAATCCATGGCAGTGCGGGCATTCCACCTTCCACGGGCGGGCGAGGGCATCCATCTTCCACTGGTACATCGGCACCGATTCCTTGCATGACGGGCACCAGCCGTTCGACCACACCATCCACGAGCGCGTGATAGTGGGACCGAACATGAGATTCCAAAGCTCTTCGTCCGCCATCTCGCGCCACGGTTGCGCGCGCTCCACCACTGCCCGCGCGAACTCGCCCAGCAGCGGGTCGTTCTTCGCGTTGGCGCGCACTATTGCCAGCGTCCCTCCGCCGTAAAACGTGCTGTTGCTCTTCATAGACACATGATCGCAGATTACGCGGCGGGTGACAATACAGGCTATCCTCATCAACACAAAGACACGAAGGCACAAAGGCACGAAGAGTAATAAATCTCTTTGTATCTTTGCGTCTTTGTGGTTTGGGATTGACGCTCATTCATACATGCGGTAAAGTCCCGGTTGAGGTGGGTGTATGCAAACCGGGTTGCTGGATGTTCGAGTTGCTCCCTGGGTGAATCCGCGCGGATATGAGGGCGTGCAATGCCTGTGCTATCCGATCGACGGCGGCAAGGACTGGGCGCTCGCCTGGCCGGGGGAGCGGCGTGCGTGGGTGGTGCACCTGCACGGGCACGGCTCCACCGGCGATCAGATCTTCACGCGGGCGGACATCCGCGACGCCTGGCTGGCGGCATACCGGCGGCTGGGGTTCGGCGTGCTTTCCGTCAACCTGCATGGCAACGCGTGGATGTGTCCGGCGGCGGCGGATGATCTGCACCGGCTGCTGGCGTGGGTGCGCGAGCAGTACGGAGTGACGGATTTTCTCTTCGTCTCCGGCTCGATGGGCGGCACTTCCAACCTGATCTATGGCATCCTCCACCCGGAGGACGTGCGCGCGATGGTCGCCCTCTGCCCGGCCACCGACATCGGCGGTTACGCGTGCTGGTGCCGGGAGCACCCCGGCGGCGTGGTGGACGAGATCTACGCGGCCATTGTGAACGCCTACGGCGGAACGCCGGAGGAACGCCCGGAGGTTTACGCCGCGCACAGCGCGTTGGCCCACGCCGCCCGGCTGACCATGCCCGTCTTCGTCTGCCACGGTGACGACGATGCCCTCATCCCCGTGGAGGAATCTCGCCGGCTAACCGCGGCGCTGGAGGGCGTGCCCACTTTCACCTATGTGGAATTACCGGGTGGGCATCACGATTCGCCGTTGTTTGCCTTTGACTTGTATGGATGTCTGGAACGTTATACACGGTAAGTCCGGTTGTTGAGTATGCAGAAAAACTTCACTTCGTCTTTCCACAGGCCGGTCAAGAGCAACAACAAAGAAATATTGCTTTTGATTCGTAAGCATGTTAAGGAATTAATTTCTAAATGGACACTTCACGAGATAAGGCTTATAATTTAAAAAGCAACGAAATAAAAGGTTGAAGCAACAGTCAGCGAACAGTTGATACAAATTTTATAACATGCAATGATGAGCGATAGAACATCGACCCTTTTTTAATTATTGACCTACCGAATATTGTGTTATATAATTTTATCCGAAAGTTATTGCCAATTAAGGAGGATAAAGTCGTGACAACGGTTACCAATGAGATGCTGATAAAAATAAAACAGCAGCTTAATAATTTAGGAAGTATGTCGCTTTATGACTTGCTTCGTTTGGTAACACAGGAAGCTTTTCAGTACATAATAGTGAATGAATTATATGATGAAAATGGGTATCCATGGCCAGATGAATTTCCTACATTTTATTTCGATAGATGGCGCAGATTGTTGAAGATAAGGACATCTATGGCATCGACAGAAAAGATTATTGATATCGTTTTCGATGCTCAGATAAGTTGGATTTTTACTTCCGATCATATCGATTATCGCTTACAATACACATGCAATAATATAGTTAAAGAAGCTATAACGAAACAAATCGGATTTCTAAGGGTTGAAAAAAATGGATTAGGTGAAAAACTTAAAGTCGCCGAGAAAGAACTTCGGTCAGTCAGATTGAATGCGCGCAAAGCCATCCGCGAAACCTTAAATGGACAGGACACAGAGAAATTACAAGAAGCGGAAAAATCTGTTTTGTTGATATTTGGCATACAGTCTGGCGAGGAGCTGATAAAAAAAGCCAAAACCGCCTACGCTAAATCGCTTCCCAAGGGCGACACACGAGACATCCGCACGACAGTTCGAAAGACCAACAGATCTTAGGTAGCCGGGAGTTGTTTAATAGACGAACCTAAACTTTCTTGATGCACTTTAAGATGACAAGGTTGCAGGGAAGGGGGAGAATCTTATGGCGGAAGTGACTACTGAAATGCTTAAACAAGCTAAATGGAAGCTCAATCACCCTGATGAGATTTCCTTGGTTGAATTATTGGCAATGAGCAAAGACGACGCTGCGAAAGAAATATTTGCTTGGGAAGAATATGGTGAGGAATGGCGCAATGCCTGGTCGGATAATAGTATTCGCAGAGTTAAATCGGCCTCTATTGACCAACTCATTGATTTGCTTTCCGACCCGTCCGCAGTTCTCTTTAAAATGCATAAGAGCTGGCTTGAATTAGTGCGATCACAATTGATATTGAGGATTGATAATAAAAATCGAAAAATCGATGATTATGATAATGAGAGGAACGACTTGATCAACGATATTAATTGCCAGGCTGAAAAGATATCTGATTATTTAGACAAGTTGCGATCATTGAGAACACAACTAAACGTTGCTCAACAGCGCATTGATAAGCTTGAGCCGTTTGAGATTACTATCAAAACTTACCAATCAAATGCCAGGAAATACATCCGCGAGGCACTCAATAAGCAAGATAAAGAAAAATTAGAGTCAGGTGAAAAATATATTCTCCTTGTCTTTGGCAAAATAGACGGCGAAGCTATTATTAAACAAGTTAAAAACGCTTATGCCAAATCTCTTCCCAAAGGCGATACGCGGGACATTCGGCCAAGAACTCGAAAAACCATCAGCTCATAGTCAACTATGTGCAGGAGCTCCGTTTTTAATACCTTCCCGTTCACATACACTTTTTTCATACTTTCTTCTATCCTCAGCAGGAATTACCGCTAAGATTAAGAATCATTATAACAAGACACCTTTTCTCTTGT
>Ga0172375_10009918_pt1 | contig 12442 bp, 9 predicted proteins | sample LakKiv1m_FD_114537 | JGI IMG/M metagenome (GOLD analysis project Ga0172375, IMG submission 114537) | Freshwater microbial communities from Kabuno Bay, South-Kivu, Congo - kab_092012_11.1m | ecosystem: Environmental > Aquatic > Freshwater > Lake | place: Democratic Republic of the Congo... | reverse complement strand
TTAGATAGTTTTTAATTAATTGAATGCTATCGCATGCACAATCTGTGTGGTCACAAATCACTAATGATTTTGTTCGTGCTTCGCACTCCAAAATCATAAGTGTTTGCTGACCCCGACTCACGGTTTTTGCTTCTTAGTGGAAGCAAAAACATCGTTCCGTCTTCACAAAACTAAAAAAGCAAAGCAGTTTGCTTTTTCTTAACGTTTTGTGACCCTACCGGGAATCGGTTACTCTCGTGGATATTTTTTCGTTCTACGAACTCAAAAATACCTCACTCCCTTAACCTCCACTCGCTCGTGTTCGTCGTCGCGAACTCCTCCTCACATACTTCGCTCGGTTCGATTCCCGGTAGTATCTACAAAAATATATTACAAAAACACTGTCGTGTTTTTTCCCATTATTTTTGTGACCCTACCGGGAATCGAACCCGGATTACCAGCTTGAGAAGCTGATGTCCTCACCGTTAGACGATAGGGTCATTATTGATTTTTATATCTTACTAAATTTTTAATTTATTTCAATTCTCTAATACTTTCAGCAATTAAGCTAATCTCATCATTTCTTTTGGAAATTTTTCCCTTAATTAAGACACATTTTTCAGTTTGTAGTAATTCAATAAATTCTGCATAAACTTTAGGGAAAATTACTACCTCTATATTATCACTAAAATCTGATAATTTAACAAAAGCCATTTTATCGCCTTTTCTGGTTAAAATTGGTTTAGCTTCCTCAATTATTCCAGCTACTACGGTTGTGGTGCCCTCTAAAGATTTTTTCTTTATTCTATATAAATTTGTTTTGCTTTTTAATAATTGTTGACTAAATTTATCTAAGGGATGCCCGGAAATGTATAAACCTAATAGTTCTTTTTCCCAGATAAGTTTCTCTTCGGTAGTAGCCGGTTTAACTTCTTTCAAAATAATTGGAGAAATTTGAAAACTTTCTCCGAAGAGAGAATTTTGTTCTTTCGGTTTTAAGGCAAAATCTTTATTGTATTTTAATAAATCTGGTAAATTCTCAATGATTTGTTTTCTTTCTCCTAATTTGTCCATGGCTCCGCACATAGTTAATGCCTCTAATGATTTTTTATTTAAATTTCTATCTTGAATTCTTTCTAAAAAATCAATTAAAGATTTAAAAGAGCCGTTTTTCTTTCTTTCAGCAATGATATAATTAGCAATTCCTTCCCCAAAATTTTTAATAGTTTGTAAACCGAAACGAATAGCTTCCTTACCTTGATTTTCAACAATGGTAAAATCAGTAAAAGATTCATTAATATCCGGAGGAAGCACTTCAATTCTTAATCTTTTGCATTCAGTAATAATTTCAGCTATTTTTTCAGTATCGCCAGAATCAGCCATCAATAGAGCTGTCATATATTCAATCGGAAAATTGGCTTTCATATAAGAGGTCTCATAAGCCACTCTTCCGTAGGAAGCGGAATGGGCTTTGTTGAAACCATAAGCCGCAAATGTTTCTATGGTCTCCCATAATTTTTGAATAATTTTTTTCTCTACACCGTGTTTAATGCAACCCTCAAAAAATTTGTCTTTTTGTTCTTGCATCATTTCAGGAATTTTTTTGCCCATAGCTTTTCTGAACTTGTCTGCTTCTGCCCAAGAATAACCAGCCAAATTTACGGCAATCAACATTACATCATCTTGATAAATGATAATCCCATAAGTTGGTTCCAAAATATTTTTTAATTCAGGATGGAGATAAGTTACTAAACGAGGGTTCTCTTTTCTTTTAATATAATCAGGAATGAAAGCCATTGGTCCCGGACGATAAAGAGCAACCATGGCCATAATATCCCAAATTGATTTGGGTTTTAACTCTTTCAAATATTGTGTCATTCCTTGTCCATTAAGTTGGAAGGTTCCCAAAGTTTCCCCTCGAGCTAACATTTCATAAGTTTTTTTATCTTTTAAGTTAATGTTATCTAAGTCAACTTTTACCCCTCTTAATCTTTTGGCTAATTGAATGGCATTAGATAAAACGGTTAAATTTTTAATCCCTAAAATATCAAATTTAGGTAAATTGACGACACCATCGCGACCTCCGGTATACATATCATATTGAGTAATAATTTTCCCGTCTTTATCTAATTGGACTGGGGTGTAATCATCTATGCGAGTAGGGGAAATTAAGACCCCTGCGGCGTGAGTAGAAATATGTCTAGCGCAACCTTCAATTTTTTGAGCATATTTAATTATCTCTTGAACCTCGGGTTTGTCCTTTTGTAATTTTCTTAAATCTTCCTCCATATCAAGCGCTCGGGCAATTGTCATTGGGAAGCCCTGAGAACCCATCGGAATTAGTTTAGCGATTTTATCTCCCAATTCATAAGGATAACCTAATGCTCTGGTTACATCACGAATAGAACCGCGAGCCGCCATTGTTCCAAAAGTTCCAATTTGTGCTACGGCATCTTTCCCATATTTTTCTCGCATATAGTCAATGACGTCGTCTCGACGAAGATCGGCAATATCCACATCAATATCAGGAATTCCAGGACGTTCAGGGTTCATAAATCTTTCAAAGGGTAATTTTAATTCCAAGGGATTGACTTTAGTAATAAAATTTAAGTAAGAAACTAAAGAACCAGCCGCTGACCCTCGGGTGTTAGTCAAAATACCGACACTGCGAGCATGTCTGATTAAATCAGAGACGATTAAAAAATAAGAAGAATATCCTTTGTTCTTGATAATTTCTAATTCATATTCAATCCGGTCAGTGATTTCTTTGGTTTTTTCTACCTCTCTTTCTTTTAGGCCAGCATAGGTAGTTTTTCTCAATTGGGAATCATAGGTTTCTCCAGCAGGAATTTCTATTCCTGGGAAATACCAACTTTCAATATCTAACTTAACATTACATTTATTTATAATCTTATCAATATTTTTCAAGGCCTCGGGAGTTTCTTTAAAATATTCAAGCGCTTGTGCAGAATTGATAAAAGAAAAATCCTCCTGTTCATTTTTGCGATGGGGAATTGAGTTTTGAATAGACATTAAAATATCGCGGGCTTTTTTATCTTCAGGATTTAAATAATAAACATCTTGGCAGGCGACCAAAGACAGATTTTCTTTTTTTGAAAAATTTATAATTTTTTCTTTCAATTTTAATTGACCTTCAATTTCCGGATGGTGGGTTATTTCTAAGAAAAAATCTTCAAAGTTTTTTTGATACCAGGATGTTATTTCCTGTGCTTTTTCTTGGTCATTGACTTGAAGCGCTTTTGAAATCTCTCCGCTAAAATGAGGCATAATACAAATTAATCCTTCTTTATATTTTTCAATTAGTTCTTTATCTATTCTGGGTCTATAATAAAAACCTTCTAAAAATGATTGGCTAACTAATTTAATTAAATTTTTATAACCTAGTTCGTTTTTGGCTAATAAAATAAGACGGTTGTTTTGATTATCTATTCCGGGTCTTTTATCGTGGCGGGTTTTAAGCGCTACATAAAAATCTACCCCCAAAATGGGTTTGACTTCTTGTTTTAAACATTCTTGATAGAATTCAATTATTCCATACATATTGCCATTATCAGTAAGGGCCAAAGCAGGCATTTGTTCTTCTCTAGCGCGCGAGACCAATTCTTTGATTTTAGGCAAAGCCGTCAATAAACTATAATGGCTATGAGTGTGTAAGTGAGAAAACTGAGACATAACCCTATTATAGCAGAACTTAAAATATTTCAGAATAATTATAAGAAGTCATTATTTTGTTGATTTGTTTGCTTTTTGGACAAAATAGTTTATAATAATTTTTAATATGTCAGTCAGAATGAGACATACGAGTGGTCATACTAAAAATAGACGCTCGCATCATAGTTTAATTGAGCCACGACTCTCTAAATGTCCTAAATGTGGGTCTTTTCATTTGCGTCATCATGCTTGCGCTGTTTGTGGTGAATATCGAGGAAGACAAGTTTTAGATGTCCAATCTCAGATAATCAGAAAAACTGAAAGAAGAAAAACTAAAATGAAAGAATTAGGGAAAGACCCTAATGCGAGAAAGTCGGAGGAAAAAGAACCGGTCTTAGATGCCAAGAAGTTATCTAAGAAAACCAAGTAGTTTTTTAAAAATTTATTTAGGTTTTAAAAACCTTTAACCTTGAGGGTTATGTTGAATAGGCACCTTTCCAGGTCAATAGTTTTGCAAACTCTTTTTGAATGGGATTTCAAAAAAAGCGAAGAAACAAAAATACTTGATATTTTAGATTACAATCTAAAGGAGTTTGCTATTCTTTCGGATGAAAATGTTTTTGCTAAATTATTGATTGCTGGTATTTTAAAAGAAAGGCAAAACCTTGATAATATTATCCAACAAGCTGCTCCTCAATGGCCTTTAGAAAAAATTTCTATTGTAGATAGAAATATTTTGCGTATTGGAATTTATGAATTATTGTTTGCTGATAAACAAGAAGTTCCTCCCAAAGTGGCTATTAATGAGGCCATAGAATTAGCCAAGGCCTTCGGAGGAGAAAATAGCGGAAAATTTATCAGTGGGGTCTTAGGCACTATTTATAAAGAATTGGGTGAGCCAAGAAAATATGAGACGACCCAACATATTCCTAAAAATTATCTTAAAGAAGGTGAAGAAACCAAAAATTTGCCGTTGCAAGAATTAGGCGGAGCAATTGTTTATGCAGAAAAAGAAGGAAAAATCTTTTTAGTTTTTGTTCATAATGTTTTTGGCTTTTGGACTTTAGTTAAAGGCACTAAGGAACCGGGAGAATCCTTAAAAGAATGTGTTAAAAGAGAAGTCAAAGAAGAAACTGGGTTAAATGTTGTTGTGGAGGATAAAGTGGATATAAATGAATATATTACCACTCTTTATGGAGAAGACAGCGCTGAGACGAGCGGTTCTCGAACTAGAAGAAAAGTTACTTATTTTTTAGCCAAAGCTAATTTTGATAATTTGGAATTAGAGGAAAATGGAGGGGAGCGGGGGACCTTAGATGATGTAAAATGGTTTGAATTATCTCAAGTGCCTAAGATTGAAACTTATGAGGACTTAAAACCTATTATTAACAAAGCAATTGATTTGACCAAGTCAAAAACTGAAAGTTCATAAAGTCAAAAAGACCTAACATCTAGATAACTAATACTTATATTATGATTGATTTTACAAAATTTGAAGAAAAAATCGGATTAAAATTTAATAATAAAGAGTTGTTAAGAACAGCTTTGACTCACCGTTCTTACGTAAACGAACACCAAAACGAGATATCTGAACATAATGAAAGATTAGAATATTTAGGCGATGCTGTTTTAGAATTAGCTACCACACATTATCTTTTTGAAAAGTTTCCTCAAGAAAGCGAAGGAGTGTTAACTGCCTACCGATCAGCTTTGGTTAATACAATTTCCTTATCTCAAGTAGCAGAAAATTTGGTGATAAATAATTTCTTGCAGTTATCTAAGGGCGAAGCTAAAGATGTGGGCAGAGCCAGAACTTTTATTATGGCTAATGCAGTTGAAGCAATTATTGGAGCAATTTATTTGGACCAAGGTTATCAAGCGGCCCAAAAGTTTATTGCGGATAATTTTTTTGGGAAAATTGATGAGGTAGTTAATAAAAATTTATGGCAAGATGCTAAAAGCCATTTTCAAGAAAAGGCCCAAGAAATTGTCAGAATAACACCCAATTATAAAGTTTTAGAAGAAACTGGACCGGACCACGATAAAAGATTTAAAGTAGGGGTTTTTTTGAATGATAAATTAGTGGCAGAAGGAGAAGGCGTCTCAAAACAAGAGGCGGAACAAATTGCCGCTGAACAAGCTTTGAGAGTTAAACAATGGGCCTGAAAATTGATTTCAAGCAAAAAACTAAAAAACACTTTTTAAGGTTTTAAATTTTTACCTCCCTGTAAAAAGTGTTTTTTAGTTTTTTGCTTATTAATTTTTTCTTATGTTATAATATTTTTTATGTCAAATTTAGTGCTTTATAGAAAATATCGTCCTCAAAGTTTTTCAGAAGTTTTAGGACAAACTCATATTACCGAAACCCTAAAACAAGCGATTCAATTAGGCAATATTTCTCATGCCTATTTATTTTCTGGTACTCGAGGAATTGGTAAGACCACGGTGGCGAGAATTTTGGCGCAAGAAATTAAATGTACTTCTAATGATTTAAACGAAATTGATGCTGCTTCTAATCGCGGGATTGATGCTATCCGAGAATTGCGGGAGGCCGTGAATGTTTTACCTTTTGAATCGCCTTATAAGGTCTACATTATTGATGAAGTGCATATGTTAACCAAAGATGCTTTTAATGCTTTATTAAAAACATTAGAGGAACCGCCTCAACATGTGGTGTTTGTGTTAGCGACCACCGAAATGGAAAAAATACCGGAGACAATTGTCTCTCGTTGTCAGACCTTTGTGTTTAAAAAACCGTCGCAGCAGATTTTAAAAGAGGTGGTTTTAAATACTGCTAAAAAAGAAAAAGTTAAGTTAGAAAAAGGCGTAGAGGACTTGATTGCTCTGTTAGGAGATGGCTCTTTTCGTGATACTTTGGGAACCTTACAAAAAGTTATCAGTGCTTCAGCCGATAAAAAAATCTCTTTATCAGAAGTAGAAAAAATTACAGGAGCGCCTAACGGAAAATTAGTCAATGAGTTTATTTTGGCTCTATCTGAACAAGATACAGAAACTGGTTTGAAAAAAATAAAGATTGCTTTGGATAATAATATTGATATGCAGATTTTTGTTAGGTTAGTTCTTCATAAAGTTAGGATTATTTTGTTATTAAGATTTTCTCAAGAAGCCGAAAAAATGTTTAAGGAAGAACTGTCAGAAACTGATTTTGAATTTTTACAAACCTTAAGTAAAAAAGTCAATTCTCATATAAACGGAGAAGTCGTTAGTGAACTAATTGATGTTTTAGCGCAAATTAAACTCTCTTACATCCCGCAACTACCTTTAGAAATGTTATTGATAAAATTAGCAAAAAATGTAAAATAATAAGAAGTTATTGCCAGATCGTCTAATGGTAGGACATCAGCTTTTGGAGCTGGTTATCTAGGTTCGAATCCTAGTCTGGCAACAAAATAAACAATTTTTTATTGGGAAAAACATGTCTAAATTCCAAGAACTATTATTGGGTAAAACAGACCGAATTGATTACAAAGAGATAATTAAAAATTATTTACGACTATCCAACATTGAATGGTGAATTGGAGAATCTAAAAAAGAAATTAAAAACATACTATGCAAAATACATTACACCGAAATTATTTGAGTATGAATTATTGAAATAATCAAGTTGATATTATTATAATATGTCTGATTATTATAAATCTAAAAGAAAATCCTCATGGAATTATGGCGGGAAAAATTGGAAATTAAGTCGTTCCAAAATTGATTTATTTAAAGAATGTCCTCGTTGTTTTTATTTAGACAGTAAATTAGGGATAAAGCGTGTTCCGGGTTTTCCTTTTTCTCTCAATAGCGCTGTAGATAAACTGCTCAAACAAGAATTTGATGTCTACCGTGTTACTGGGAACCAACACCCTTTGCAAAAAGAGTATGACATAGATGCTATCCCAGCCCAACATACTGAAATTGATGAATGGCGAAGAAATTTTGGAGGGGTTAAATATTTGCATAAACCAACTGGCTTGTTGGTGACAGGAGCAATTGATGATTTATGGATTAATAAAAAAGGGGAATACTTGGTGGTGGATTATAAAGCGACAGCTAAAGATGAGGCGGTGAAGGCCTTGGATAAAGAATGGCAAAATAGTTACAAACGCCAAATGGAAGTTTATCAATGGCTTTTAAGACGAAACGGGCTTAAGGTTTCTAATACTGGTTATTTTGTTTATTGCACAGGCAAAATGGATAAAGAAGCTTTTGATAAGAGAATTGATTTTGATGTTAATTTAATTGAGTATCAAGGGAATGATGCTTGGGTAGAAAAAACTTTATTTGAAATTAAAAATTGTTTAGATAAAGAGGTTCTTCCAGAATCAGGCGAACATTGCGATTGGTGCGCTTATTGGAATGCCAGGCAAGAATTAGAAAATAAAAATTGACAAAAGTGATTAATTTTGGTTAAATCCTGCAAGGAAAGTTGAAGAAGTTCTTTATTAACCCTCCAGTTCGCGAAGCGAACTGGCTTTCTTTAATTTTTAGCGCTCCAAGCGCTAAATTTTAATCACTCAAATAAATTAACCAAATATTCATCAATTTCTCGTTGGTCCAAATCGTAAAAATTCTTTCCACTCTTATGTAAGTCCGTGGCCAATTTAACTCCAACAAAACGCCAATGCCATGGTTCAAAAACATAATAGCCATTATTAGCAGGATAAGACATTATAAAGCCATATTTATAAGCATTGCTTTGTAACCATTGATAAGCGGAAGTTTGTTCAAAGCCCTCCAATTCTCCACCTAATCCAGTGGTAATCAAATCAACGGCTGTGCCTAATTGATGCTCAGAATAACCTTGGTCAGCAGAAAATTGGTTAGCCGTGCCTTCTCCGTAAGTTGTTGTGTATAAATCTTTAAGAGCAGTTTGTTCGTTATAAGAACGATAAGCTGAATAAACATAAATTTCTAAATCAGCACTTACAGAAGCTTTTAACATATTTTCTAAATAAGGCCACACTTGAGCATCTAATTTAGAATGTTTCCTTTCATAATACTCATATTTATCAGGAATTTCCTCTAAACGGGCTGGGGCATAATGTTCGTTTAAGAAAAATACTTTGGAATATTTCTGTAACAATTCAGGGTCAATTTTACTTAATTTTTCAAGATTACTAACTGTTCCGGTAATATTACCCACCTCTTCTTTATAGGTGCCCAACAAATTTTCTATTTTTCCTACATTTTTTTTCTCATCGTTTAAAGCTGATGACAAATCAGTATGGGTTTGAACAATGTCTTCTTTTAACTCCAGAGTGGTGGAAGACAGATTGCCCTCTAAAAGTTTTAAATTAGAATTGATTGAAGAAAATTGTTCATTAATGGAAGCCAAATGGTTGTTTCCTGACCAAATTAAATAGCCGATGGCTCCGATTGAAATAATGAAAACCGAAGAAATAATAATATAAACACCCCCTATTTTTGTGAAAAATGACTTCATTAAATCTCATTATAGCTTAAAAACAAAAAAAGAAAATATGTGTTATAATAAGTTTATGAAAAAGATAATTATAATAGTTTTAATTTTAGTAGGAATTATTTTTTTATTTTTAATTACTCAAAAAAATGAAGATGCTTGGATTTGTCAAAATGGAGAATGGGTTAAACAAGGTTATTCTTTTAGTAAAAAACCTTCACAATCTTGTGAAGAGGACAGGTTGAAAAATTTAATTAGGTTGGCCACCCCTACCTTTAATGAAGAAATTTTTAGCCCTTTATTAATCAAAGGGGAGGCGCGTGGGACTTGGTTTTTTGAAGCTACCTTCCCGATTGTTTTAGTTAATTGGGATGGTTTAATCATTGCAGAGGGTTTTGCTACGGCTCAAGATAATTGGGTGACAGAGGACTTTATTCCTTTTAAGGCCACTTTGGAATTTATTAAACCAGAATATAATAATCGGGGGTCTTTGATTCTACAGAAAAGTAACCCTTCTGGTTTACCAGAAAATGATGACGCTTTAGAAATTCCAATTTTGTTTAAATAATATGAAGATACAAGATAAGTTAAGGCAAATAGAAAATACAAATAAATCTTTTGAGGAGTCCTGTCTAATAGAGACCGTTAAAAAAGCGCTAAAAAGTTGCAATTTTGAAATGGGCGCTTTCATTTTAGAAAATCCTAAAGAAGAATCTCATGGGGATTACACTACCAATGTGGCTATGATTTTAGCAGGAAAATTGAAAAAAAATCCTTTAGAAATTGCTCGGGAAATTACAGACAAGATAGATAAAACAGATTTTTTGGAAAAAATAGAAATAGTTTCTCCGGGTTATATTAATTTTAAATTTAAAAAAGTTTTTTTTCTTAAAGAATTGCAAAAAATTTTAGAGAAGAAAGAAACTTATGGTCAATTAAAGAAAAACGGTAGGGAAGTGATGATAGAATTTGGTCAACCTAACACTCACAAGGCCTTTACAGTAGGTCATATTAAAGGAACAATTTCCGGTTTATCTGTTTGCCGTTTAATAGAAAATTTGGGTTTTCAAGTCATCAAGGCCAATTATTATGGTGATATTGGAATGCATACGGCTAAATGCACTTGGGGAGTATTACAGAAGGGGTTGCCAGCCGATTTTGCCTCTTGGGATAAACACAGAAAAATGAATTTTATTGCTGAGGCCTATGTTTTTGCGGTAGAAAATTTTATTGAATATGAAAAAGATATTAGACAAATAAATAAAGATATTTATAGCCAAGAAAAAACATCAGCGACTGAATTATATAAAAAAATAAAACAATGGAGTTTAGAACATCAGACGGCTATTTTTTCAGATTTAGGAGTAATTTATGACAAACAATATCCGGAAAGTCAGGTTTTTGCGGAGGCAAAAAAAATTGTAGATAAAAATGAAAAAAACATTTTTGAGGCAAGTCAGGGAGCGATTGTTTATAATGGGGAACAACATGGTTTGGCTACTTGGGTAATGCAAACTAACGAAGGCATTCCGACTTATTCAGCCAAAGATATCGCTTTAGGTTTTCAAAAGTTCAAGGACTATCCAAATTTATATTTAAGTTTGACTTTAACGGCGATAGAGCAAGCCGATTATTTTAAAGCAGTTATTAAAATTTTAGAGACCTTAGATAATAAATTTAAAGATAAATATTTTCATTTATCTTTTGGATGGTTATTAATGGACGGTAAAAAAACCAGTTCTCGGAGTGGAAAAAATATCAAAGGCACAGATATTTTAGAGGAATCTTTAAAAGTAGCCAAAACAAAGATTATCGAATTAAAAAATTATGACGAGGGTAAAAGAGAAAAAATTGCTAGAGTGGTAGCTTTGGCGGGATTAAAATTTTTGATTTTGTCCCACGAGTTTAACAAAAATGTTAATTACGACCCAGAAAAATTTATTAATTTTGAAGGTTATTCTGGACCATATATCTTGTATGCTTATGTTCGAGCACAAGCGATTTTGAAAAAAGAACAATTAGACAAAAAACTAACCCTTGAAACTTTAGAGAATCATGACATCAATAATTTTGAAGAGAGTTTATTAAAATTGCTGGCGAGATATTCCCAAGTATCTTTCCGTGCAGGTATAGAAATTGCACCACATTTACTTTGTGTTTATTTATTTGAGTTGGCTCAAAGATTTAATAGTTTTTATGCCAATTGTCCTGTTTTAGAAGCGACTTCTCAAACAGAGAAAAGCTTTCGTTTATTTTTAATAGAAGGAGTTTCTCACATCCTAAAAAATGGTTTAAATTTGTTAGGAATAGAGACCACAGAAGAAATGTAATATAATGCGACAATCAGAGGCCTTAGAAATTTTAAAAATGGGGAAAAATGTGTTTCTGACTGGTCCGGCTGGTAGCGGAAAAACCTATGTTCTTAATCAATATATTGATTTTTTGAAAGAGAAAAAAATTCCAGTCGGGGTAACTGCTTCTACTGGAATAGCCGCTACTCATTTGAATGGAATTACTATTCATTCGTGGTCTGGTTTAGGAGTAAAAGATAATTTATCTGATTCTGAAATTGAAAAATTATTAACCAAAAGTTATCTCAAAAAAAAATTCAAATATACTCAAGTTCTAATTATTGACGAAATTTCAATGTTGCATAGTTTTCAATTAGATGCTGTTGATAAGATTTGTCGGGCTTTTAAACAATCTAATGCTCCTTTTGGAGGTATGCAAGTAGTTTTATGTGGAGATTTTTTTCAATTACCACCTATTAACAAAAGTGATTTTGAAATGAATTTTGCTTATCATGCTGATGTTTGGTCAAATATGGATTTACAGATTTGTTATTTAAGCGAACAGTATCGGCAAGATTTAGCAGATGACTTGTTAGGTATCTTAAGCGATATTAGACAAAATGAAATTAGTCAAAGAACGCGAGAACTGCTTCAACAAAGACAGTTAACTAAACAAGGTAAAATTATTCCCACTAAACTTTATACTCATAATAGGGAAGTGGACCAACTGAATTTCCAAGAGTTAGAAAAAATAAACGGTTATCCAAAAATTTATCAAATGCAAATCACCGGAAAGAAGAAATTGGCTGAAAGTTTGAAAAAAAGCTGTTTAGCAATGGAAGAATTACACTTAAAAAAAGATGCAATGGTGATATTTGTCAAAAATAATTTTGAAGCCGGTTATGTGAATGGAACTTTAGGCAAAGTAGTTGCTTTTGATAAAGATTTCCCAGTGATTCGGACTTATCAGGGGAGAGAAATAGTGGTTGATTACGAGACCTGGCATATTGAGGAAGATGGCGTGATTAAGGCCAAGATTACCCAAATTCCACTTCGGTTGGCTTGGGCAATT
>Ga0172375_10009917_pt1 | contig 12442 bp, 15 predicted proteins | sample LakKiv1m_FD_114537 | JGI IMG/M metagenome (GOLD analysis project Ga0172375, IMG submission 114537) | Freshwater microbial communities from Kabuno Bay, South-Kivu, Congo - kab_092012_11.1m | ecosystem: Environmental > Aquatic > Freshwater > Lake | place: Democratic Republic of the Congo... | reverse complement strand
CAGGCGCAGAGCCTCCGCAGTTCGCAACGGACGGCTCTGCGTGTTTTGACATCTGTGCCCGCTTCCACCCCGATCCTGCCAACTCCGAGGGGGATTGGGCAGCGTTCAAGCCTGTGGTTGCCTACGGTCCGCAGAACATAAAGGCTGAAATCTATCCCACTCAAGGCGTACTGGACATTCCACCTGGTTGGCGGTTCCTTGTGCCCACGGGTTTGGTCTTGGACATTCCCGAAGGGTACTCCGTGCGCCTCCACGCTCGTAGCGGCATGGCTCTGAAGGAAGGGTTCGTGCTGTCCAATGCCGAAGGCGTGATTGACTCGGACTACACCGATGAACTAAAGGTGATGGTGTCCACGCAGAGTTCGTGCTTGGTGTGCATTCCACACGGAGCGCGAATCTGCCAAGCGGAACTGGTTCGCAACCAACCAGTAGACCTACAGAAGATTCACCACCCACCGCAGAAGAAGACGCAGCGTGAGGGTGGATTCGGAAGCACGGGACTGTACTCTTTTGACGCAAACATGGGAGCCTGAACATGACACGAGAAGAACTGCTGCAATTCCACGAAGAGATCACAAAGGAAGCCCGCGCCCTGATGAGCCTGAAGAACCGCGACTACGCGGGAAACGAAGGCACGGAACCGTTTGCCAATTTCACCCGCGTTGAAGCAATGGGCATCTGCAAAACGGAGCAGGGCTTCATGGTGCGCCTCACAGACAAGATGAGCCGCCTGTCCTCGTTTGTCCGCGCTGGCAAGATGAACATCAAGGACGAGTCCTTCAGGGACACCTGCGTGGATGTCATCAACTACATGGTGCTGCTTGCGGCATACCTGAAGGACAAAGAATCCAAGGCTGACTAACGATCACCATGCTAAACATAAACATACCACACTTCTATTGCTACATGAGAAAAGAGCATATGTACCAACACAAGGCTCACACTGGTGAGTTTGTGAAGGTCACGGTGTTTGCTGCTCAATCCAATCCAGACAGGGCACTGCTGTTTCATGTTCTGACAGACAATGGGCTTGTCCGAAGCAGAGTTCCCATTCATATGTTGTGCCACAAGGAAACTGCACCACAGATGCCTTTGGACTACTTGCAGTTGTGGGATTGCTTCTCCGTGAACTGCACGGCTGTTGTGTACGATTACCTGAAAGCCGCAAGGATCAAAACGGTTCTAAAGGACAGACAAGAACTGTGGGGTGAGTACATGATGTCCTTTGATTGGTACGGCAATCCTTACAGTGACGAACCAACGCAGTACAAGTGCTTGCACATGATACGGTTGGACAACGGCTGCTACACGCTACAACCAAACAACAGAATTTACTGGAAGCATATGTCGTTTGTTACCAAGCCTTTTCCCGCAAATCCTGATTTCAAAGTTGACGACAAAGTGTTCAGGTGCGAAGCCGCCAGTGATCGTTGGCTGATTGATGGGGATGACGATTCCTACTATTACGATTTGAGAAACGAAAAAAATCAGTCAAATATTGAGAAGGCTGTTGAGTCAAATAATACAAATGGTAGACTGTGAGCATGATTCGTCACCTCGGCTACGCCTGTCAGAACCTGTCCCTGTGTGAAGGGCGCAAGGCAAAGGACAGATACTTCACCGACCGTACCTTGCGTATGGATCGGTTTTCCATAGAGAGGGTGGGGGAACTCGGTGCGCGGAACGCCGCTGATCTTCTCCCCATCCTCCAGTGGAATGTTGCCAACGGCATCCGGTTCTTCCGCATCGGCAGCGGGATGTTTCCGTTCATGGATCACCCCACGCTTGCGTACCGTATTGGTGATCTGTCAGCGCAACACGAACACGCCATCCGCAAGTCTCTTGAGGACGCGGGTGCGTTTGCAAAAACGCAAGGTATGCGCCTGTCGTGCCACCCTGGTCCGTACACTTGCCTTGCGTCCCCTGATCCGCAGACGGTGGCAAAAAGCGTACAGTGCTTGGAAATGCACTCCCTGATTGCTGACCTGTTGGGCTACGGTGACGAGTTTGCCATCAACATCCACATGGGCGGCGTGTACGGCGACAAGCACTCCACCGCAGGGCGGTTTCTGAAGGAGTTCAGCCATTTGCACCCGTCCATCCGGCGGCGGCTCACCCTTGAGAATGACGACAAGCCGTCAATGTGGAGCATGACCGAACTGTTCAAGATGGTGGCAAAGCACTGCACGGTCAAACTGGTGTTGGATGTTCACCACCACCGCTTCTGTCAACAGGAGTCCCTGCGCGAAGCCGCAGACATGGCGTTCCGTACATGGGAAGGCTTCTGCGAAATTCCGAAGGTTCACTACTCGGAGTCCAAGGAAGGCGCACGACCGCAAGCCCATTCGGACTACATCCGAAACGAAATACCTCTGCTGTCGGACACGGTGGAGTACGATGTAATGATTGAAGCCAAGGCAAAGGACTTGGCACTACTTGAGTACAGAAAGGCTCACACCCCATGTTTGCTGTGATTCTCGCTACTGTTCTGTGTGGAGTTCCTGCCGAATCCAAGGGCAAGCCGTATCCCGTGCTGCCCCTGCCTGTGGAGTGCTACACCGTTGACAACCTGTTGGATGCCATGTACGCCGTGGAGTCCAATCGTGGCAAGAGCCTCCTTGGTGACGGCGGCAAGGCAATTGGTCCGTATCAGATTTGGGAATCGTATTGGCGTGATGCCGTGGAGCATGACCCGTCTATTGGCGGTTCGTACAAGGACTGCATGGACAAGGCGTATTCGGAGAGGATTATCCGAGCGTATTGGTCGCGGTATGCACCGAAGGGCGCGACTCTTGAGCAGTTGGCGCGTATCCACAATGGTGGACCAAAGGGGCATCTGCGTAGTGCTACCCTGAAGTATTGGAAGAAGATTGTCAAAGCAATGCGGGGGTGAGGTATGCCATATAGAGATCCAAAAAATGCCAAGAGAGATGCCTACTTCAAAGAGTATCGCCGCGTCAACAGGGAAAGAATTGCGGCAAAAAACAAAAAGTGGTATCTCAAAAACAGAGAGGCAATCATTGAAAAGGTAAAGCCATATCTGTCAGAATATAGAAGAATGTCAAGAGCAAAACAGTTAGACTGCTTTGTTCCATTGTCTGATGACGAGAAAAAGTTATTGACATTTATTGAAAGCACTCGCAGAAAAATGATAGAAGAGTCTGGCAAGCAGTACGAGATAGACCACATCATTCCACTCAAATACGGTGGTTTGCACCACCCAATAAATGTTCAGATAGTAGAATCGCGTCAGAACAAAACAAAAAGAGATAGCATATCAGCAGACTCACTTTCACTCATATCAGAACATATTAGTCTGTATAGACAGAGAATAGGTGATTGTCGAGCGGATAGATTTGTTACACAAATAGCACGGGCAATGTGCCTGACAAAAGAAAAGTTACTTGAACTGCTTGAATCTGACGGTGAGTGGAAGCCCAATGCTTCTGCTAGTTTTAGTAATTCCACACTAGAGGATTTTTTCGCATGACCACCCCATTTGGATACTCGTATTTCATTGATATGTACGGTTGCCGCGCAGGAGTGGCAGACGACATGGAACTCACCTACCGCTTTCTTGAGCAGTTGGTGGATCGCATCGGCATGACCCGCATGGCTCCCCCCGTGGTGATCCACGCACCCCGAAACAAGGACGGTGCGGAAATCTACCCCGAAAAGGCGGGTGTCAGCGGATGGGTTCCACTCATTGAGAGCGGAATTCAGATTCACTCCATTGAACCCAACCACTTCATTACCCTTGATGTGTATTCGTGCAAGGAGTTTGATCCGAACATCATCAAGCACTTTGCCCATGAGTGCTTTGGGTTTGAGGGGTGCGAGGAACGCTTCTTTGAGCGCGGAACTCTGTACGGAAACGAAGAATGAACACACACAAGATTATTCTCGGTGACTGTATTACGGGCATGAAGACGCTGCCAGACGGCTGCGTTCACACTTGCGTTACATCCCCGCCGTATTTCGGACTCCGTGACTACGGAACGGGAACATGGGAGGGAGGTGACTCCAACTGCGATCACATTGACGAGACTGCTATGGCAGAACGCATGAGGCAGAAGAAGTCCATGATAGCCGTGGGTGAGCGAATGGACGGCAGTACACGCACACGGGTGCATGACGAGGAAATCGGCAAAGGCATACAACACAAACACCTATGCAAGAAATGCGGAGCCAAGCGAATGGACTCGCAGATCGGTCAGGAGGACACCGTTGACGGCTATGTGCAGAAGATGGTGGAAGTGTTCCGCGAAGTGCGCCGTATCCTGCGCGATGACGGCACACTGTGGCTGAACCTTGGCGACTCGTACATGAGCGCAAAGAACTGCGCCCCGCCTCCACAGACACAGGGCGGTCAGCGTGGGATGCCTTCAGACTTTGTGCCAGCCAACCGCAAGGATCAGAAGGGGCTGAAGACAAAGGATTTGATCGGCATTCCGTGGCGCGTTGCGTTTGCCCTGCAAGCGGACGGGTGGTATCTGCGGCAGGACATCATCTGGAACAAGCCCAATCCCATGCCTGAAAGCGTGGAAGATCGCTGCACGAAGGCACACGAATACATCTTCCTGCTGTCCAAGAAGCCCCACTACTACTACGATCACGAAGCCGTAAAGGAACCCGCCCGTAATTGGGGAACCCGTGACCGCTCCGAGATGCGGGACGGAACCACTGATCCCAAACTAAAGCACCACGGACTGAAAGGCAAGGAGTGGGAAGAGAACCCGCTGAAGAACAAGCGGTCGGTGTGGACGGTGAACGCCAAAGGCTACAAGGGCGCACACTTTGCGGTGTACCCTGAAGACCTCATCCTGCCGTGTGTGCTGGCAGGATGCCCGCAGGACGGCACGGTGTTTGATCCCTTCACTGGCAGCGGCACGACTGCGGTGGTCGCGCTGAAGAACGGACGGAACTACATCGGGACTGAACTCAATCCCGAGTATGTACAGATTGCAGAAGCACGGATCAAGGAAGCCGTTCCACAAACCCTAGAGGAGATTTTTGAATGAGCAAGTTCAAGCCAATTGGAAAATGGGTTTGGGTGCGGTCGCACCTTGGCGGTCAGAAAGAAACCGAAGCGGGAATCATCTACAATGAAGTAGTGAAAAGCCAATACATTTGGGCTACGGTTACGGCAATCGGTGATAAACTAACGGAAGACATACAGATTGGAGACAAGATTCTTTGGGATCGCACCAAGAATCAGGGTCAGGGACATGATGGTGGAGACATGGTTCATCAGGATTGGATTGCGCTCGTTGAGCGTTGAGGACACACTTGGACTTCTACACTTCCGTTGACATTCGTGGTAAGAACATCCTGTACCGTGGATGGCGGAACGGTCACAGGCAGCACCTCCGTGTGCCGTTCTGTCCCACCCTGTACATCCCCGCGAAGGATCGGGGTGAGTTCACCACCGTCAACGGCAAGCCTGTTCAGCCAGTGCAGTTTGATGACATTGGAGAAGCGCGAGAGTTCATTGACCGCTTCAAGGATGTGTCCAACTACGATGTGTACGGCAACACCAATTTCGTGTATCAGTATCTGTACAAGGAGTTTCCCTCTGAAGTAGACTACGACTTCAGCAGCCTCCGCATAGCCAACTTGGACATTGAAACATCGTGTGACGGCGGTTTTCCCACGCCATCCGCTCCCACGGAGCGAGTCATTGCCATCACGATTTCAATGGGCAGCAGTACCTATGTGCTAGGCTTGGGAGACTTTCATATTGATGGAGAGGGAGTTACTTGCATTCCCTACACCGATGAGCGGGAACTGCTTGAGGGATTCGTGTCCCTGTGGAAGCAGATTGATCCCGACATCGTGACAGGGTGGAACATTCGCTTCTTTGACATTCCGTACCTTGTGGCGCGGATGAACCACCTTGAAGACGGATGGGGTAACTCTCTCTCCCCTTGGGGGCGGTTGCGGGAAACGGTGGTGAACCGCATGGGACGGGATCAGACCGCGTATGTGATCAGCGGTGTTGCTACGCTTGACTACTTTGAGTTGTACCAGACCTTCACCTATGTGAAACAGGAAGCGTACTCACTCAACCACATTTCCAAGGTGGAGTTGGGCGAGGAAAAACTGTCGTACACGGAATACGAGACACTTCAGGAGTTCTACACGCAGAACTTTCAGAAGTTCATGGAGTACAACTTCCAAGATGTGCGGCTTGTTGACCGCTTGGAAGCCAAACTGAAACTGCTTGAACTGGCGGTGGCACTGGCGTATTCAGCACGGGTGAACTTTGAGGATGTGTTTTCCCAAGTCCGCACATGGGATGCCATCATCCACCACCACCTGATGAGCAAGGGCGTGGTGATCCCGCAGAAGACCGACCACAAGAAGGACGACCAGTACGCGGGTGCGTATGTGAAAGACCCCCTTGTGGGCAAGCACGATTGGGTGGTGAGTTTTGACTTGAACTCCCTGTATCCCCACCTCATCATGCAGTACAACATCTCGCCCGAAACCAAGAACACCAATCCTGTGTGGAGGCGCAATGCCATCACTCCTGATGCGCTGCTGTGCCGCAACCGTGGCGAGTCCGTAAAGACATTCATCGACCCTGCGGAATACTTGAATCAAGCCAAGAGCGCGAATGTGTCTGTGGCTGCGAACGGCGTGGCATTCAGCCGCGACCGCCAAGGGTTCCTGCCGGAACTCATGGAGAAGATGTACGCAGAACGCAAGCACTACAAGGGGCTGATGATCGCGGCACAGAAGCGGTTGGTTGGCTTGGACAAGAACGCCCCCGCAGACGAGCGGCGGCGGATTGAGTACGAGATTTCCAAATACCACAACTTTCAGTTGGTGCGTAAGATCCAGTTGAACTCCGCATACGGCGCAATCGGCAACCAGTACTTCCGCTTCTTTGATGTGGAACTCGCGGAAGCCATTACCCTGTCAGGGCAGTTGAGCATCCAATGGATCGGTGAAGCCCTGAACCGCTTCCTGAACAAAGCCCTGAAGACGGAAGGCGAGGACTATGTGGTTGCGTCCGACACCGACTCCGTGTATCTGCGGCTTGGTGGTGTTGCTGCCATGTGCAAAGACACCGACACAGGCAAGCGGGTGGACTTCTTGAACGATTTCTGTGAGCGTGTGCTGCAACCGTTCATTGACAAGCAGTTCGCGGAACTTGCGGAGAACATGAACGCCTACGCGAACAAGATGGCAATGGGGCGCGAAGTCATTGCGGAGAAGGGCGTGTGGACTGCGAAGAAGCGGTATATGCTGTCGGTGTGGGACACGGAAGGAGTGCGCTACAAGTCGCCCAAGTTCAAGATCATGGGCATGGAGACTGCGCGTTCGTCCACTCCTGCGTATGTCCGCAAAGCACTGAAGACTGCCATTGAAATGGTGTTGATGCGGGACGAGGCTACACTTCAGGAGTTTGTCCGCACCACAGAGAGCGAGTTCAAGTCCCTGCCCGTGGAAGAAGTGGCTTCTCCGCGCAGCGTGAGCGGCATGGAGGATTACGCTGATCCCCTCACGATATACAAGAAGGCTACGCCCATCGCGGTAAAGGCTGCGCTGCTCCACAACAACATGGTGAAGCGGCTGAAACTGCAACGCAAATACCGCCTCATCGGTGAGGGCGAAAAGATGAAGTTCATCTACCTGAAGACTCCCAACCCCCTGCACGAAGGCGTGATTGGTTTTCCCGTGACCATGCCAAAGGAGTTTGGGCTTGAGCGGTATGTGAATTACGATATTCAGTTTGACAAGACATTTCTTGAACCGCTCCGCGTAATCACAAATGCGGTGGGGTGGAGTCCCGAGGAAACAAATAGTCTAGAGTCGCTGTTCTCTTGACTTGTCGCCTACATACAGCATAACCCCCAACCAAAGGATTCATCATGGCTACAAAGATCGTGAAGGTTCAGACCGGCGAAGAACTCATTGCAAGCATCACAGAGAACTTTGAGGGCGACACCGTTGTGTCGTATACCCTCAAGAACCCGTGCATGGTTGTGCCTGTGCCAACAAAGGGCGGTGGTGCAAACATTGCTGTTGTGCCGTGGATGGCTTCGGTCAAGGACACCAAGGTTACTGTGCCTGCGTCCTATGTGATGTTCACGGCTGATCCCGCAACGGATCTGGCAAACGAATTCAACGGTGCATTCAACGGCATCGTGGTTCCGTCTGCTGCTCCCGCAGGACTCAAACTCGTAACCGAATAATGGAATTGAATATTCAATACCTGAAGGGTCTTCTCGCTGCGCGAAAAGACCTGCTGCGGCGTGAAGTAAAGCAAATGTTGATTGACAAACTCACGCCACTGGATACAATACGGGCTATGGAGTCCGAGATGGACACTATTGACACGCAGACCAAAGCATTGGAGAAAGCATGAAACTGAAGGACATTCTGAAGGCAGCAGGAAACAAGTACGCAACCGTGGCTTCTGATGGATTGGAAGGCAGCGATGTAAAGGGATTCATCTCCACGGGATCGTATGCGTTCAACGCGCTCCTGAGCGGGTCAATCCACGGCGGCATTCCTGACAACAAGATCATTGCCCTTGCGGGTGAGCAAGCCACGGGCAAGACCTACTTTGCCCTGAATGTGGTGCGAGAGTTCTTGCAGAACGATCCCAAGGCAATGGTGCTGTACTTTGACACGGAGCAAGCCATTACCTCTGATCTGCTGCGGGATCGTGGCATTGACACGGAGCGCGTGGCTGTGCTGCCCGTGGCTACGGTGGAGGAGTTCCGCCACCAGTGCGTTCTGGTCGTGGACAAGTATCTTGAGGACGACAAGGATTCCCGCCCCCGCATGATGATCGTGTTGGATTCTCTTGGAATGTTGTCCACCGAGAAGGAAATGAACGACACCGCAGAAGGCAAGAACACCCGCGACATGACTCGCGCACAGGTCACGAAGGCAGCGTTCCGCGTCCTGACCATCAAGTTGGGTCACGCACGGATTCCCCTGCTGATGACGAACCACACCTACGATGTGGTGGGTGCGTATGTGCCTACAAAAGAGATGGGCGGCGGCAGCGGTCTAAAGTACGCTGCGTCCACCATCATCTACCTGTCCAAGAAGAAGGACAAGGTGGACAACGAGGTGGTGGGCAACATCATCCACTGCAAGGCGTACAAGAGCCGCCTTACGAAGCAGGACAAGATGGTGGATGTTCAGTTGAACTTTGAGAAGGGACTAAACAAGTACTACGGTCTGCTTGATGTGGCACTCAAGCACGGCATCTTCAACAAGGTGTCCACGAAGATTCAGTTGCCTGACGGCAAGACCGCGTTTGAGTCGCAGATCAACAAAAACCCCGAGAAGTACTACACTGAAGATGTGCTTAAGGCAATTGAGATTGCGGTAAAGAAGGAGTTCTGCTACGGCAAGGACGAGTCGCAAGCAGCAATGGATAAGTTGGCTGAACTAGACGAGGAGATTGGACTCACTTGAGCCAAACCGAAAAAACCATCCTATCAGGACTGCTGACTGACCCTGAATTCTGCAAGAAGACCCTACCGTTCTTGCAGGAGGAGTATTTTCTTGATCGGGTAGACCGTGCTGTGTTCCGATCCATGAAGGATTTCGTGAACGAGTACAAGGGCGTTCCCACACGGGAAGCCCTGTTGATTGCGTTGGAGGACAACAAGAGTCTGTCCGAGGATGAGTTTGGCAAGTGCAAGACGCTTGTGGGTGAGATGGGCAAAACCCCCAAGCAGGACACGCAGTGGTTGTGCGACACCACGGAGAAGTTCTGCAAGGACAAAGCCATCTACAACGCCATTCTACAGTCCATTCAAATTATTGACGGCAAGGACAAGGAGCGGACTCCCCATGCCCTGCCCGAGATTCTGTCCAAGGCTCTCGCGGTTTCGTTTGACACCAATGTGGGTCACGACTTCCTTGAGGACTACGAGCATCGCTACGAGTTCTACCACAGGGTGGAGAAAAAGATTCCGTTTGACTTGGAGATGTTCAACACCATCACCAAGGGTGGCATATCTCCAAAGACTCTGAACATTATCATGGCAGGATGTGTTAGCCCTGATACCAAAGTTCGGATTAGGTATCGAAAAGGTAACTCCAAGAACCATGACCAGATTTGATGCGATGAATAATGGCACCGCTTGTAACTCTGTTGGCTTTTGCAGCAGCAGTTACGGATTCGTAAACGGTGGTTCCATCAGTCACTTTCCTTTTTCTCTTGCTAACCATCTTATTGCCAAGATTAGACTTGATTGGAGAACCAAATATGAAACCCTTACTCAAAAACTCTTCCCATTTTTCGGGGGGGACTCGGTGAAAGGTTTTAGTTTTGGAAGTGGGATTATACATTGCCCGCTTTCCTTTGTGGGATTTTGCTCCTCTGGATGCTCTCTCTTTCCGTCCTTCCTTGCTGAACCAATACTGAAAAGTCTTATTTTTCTTGACGCTTGCTTTACCACCAAGAGAGGCATAGTATGACAACTTTGTTTCGTCAAATATCCCTATCTTTTCTTTCATCTGCTTCTCTATACCTTTCAAAATCCAGTCGCGTTTGTTTACCTGATTGTCTGAATGAAACATACCAATCTTATTTTCAAAACACCAACGACCTATTTCCTTTCTCATGGCTGAAGTCAAGTTTCCACCAAGCATATGGTATGATCTCAAGTCATTTGGATTTTTGTGTATTCTCCACAACAGATAGTGGGCAATCTTATGTTCTCTAATAGTCAAATAGGTAATATTGCTGTTGTCATCGGTTCCTCCACTATGTTTTGGAATAATGTGGTGACGATGGATGTTCTTGCTTTTTTGGTGTGGTCTGGCTTTTCTCTTTTCGCACAGATTCTCGTATATGGTTCTTGATATGGTCATAGCCGTTTCTCCTGTTCCTGCCAATACTATGTATAATGTGGAGACATTCAATGGAATGGATTGAAGAAGAAGTTGAAATATCTGCCGTTGAAGGCTTGCTGAATAGCGGCTATGAGGTTGAAGTTGACTCTCCTGACGGATGGGTTGGAGTGAACTTCTATATTCACAAAGGAGATTTTGAAGAGTATGTTCTTGAATGTGAAACAGGAGAGCGAGTTTCATGCAATGAAGCCCATCTGTTTGAAACCTACTCTGGATGGGTATCTGCAAAGGATTTGGTGGATACGCAGCCTTTCCCTGTGTTGACATCTCATGGTTTTGTCAGAAGCAAGGTGCAAAAGAGTGGAAAAACCATTCCCATTGTGGACATCAATGTGAACCACCCCAATCACAGGTATTACACCAATGGAGTGTCTTCACATAATACGGGTGTGGGCAAAAGCCTGTTCATGTGCCACCATGCCGCTGCGTGTCTCATGCAGAGCAAGAATGTGCTGTACATCACCCTTGAGATGGCAGAGGAACGGATCGCGGAACGCATTGACGCAAACATCATGGACATCACGATGGACGAGTTGCAGGACTTGCCCCTTGAGATGTACGAGAAGCGGCTACTGTCCTCCACTCGCGGTGTGAGCGGAAAACTCATTGTGAAGGAGTATCCCACCTCATTTGCAAATGCAAACCATTTCCGAATCCTGTTGGACGAGTTGCGGCTGAAGAAGCAGTTCACACCTGACATCATTTTCGTGGACTACATCAATATCTGCTCGTCTGCGCGGTTCAAGCACGGCAACAACATTAACTCGTATGGCTACATCAAGGCTATTGCGGAGGAGTTGCGCGGCTTGGCAATGGAACGGGATGTGCCCATCGTGAGCGCAACACAGGTGAACCGTGCGGGATTCTCGTCCACGGATGTGGAACTCACGGACACTTCCGAGTCCTTTGGCTTGCCCCACACCGCAGACCTCATGGTGGCACTCATCACCACCGATGAGTTGGAAAAGGCGGGGCAGATCATGGTAAAGCAGTTGAAGAACCGCTACAATGGCAAGGCAGCAAACAAGAAATTCATCGTGGGGCTGAACTACGCGAAGATGAAGTTCTACGACATTGACAGCGAACTGTCGGAAGACCTGATGGACGCAAACATCAAGAAGGGCGAGGATGACGGCTACGGCGCGGGATACGGTGCAAAGGACTTCAAGTCAAAGTTTGGCGGCAAGCGCGACACAAGTGATTGGAGCATCTGATGTCCACTTACATCGACAAGAAGTACATCAACATGGTGTCGCCCTAACTTGAGCGGTTCAAGTGGAAGAGTGGCAATCTTGCAAATTGCAGGTGTCCCCTTTGCGGTGACTCGCAGCGGAGCAAGAGCAAGGCGCGTGGTTTCTTCTTCCCCAAGAAGAACGATTATTTCTTCAAGTGCCACAACTGCGGCGCAGGGCATTCGGTGTACCGTTTCTTGGAAGCCGTGGCTCCTGCACTCGCACAGGAGTACGCGCTAGAGCGGTGGCGCAACGGCGAAAACGGCAAGAGCAATTATGTGAAGCCCGACGAAGTGGCAGTCTCATTGCCAAAGGCT
>Ga0172375_10009916_pt1 | contig 12445 bp, 9 predicted proteins | sample LakKiv1m_FD_114537 | JGI IMG/M metagenome (GOLD analysis project Ga0172375, IMG submission 114537) | Freshwater microbial communities from Kabuno Bay, South-Kivu, Congo - kab_092012_11.1m | ecosystem: Environmental > Aquatic > Freshwater > Lake | place: Democratic Republic of the Congo... | reverse complement strand
TGACGCCGCTTTCGGCCCCTTGACACCCTCCGACGTCCAGCCTCACAGCGCTACGCGCAGGCCCGAGTCAGCCGCGTCGCGCGTCTTGAGAGCAATCTCGGTGACCCGGACCGCCTCGGCGGCCGTGATGGCGCACCGGTGCGCCGGGTCCTGGACCGCACGGGCGAAGTCGGCAAAGGGTCCATGCAACGGCGTGTCGAGGGGCACCGTCTGCACGCCTTGGGCCGTGATCAGCTCCAGGCTCTGCTCCCCATGGACCTCGAGGGCACCCCGATCGCCCAGCAGGCGCAGCCGGTCATCGCCGTGGGTCGGGGCCCCGGCGGGCCGGAGGAAATCGAAGCTCATCACCACGCTGCCGCCATTGTCCAGCTCGTAGAGACAGGTGGCCGCGTCTTCCATGCCGGGGTAGTCGGGCTGGTGCAGCTTGACGTGCCGCGCCATGACGCTGCGGTACTCCCGGCCGCTGACCCAGCGCAGGAAATCGATGGCATGGATGCCGACCCAGGGCGTGATCCCGCCGAAGGTCGACCGCTGCCGGTAAGCGTCGGGCCGGACGCCACGCTTGTAGGACTTCTGAGCATAGCCCACGGTGGGCTCGCCGATGGCGCCCTCGCCCACCAGCCGCCGGGCGGTCACGAAGGCTGGGATGTAGCGGTAGTTCAGCATGATGCCCAACGGCCGACGCGTCTCGGCAAGAGTGGCCCTGACCTGGTCCAGCGACGCCAGCGTCAGCGCCAGTGGCTTCTCGCAGTAGACGGCCGCCCCGGCGCGCAGAGCGGCGCAGGTGACCTCGGCATGCCGATGGAAGGGCGGCGACACGGCGGCGATATCCGGGTGCTCGGCCGCGAGCAGCTCACGGTAGTCGGCATAGAACCGGGCGGTGGTGCCAGCCAGACGCCGGAGCCGCTCGGGGTCCTCCTCGGGACACCCCGGCGCCAGCGCGCAGAGGACCGCATCGGGGAGAGCCCTGAGCCCGTCGGTCACGTAATTGATATGTCCGGCACTGCCGATGAGGGCGACGCGCAGGGCCATGGTGGGTCTCCGAGCCGGAACCACGTTCCATGTCCACGATACACCGGGATCGGCCGCGGTGCCTACTCCAGCGGCGTGGCCTCGTCGAGATAGCGGCCCAGGGCGACCTGGAGGGCCCGGAGGGCCAGGGCCGTGGCACGGTCCCGTGGGTCCTCAGGGAAAGCGCCGGCCCAGCCGCCGTCGCCCTGCTGCGCGCCGAGGATGGCCTCCGCCTGCCGGTCGGGCCAGCCGGTCCTGGTGGTGCCGGCCAGGCTGAGTGCTTCGGCCGCGGCGAAGGCGGCCGCGGGGCTGATCGGCGGCGAGCGGGCGAGCCGGTCGAGGACGCTCGACAGGGGCTGCAGCTCAGGACTGGCGCCCAGCGCGAGCAGGGCCCGGGCCAGGACTGCCGCCACGCCGGCCGGCCCGGAGGCGAAGGGCAACGCAGAGCTGGGGTCGGGCTGGGCCGACGCCGAGCCGTCGGCGCTGGCGCGCAGGAGGTCCGCCAGGGCGGCGCGCAGATAGGCGGTGGTGCCGGCGCGATCCTGTGGCCCCCAGACTGGGGCGAGGCCATCCGTGAGCAGTACCGCGTCCACGGCCGCGCACGTGGCAGAGACGTCCGGGGCGCCCCCCAGGTGTGGCGCGAAGGCCACCCCCTGGGCCCCATCGGCCAGAGCCACCGGCTGGGACCGTGACAGGAGCGCCGCCCGGCCCTGCGCGAGCCAGTGCGGCGGCGCGGCCGGATCGCGGCGCACCAGGGCGGTGATCGCGGCCGCCAGGCCCTCTGCCGGCCAGGATCCCGCCGCCTCGCCTGGCCCGCGGCAGGCTTCCTCCAGGCCCCGCTGGAGGAAGACGGCAGCCCGGTCGATGGCCGCTGCCGCCTGGGGGTCGCCCGCGAGCGCCGGGGCATTGGCGAAACCGATGAGGACCTGGGCCGTGCTCAGCGGGTCGCCGGCCCAGGACCCGTCGGCACGCTGGCGCGTGAGCAACAGCCGGGACCCACGCGCCGAGGCCGCCCGCGCCTCGAGCAGCACCGACAGCCCCGGACGCTCCGCCGCACCCATCGCGCCAGCGCCAAGAAGACAGGCAAGCACCGCCAGCCGCCACCAGGACTCAGTCCAGCGCACACTCCACCTCCCTGTCATTCGCGGCTCAGGAGGGAGCGCAGGTCGTACCGCACATAGGCTCCCTCATGCGCGCTGCTGGGCCGCCCATGCGCCACCCAGAGGGCGCCTTCTTCCGGCCGAATGGCGACCGAGTGGAGGGTGATGCTGCTGCCGGCGGAGCGGATCGTCCCGTAGGGTAGCCGCCTGGGCTGGCGCAGCGCCTCTTTGAGCCGCTCCGGGTCGGTGCCGACGCTGCTGTGGGAGATGAAGCCGGCCTCGGCGGGGGTCACGCGCACCGTCGTCGCGTCATACTCGATCCGGGCGGCCTGCGGCGCCAGGCCACGGGCCGGGTCGCCGGTCCAGCCGATGACCAGCGCCTGCCCGCGCATGCGGGGAGTGCTGCGGACCAGCGCGATGGCCTCGTCCAGGGAGCCGGCCTTCTGCGCCAGGATACGGGTCAGGATGAGGGTCGGCATACCCAAGGGGTTCTTCTCGAAGAAACCGCCCAGATTGTTGGCCACGAAGAGGCCCTTCTCGTTGAACAGGGTCCACCCACCGAGGATGCCTGACCACCCGACGGCGAGGAAGGCATGGCCATCCTCAGGCCGGGGCACGACCGCCAGCACGACGGCGCAGGTCTTGGTGGACTCCAGCCCCCAGTAGTCGAAGCTGCGGCCCATCTCGACGGCCCCATCCGGCGTGGCCGGGCCGAAGGCGGTGTAGGCGGTGCACCCGCCCAGGCTGCGGACGTCGCCCTCGCACTGGGCGTAGAGGAGCACGTCCTCCTCGATGCCCGCGGCCTGGGCGCACGCCGAGAGCTCCTGGAGGTACCAATCGGGGAGCGCGGGCTTCAACCGGCGAACGCGCTCCAGCACCCCCGGGCCAGGCCAGTTGCCCTCGAGGTCATCGCGCACGTACTCGTCCACCATGATGCGGATCGGCTGGGCCAGGAGCCTGCCGTGCTGCCGGCCGATCTCCTGGGGAGAGCCCTGCAGGCGTACCACCCCCCGCGGCAAGCGCGGCGGCGCCGCGGCCCAACTGCCAAGCCCCCACAGGCCGGCAACGAGCGCCAAGCCCAGACAGGTAGACAGAGGCCGAGTCCTGGTCGTGACAGCATGCATGAGATGCGAGCGCCCCAGACTGAACGGACACCCCGGCCTGGGCCTAACTTAGCACGGCAACCACGGCCGGTTGCCGTACGGCCGCGGAGGAGTCCTTCCGCCGACCCCGGCGGACTCGGGCAACCGCGGGGTCACGGTGCGAACGCTTCGGCCCCGGTCTGCATCATGAACTGCAGCAGCGGCAGGAAGAGCTCGCCCCGGCGCTGGAGCAAGGTGGCGTCCTCGACGAGCGGGATGGCCGGCATCTCGCTGCGGTTCTCGCGCAGCACCTGGGTCGTATCGAGCGGGTGCAGGGCCTGGCGCAGGGGCCCCTCTGGGATGTCGACCCGTTGCCACTTGAGGGTGGCGTGGAACTGCTGTGTGTGAAGGTCGTACTCCCAGGTGTTCAGCACCAGCCGGTCCGGGTAGAGGCAGACCACCTTGAAGCCGGGTCGGACGCCGACGACCATACCCGGACAGGCAAGGTGCGCCTGGCCGTCGCGCCGGAAGTCGAGGTCCAGGTGGAAATGCCCCGTGAGGATGGCGAGGACCTGCGGTCGCGCTCTGAGGACGGCTCTGAGTGCGGGTGCATCGAGGAAGGTGGGCGGTACGAGGTTCTCGTGCATGAACACGAGGGTCGGCTTGGCCCGGTTCGCCTGCAGGTCGCGGGTCAGCCACTCCCAGGTCGCCGGGGCGAACACCGCGCACCCTTCGGCGCCCTTGGCCTTCCGGTCCGGCGAGAGCACGATCAGGTGCAGCCCGGCCGCATCGACGCTGAAGCAGCCGGGGCCGAAGACCTTCTCCGAATCCCAGGGCCAGTTGTCGCCGGGGATGACGATGGCCGGCAGGCCGAGCTCGGCGTCCAGGAAGTCCTTGAAGGCCAGGTGCCGGCGGTGTGAGAGCGGCAGGGCCGCCCGGGCCCCGGAGACCGGCGGGTCGTAGGCGCAGTTGTCCCCGGTGAACACCGCGAAGCTCGGCCGGATGGTATCCCGGACGGTCCGGCAAGCCTGGCGGATCACCGGGGTCCGGTCATCGCCGTTGAGATGGAAGTCGCTCAGCCAGGCGAAGCACAGCAGGGGTGGCGTAGCCGAGCGGGTCCAGGCGGGCTCCTCGGGGAGGGGCTTCAGCTCGAAGGAACGGGCCAGCGCGTAGACGTCCTGCATGCTCGGGGCGGGCGTCGGTGCCGAAGCGCCCTGCGCCGAGGTTACCCCGCCGAGCCACAGCAGCAGGGCACTGACGGCCAGCACGGTGCGGCCCTGGACAGACCCTCCTGACCCTGGTGGCAGCGCCCGCGAGCGGCCCAGGATCCCACTGCCGGGCGCCCCGCGTCGGCTTGGCACGCCGCCGGTGGGTGAACACCCCCTTCCGCCCGCCGGTATGAGCCACGCTCGATGGCGTGACGTGGGCACATCGGTGAGTCGTTCCCGGCCCCGCCGCGAACGCCTGGTGGGCGGGGTCTCCGCAACCCGCCGCCGGGATGCGGCGATCCCGGCCTCCAGACCGCTGGGAACTCTTGGCGGCTTGAGGCGGAGCTTCGTTCGCGGCATGCGCGCATCAGTCCTTATACTTGGCCAGTTGCTCGGTGGTGCATTCCTCGTCGGTGCAGAAGAGCATGGCTGGCGCCCAGATGCCGCCGAGGCCCGAGGTGTGGGTTACGCGCACGGCCACCCGTTGCGGCCCGGTGCCGACGAGAAAGCGCTTGATGTCGGCGCTGAACGGTGCGCCGACCAGGTCGCCGGCAGACTTGCCGGTGGAGGCATAGGTCCGTTCGCAGACCGGCTCGCCATTGACGTAGACCCATGCCTCCTCGTTGGCGCCCATGAAGTAGAGGTACACGTGCGCGCGACTGGCCAGGTCCGCGGGGATGGTGACGCTCTGGAAGTACCAACCGTAGCCCGGGAAGCCGGGGAAGCCCTGCTGTTCCCAGCCGACGCCGCGGTTGATGTGGAGGCGGGCGAACTGCCCGGTAGAGAGGCCTGAGGGGGCCGCGGCGGGGTCGGGGCGTTGGTCCGGGCGGCCCCCGGCGGCGGCAAAGAGGCGCGGGTCGCGGGGCCAGCCTTCGGCGAGGCCCTTGTCCTGCGGGTCCGTGGCGAAGAGCCACTCTGCCGGCAGGTCGACCTTGGGCGGCGGCGTACCATCCAGACCGGCACAGGCCCGCCACTTGGCGGTGATCTTCGCAAGGGTGATCGGGATGCCGAAGGTGACCAGTTGTTCCCGCTGGGCGATGGCCTCGAACTCCGCCAGGAGCTGGCGCAGGTCCTCCTTGGCGGCACGGGTCTCGCGGATGCGGCGGCCATAGGCGAAGTCGCCGAACTCGGTGTAGTAGCCCAGGGCCTGCGCCAGCTCCAGGTAGAGCAGCGAGATCTTGGCCTTCTGCACCCGGCGGCGGACCTCGTCGCTGCCCGCGGCCGCCTCGGCCTTGGCGAACGAGGCGCGCAGCGCGGCCATGAACCCGGCGTCGAACATGGGGCCGTCCGGGGCGTAGGAGCAGTTGAGGGTGTTCAGCAAGGGGTTGTCCGAGGGCTCGCCGCAGCGGTGTGGGCGCCGGTGCCAGCGTTCCCAGTAGTCCCACATGCGCATCTGCTGGTCCCACAGGGGTTCAGCGGCCTCCTTGTAGTAGCCGAAGACGAAGTCCCGGATGAGGGCCTTGGTGTCGAGTCCGGGGTCCCAGAGCTGCTTCGCCCAGACCCAGGCCCGCATCTCGTCGTTGTCGTTGGCTTCGGACTCGTACATGATGCCGCGGACCCCATGCTGCAGGTAGAAGCGGGTGTTGGCGGCGACCACCGCCCAGTTGGCCATGGGCACGAGGTGGTGCACGTAGTCGGTGGTGTAATCCCAGATGAAGACGGTGGCCTTGCGGGCCTCCCAGGCTCTGAGGATCCCCTGGAACTCCTCGGACTCCGAGACCTGGCAGAACTGGTAGCGCCAGGCATGCGAGTCGGTACAGAGCTGGATGATGATGGCGTCATCGACCTCCAGGTTCGTCGGCGGCCGGGCATAGTCCAGATAGGCCAGGGAGATGATGCGGTGGGCAGGGAACTCCCGCTTGACCCCCGCGGCGATCTGGTTGAGGAAGTGGTAGTAGCTCCCGGACCGGCCCCCATTCCGGTCGTCCAGCCGTTTGCAGTCGGGGCAGTCGCAGAACCCCCGCCCGTCGTTCGGGCCGATGGCGGTGATGGTGACATCGGGGTTATCGCGGAAGATCTCGCAGGTCTTCTCGATGCTGAGCCGGACGACGTCCTGGTTCGTGTGGCACAGTTGGGTCGGCTGGCGTTTGCCGTTCACCAGCGCGTAGTACTCGGGGTGCTGGGGGAAGTACTGCTCGGTGGGGAAGTAGCGGGCGTAAGTGTGACCCATGTGGTGGTAGCGGATGCTCCCCCCCCAGGCCAGCGGCACGCGGGCGTGGGGCGTGTTGGTCCGGTTCCGCAGCGACCAGGTGGGGTCGTGCAGGCGCAGGATGTAGGGATCGCGGAGCTCGAGCGCCGGCACGACCTTGCGTGGGACCACCTTGGCGGCGAGCCGGGGCAGGCGGGGCGTGTCCACGGAGTCCAGGCCGTACCAGCGGCAGCCGAGGTCCTCCTCGAGGAGAGCGTAGACCGCGTGGATCAGCCCACGGCCGCTGCCGCCATAGAGGAAGAGGGTCCGGTCTACCACCTCGATGGCATACCCCTCGGCCGCCAGGTCGGCATCCTTCCAGGCCGCCGCCGAGTCACGCAGGCGCTGGGTGCGTCCGAGGCTGATGCAGGGCCCCTGCCCCTGGCTCCCGGTTCCCTCCCGGACCACGGCGAACTCGGCACCGCAGATCAGGCCCAGGACGTGGGCCAGGTCCTGCGCCGCCTTCTCCTCGATCCGCGCGGCGGCGCCGGGGATCACCAGCGGGTAGCCGGCACGGCCATCGTCAGCCAGCAGCAGGGCGGGCGCCGTCCGGCCGGCGGGCTTGAGCGCGTTGCGCCACGACCGGGGCATGTCCGTGCGGTGGACGGACAGGTCCTGGCCGATGACGACGCTGCCCATCGGGTCGAAACCGTCATAGTTGACGTCCTTGTCCTCGATGTACTGGAGCACGGTACAGGTGCCCTGCAGGACCCCCGGCTTGAGCTTGAGCCGGTAGGCGACGGTGACCTCATCGGCAGTCCGGGTCACCTGGGTATGCTCGCAGTCCATGGACCCCTGGTCGTTCTCGATGACCTTGCCCGCCTCGCCGGGGGTCCCGGTGGCCTCGGTAGCGTTCCAGAACCCGTGCTTGACGATCGCGAGCTGGTTCGTCGGCAGATGGTAGCCGACATAGAAACCGGTGAGCGGGTTCCCCCCGCGGCACAGCACCAGGTACGTGTTGGTCAGCATACTGACCTTCCCCGGGTGCTGGTAACGGGCGGTCACGGTGTGCCAGGTGTCGGCGGCCAGGGGCGCGACAACCTCCGCACCGTCGCCGTTGAAGGTGACGCCGAGGTTCTTCGGCGCCTGGGCCAGGACTCCGGGAAGGGCCGCCCCCGTCAGCAGGCCCACAAGTGCTGCAAGCCCCACATGCGACGTCATCATGCCAGTTCCCCGTCTGTGCTAGAGCAGCGGCCCGCATCTGCCCTGCGGTCTACTCCGGCTCCGGGCCCGCACTGGAGCGCCCACGGCCTCGTGGGCATGGCCGCGGGGCGCACAGACGCCCTGGGGCCGCGGCCGCTCCAGCAAGGCTCTGCGGTTGGTGTGCAGGCGTACGGGCACTCCTGCGGGCTCCTGCTCACGCTCATGTCCGTACTCGTGTTCAGCTTCCCAAGGCGCGCCACGCACGCCTGGACGCAAGATTCCCCGCAACCCGCCGTGCGGTTACGGCCTGTCTCGCCATAGCCCGCGGGGCGACGGCGGAAGAGCCGCGCCGCCAGACCCCTGGGACCGCGTCAGAACGCCTCCGTCGAGCGGTCGTCGCTGATCGGGATGGCGATGGTCTCGCCCGCCGTGGCCAGCCTGGGCGGCGGCAGGCCGGCCAGGTAGAGGCCGGCGAAATGCTGGCGCAGGTACTTCTCCAGCGTCACCACGGTCGGCCCATAGCCCTTGCCGTAGATGGTGTACTCCAGGTCATAGGCCAACTGGTCTGTGGCCCCATAGCGCCGCAACGGGTCCCGCTGCAGGGCCCGCTCGAGGATGGCGCGGACCGGCGCACTGACGGTGGTGGGGAGCAACGCCCAGTCGACGCGCCCCTCCTTGGCCGCCTCCACGAGCTGATCGCTCCAGGGGGTCCGGGCCGGGCGCAGGGCGAGCAGCTCGAAGAGCACGAGCCCCACCGAGTAGATGTCCGAACGGAAGTCCACCTGCCCCGAGCCCGCCTGCTCGGGAGACATGTAGTACTTCTTGCCGCCGCGAGCCCGCACCGCCTGCGTGGCCGCCTTGGCAATCCCGAAGTCGCCCAGCTTGGGCAACCCCTCGGTCGTGACCAGGATGTTGCTCGGGCACACGTCCCGGTGCACGATGCCCATGGGCGCCCCGGCACGGTCCACCCGCGAATGGGCATAGCCCAGCCCCCGGACGATCCGGCTGACGATGAACACCGCGAGCTCTTCGGGAATGGTCGTGCCGGTGGCGGCATGCATCCGCACAAACTCCGCCAGGGGCAGCCCGTTGATGTACTCCATCACGATGTAGTAGCCGTCCTTGGACAGCCCGAACTGGTAGATCTGCACGATGTTCTCGTGAACCAGGTCCGCGACCAGCTTGGCCTCCTGGATGAAGAGCTCGACGAAGCGCCGATCGTCGCTGAACTCGGGCAGGATGGTCTTGATGGCCACGCGCTTTTCGAAGCCGGCGGCACCGAGTTGCCGGGCCTCGTAGACCGAGCCCATGCCCCCGGCCGCGATGGTCCGCACGATGCGGAAGGTGATCGTGTCGTCAAGTTTCTTCAGCGGTGCCATGGACAATCCTCCAGCACTGGCCGTCGCGGGCCCCGCGTGCGCTGCCCTTGGCAGCCTGTTCGAGGGCCCGCAGGTCGTCGTCGCTGTAGCGTGGGTTGTGGTGCGTCACGACGATCCGTGAGACGCCGTTGCGGGCGGCCACTTCCTGCGCCTGTTCCCAGGTGCTATGGCCCCAGTTCTCGTGGAAGTCGCGGCCCTCCGCAGCGAAGAATCCGTCCATGGCGGCAAGGGCCGCCGGGTAGGGTTCCCGCAGCAGTTCTTCGAACGCCTCGTTCTGGGCGCGCAGGCGCAACTCGACGTCCGTCGCGAAGACAAAGGCGTTCTGGCCGTCGTCGAAGCGCAGCGTGGTCACGCCCTGGGGGTGGGCCGCCGGCCGCCAGCGGACGCTGAGACCGCGATCCTCGAACCGCATCTCGCCGGTCTCAGGAAGCTCCTCGAGCCGGGCCCGGGCGCCAAACCCATCGTAGCGGACCGGAAACAGCGGCGGACTCAGCACGTGCCGGAGGGCCTCCAGCGTGCCGGCGTGCTCGGAGTAGATGCTGGTGCTGCAGTCCTCGCGAAAGAACGGCGAGAAGGCGCACGAGCCACACAGGTGGTCCAGGTGCAGGTGCGTCAGGAGGATGGTGAACTGCCGCACCCCACGCGCCAGGGCCGCGTCCGCGGCCGGCGCGATCCCCGTGCCCAGGTCGACGAACACAGGATCACCCCGCGGGCCGATGACCTCCACGGCGGTCGTGTGACAGCCGAACTCGGGGCTGGCCTGGAACGGCGCCGACGAGCCCCGCGTGCCCCAGAAGTGCACCTGCAGCATGGTTTACCCATTCGTTGAAGGGAGCGCCCTCGGGGCCTGCCACCCAGCGGGCCACGCGGCCCCATCACACCACCCGCACCCGCGACCCGTCCCGCCGCGCACTGCGGATCTCAGCCCGGACGACGCGGATGGTGTCCCGGGCACTCTCCGGCGTCACGATCCGCGGCCGGCGACCAGTACGGATGCAATCGAAGAAGTAGACCTGTTCGAGGAAGTAACCGCTGGCCGAGGTGATGTTCAGGCCGCTCTGCACCTGACCCAGCGGCTGCGGCAGCTCGGGCGTCTCCGGATCGCCGCTGGCATAGAGCTTCAAGGTCGGCGTCTGGCGGCTGCTGTACTCGATGGCGGCGGAGTCGAAGACGGCCCGGTAGCCCATGGTGAAGGGGAACTTGGCCGGCAGGTCGGCACTGCCCTCGGCGGAGATGGCCAGCCCCGGGAACAGGTAGCGGGTGAAGGAGTGGATGATGCCGCCCTCGGTGCGCGGGTCCTTCTCGACGCCGAAGGCCTGGACGGCCTCGGGGACGCCGAGGAGCCAGACGACCAGGTCCGTGTCATGGATATGCCGGTCGAAGATCTGCATGCCGCCGCGTTTCTCATCGAGGAACCAGCGTTCGAACCCGACGGAGACGCCGCCGATGCGGGTCATGCTCAGGCTCTGCAGCCGGCCGAAGCGTCCCGAGTCGATGGCCTGCTTGAGGTAGACGTACTCGGGCCAGAAGCGGAGCACCTGGCCGATAGCCAACACCTTGCCGCTACGGTCCGCGGCGGCGATCATCGCCGCGCACTGGGCCGGAGAGAGCCCCATGGGCTTCTCGCTGAACACGTGCGCCCCGGCGTCCAAGGCTCGCATCGTCAGTGGCGCATGCAGATAGGTGGGGGCACAGACGAAGACCACCTCGGCGACGCGGGCGTCGATGAGCGCCTCGCCGTTCTCGAAGACCTGGGCACCGGTCTCGGCGATGGCACGCTGGCGCAGGTCCTCCTGCACATCCGCCACCGCCACCAGTTGGATGCCCTCGTGCTTGGCCAGCAACTGGGCGTGAGTTCGCCCCATCGGTCCGTACCCGCACAACCCGACCTTCATGCCGAGGTCCCTCCTTGGTACCCGAGAACTGGCGGGGGCCCGCCGCCGGGACCGACCCTCCGCAAACGGGTACTGCAGCAGGCCGCCACCGGAGTTCCGGCGGCAGCCAGTGCAGGCTTAGGATAACCGCATCCACCCCCGAAAACAAGGCCTGCACCGGACGCCTGCGGCCGTCTCACCGGCTCGCGGAGAAGAGGACGATGGAGGCCACCATCAGCCCGGCAGCCAGGGCCCGGCGGGCCCACACCCCGGCGCTGGCCCGGGACTCCAGGTGCACGTGCCCCAGGCTGGAAACCAGCAGGCCGATGGCGATGGACATCAGCCCCCGGGTGGACTGCACGATGTTGCCCAGGACCACACCCACCGCGCCGAAGCAGGCGAACAAGAGCAGCATCGCCCCCAGCCAGGCAGCGGCAAACGGCAAGGCCAAGCGCCACATGCGACGGTCCCGCCAGGGCACCGTCGGCAGCATCAGCACCGCCACGATGCCGCACAGGGCATAGGACAGGAACCCGCCTACCAGCGAGGCGCGGGGCAGGCTTAGGCCGGCGTGCTGCAGACTGCCCACCAAGGCCCGGATGTTGAGGTCGGAGAAACAGTACCCCAGGCAGGCCAGCAGGACCCAGGCCAGGCTCTCCGCCGCCAGGCGCGTCCCGGACCGGTTCAGGATCAGCGCCGCCACCAGACACAGCCCCACCGCCAGCCACTGCCCCAGCGAGTACCGGGCCCCCAGCCAGAGCACGCTGAGGCCCACCAGGATCGGGAGCTTGAGCCCCAGCAGCGGCGACACCCGCGAGGCATCGGTCCGCCGCAGGGCGAGGAAGAGGCCCATCTGGCCGATGAGGTAACAGACGACACCCCCCAGTAGTGGCCAGGCATACTCCACCGCCGGCGGCAGCCGCGCCGGCAGCACCAGCGGCAGCGCCGCGACGCTCACCGCCCCCATGGCCAGGTGGGCCATGACCAGCAGCACATGCGGGCTGCGGCGGAAGGTGCGCACAAACAGCCCTGAGAAGACGTAGGACAGAGATTGGCAGACGGCGGCCCCCAGCCCAAGCGCGATGCCAGTGGTCATGGGCTGCCTCCAAGCAGGAGGTGCTCCCCGCCGCCGACAGCCTGAGCGGGCGCGGCTGGCGCGGCTGCGTCGCAGAGCACTCTCGCGGCCGAGAGGTGCCTGACGCACTCGCGGTAGGTACCCAGCATTGCGGCCACACCCGTCATCGCGTCATCCTACTTGGCCGGGCCTGGCGTGGCCTGCGGTGCCGGCACGAAGACGGCGCATCCGCCAGGGCGACCCGCCGTGCGATACCTTACCCGACGGAACCACGAGTGATACCTCGGCGACGGGACCGGGTCAGGGCTGTTCCAAGAAACCGGCGTCAGGCTCGCGATGAGGCCCCCGTAGGTCGCGGCTGCCACCCGCCCGCGTGCGGGCGAGA
>Ga0172375_10009914_pt1 | contig 12446 bp, 10 predicted proteins | sample LakKiv1m_FD_114537 | JGI IMG/M metagenome (GOLD analysis project Ga0172375, IMG submission 114537) | Freshwater microbial communities from Kabuno Bay, South-Kivu, Congo - kab_092012_11.1m | ecosystem: Environmental > Aquatic > Freshwater > Lake | place: Democratic Republic of the Congo... | reverse complement strand
ATTATTTAAACATTTCAAAAATTTGTTGAGTGGACAAGACATTGCTGGCAATAGGTGAAGGGTATTGTCTAATTTGTCTTTTGGCAGCCATAATTATTTTTATATAATTTGGTCCTGTTAAAACACGACCGATTTGGGCAAAAAAATTGAACCAAAGCATTTTTTTATCGGTAATATTTCGTAATACAGAAATTAAATGATTGCGTTCCTTGACATAGATTAAAAATTTTTTGGGAAATTTTGATATGGTTTGTTCATGTTGGTGCTCAACAACCGCCTTTGGTTCAAAAAGCATTTTGTATCCTGAACGCCAACTTCGCAGTCCCAAATCCAAATCCTCGAAATAAAATGGTTTATAAACAGTATCAAAACCGCCTAGTTTTAGGAATAATTCACGATTGATAATTGATGAGCCACCAGAAATATAGGCAGCAATATGGGTTTTATCTGAAGTACCTGGGGTAATTTGGATATATCCATCTTTCCAATATACTTTGCCAAAATTTTCATGGCCGACTTCAGCAAAACTGACACCAAATAATTTTGGATCAGTAAAATGTTTTAGACAGGCAGTTATATAGCCTGCATGGGGGTGAATATCACTATTTAATAGTACAACTAATTCTCCCTTGGCAACCTTGACAGCATTGTTGCTGTTTTGGGCGAAACCTTGGTTAGTTTTGTGTGCAATAATTTTTAGGTTTTTGTATTTTTTTTGGAGTGATTTGACATAAGCAACACTATCATCGGTTGAGGCATCATCGGTAAATATAAACTCACTTGCTTCGGGTGAAGTTTTGATAATATGCTCGAGGTGTTTTTCGAGAATTGATTTGCCATTCCAGTTGGTTATAATAACGGATATATTCATATTAATGTAATAAATTTGTAATTTTTTCTTTAAATATATTTTTACCAAATTTAGCTGATGATTTGATAGATTCTTGTGACATTTTTGTTAGCTCTGTTGGTGTGGCAATTAGTAATTGGGTCTTGGCAAGCATTTTACTGGGCTCGTCCCACAAAAAACCATCGACACCGTCGTTGATAATTTCGGGTAGGCCACCTTGATTGACGAGAATGGGGACAAGGCCAGATGCCATTGCTTCGACTGGAGCCATACCAAAATGTTCACACTGTTCGGGGTGATTTAATACATTGACTCCATAACCGGCGGCGTGCCAGTATATTTTTGAAATAGAGTATATTTGTTTTAGTTGTTCGTAATCGGGATTAACAATAAATTCTACTGGCAGATTTTGAGAAATATTTTTTAGATGTAATAAGAAATGATTATTTTCGGGTGATTGTTTACTACCACCCATGAGAACTAATTTCCAATCAGTTCCAGGATTTTGTAAGACCAACTTGGAAAAGGTGTCGACTAATAATTCTTGCTTTTTTGAGTTTAAAACGTTGTCAAACCGACCAACTGATAAAATTATATTTTGTTTGGGAATATTGTGCACCATGCTCTCGACATCAACCGGAGGATAGATAATGTCTATTTTATGGTTTAAAAATTTGGGCAAATATGAAGCAGTAAATTTTGAGTTACAAACAATTTTATTAATCATTTTAAATTTAAGTTGATTGATAGCCCTTTCTTTGAAATTTTGTTGACTAATAAATGGAACTTGAACATGCAAAATATTTTTTTTGGAAAATAAAAATGGTATTGAGCCATCATTTAGAAAAAATATAAAATCATAAACTTTTGTTTGTTTATATTTACTAATAAGTGATGTTTTTATTGATTTGTGGGAAATAAAATTTTGGGGGTTTTGATCTTCTAAATTATCTATGTCAATGTTTTTTAGACCAAAAATATCGGGAATAATATTTAGGTTTGTTAGATTTAGTCCAAATCTATCAGTGGCAAGTTTGATAATATCCTGACTACCAGACCAAAACAAATCAACAGTCCAACCGAGTGATAATAGTATTTCAGCTACAGTAAGGCAATATCGTTCACCACCGCCAAGTGTGTCTAAATATGGATCGTAGATTGCGGCTTTTGGCATATGTTTATTTTCCCCAACTTCCTTTTTCAAAATTTGATAAATAATAATCCTTAACGCCGATTTTTTGCCAGTGTCGACCAAATAGCAAGTGTATGATTGACTCACGGAAAATGGCAAACTTGGTGCGAAGTGAGGCATGGGCAAAAGTAAACATAATTCGATTTCGAGAAATAAAGTAATCTTGTAAATTTGATGCCGCCCCGGCTGAACCAGAATTTATATGCCATATTTTTGCTTTGGGAACTATGTTTAGAGTATAACCATGTTCTTTGGCACGTACAGAAAAATCAACATCTTCCATATATAAAAAATATTTTCGATCAAATAATCCTATTTCATCAAAAATGGTTGATTTTACTAAAAAACAACAGCCACTAATGAAATCAGGAGTTGGTGGGTTTTTATCATATTGTCCATGATCGACCTCATCGATTGCAATATTACTTGCATAAATATTGTTCCAATCAATTTGCCCTCCCATGGCCCAGATTACCTTGCCTAATTCGGATTTTGAATATCGATCCTTGTGAAATTCATAACCTTTTTCAAAATATATTTTTGGTGCGACAAAAAGTCTGGGATTATTACTTACTTTATTGAACAACTCATTTAAAAAATTTGGATCAACTCGAATGTCACTATTGGCAATCATGATATATTCAAATTTGTTTTTTAGAGCCCAACGAATGCCAATATTGTTACCCTCGGCGTAACCTTCGTTTGTCAGTGATTTTAATATGGTGACTTTTTTATTGTTACTGTAGAGTCGCTCCAATTCATTGATACATTCAGATTTTGAACCATTATCAACTAAGATGATTTGATATTCATAGCCTTTTGTATTGATCTTTAAAAAAGTTTCGATAGTAATTTTGGTAAGGTCTAAGGTATTCCAATTTAGAATGATTATGGCAATCTTTGGCATTAATAATTTTTGGTTAAACGGGTAATAATTAATTTTAATTTGATCATTAGGTTCTTTAATACATTTTTACTGTATTCTTCCTTAAAATACTTGGTAAACCAATATGAATATTCGTAACCGGCTTCGAGACTGGCCGAAACAAATGAATCTTTTGAGACTATCTTTTCGGTTGCTCCCTGTTTTTCCCATAACTTGGCATAAATCATAAAAATTGCAAATGCCTGCAAAAGCGAAAATACTAATCCATGGATACCATCCTTGTACCCATAGGCTCGAAAAAATCGACTATTAAATTCTTGTACAGGTTTAAGTAAAAAATCACTCATTTTTATTTTTGTTCCAGATTTATCAAGTTCGTCGGCTTGAATACTGCTATAGCGCAGTGCCCGTTGGACAAATTGGGTAACAGAATCGTAGTTTAAGTGCCTAATTGCCAGGTTTTCGGCATCAAGCAGGGTGATGCCATTTCCTTTTGTTTCAGGTAAACTGTGGATTTCTTTGTTCCATGTAACCGAGCCTTTTTTGAAAAAACGAATTAGGTAATCTGGCCACCAATTTGAGTGGCGAAACCATTTACCTAGTATAATATTTTTACGTGGAATACGGACAAAATCTACATTGTGCCGTAGAGTAATTTTTTTTAGTTCGCGTTTAAGTGTTTTGGGTAGGTATTCATCTGGGTCGAGTAAAATTATCCACTTGCCAGTAGCTTTTGATAAAGCAAAATTTCGCGCTGGTTCGACGTATTTTACTGGTTTATATGAATAAAGTTTGGCACCGTATTTTATAGCGATTTTATCACTACCGTCATTTGACTGCATATCAACAACAATGATTTCATCGGCAAAATTTTTGAGTGATTTTAAACATTTATCTAGTTTTTCGGCTTCGTTACGAACATTGATAACAGCAGAAATAAGAGGTTTCATATTAATATTTTATCATTTTATGACTTTATAAATTTGGCAAGAGTCATTTTGGTAGATGTTTTTTATATATAGTTTGTCTATATTTAGCTTTGTTTTATATAATTGCTCCCCAGTAAGGTAAATATAATCAATTTTATTATTTAACAAAAATCCCCTATCCTGAAACTCGTTTTCCTGCCTAAAAAATATTTCGCTGTTGTGACGCCTTGATTGCCAATCGTAACCCGAATTACTAAGATTCATTTCGTCTTCAAGGTAGGTAAATTGACTTGTAAATGCTGATACATATGAGGTGGTGGCATAGGCGTAGAGAGGAATTGGGGTAATAGATTTGTCGATAATATATGGATCATAAGGATAGGTGAGAATTATTGATTTTGGTTGTTTTTTTAAATAATTTAGACAATTTAATTCTGAATTTGAAATATATGTTGGTGGGTTTTTGCCTAAATATTGGGGAAAGGAAGCAAATAATGCAGGTAATTGTATGCTAATAATTAATATACAATATATTATATTTGACTTGGTTAATAATATGGTTAAAGGGATATTCATCAAAAATATAGCGTAATACAAAAATTGAATTGTGTTCCAACTTGTCCCCGATTGGATAAAAAATAGTGGTATTGTAGTTAAAACTACAATACTGAGCAATAATGATTTATAAAACCAAGTTTTGGTAAATAATTCTTTGATACCAAAAAGCCTGAAGGCAAAATTACCGATAATAAATACGGGAAGACCAATACAATAAAAGATTATTTGTTTGGGAATGTTGGAGGAAGCTAGTTGAGCGAATCGAGCAAAATATAATTTATCAGTAGATTCGAATAGAGATTTAATAAACCAGAATGGTTGCCATATAAGTAGACCTGATGAGTGTTTGTTAAATTGTAAAAATAAAATTATGGCAATGATAATCGAACCAATAAATACTTTTAAATATTTTTTGGAATGCATTATATATAATACAAATATAATGTAGGCAGGTATGGCCGAATATGCCTTGATTATGGGCAATAATATTAATATGATTGAAACTGAAATTAATTTTGTTTCTGATAATTTAATGGGATTTGACAGTAAAATATAGACTAAGGATAAAATTAAGATGATTGACAAAATATATGGCGGATTTAATTGGTTACTAGGTGACTGCATGGCCCAAAACAAAGATTCACCTTCAAAATTGTGATTTCTGAAAAAATTTATTACCCAACCAAATGAGTTTTTTATGGTATTTAACAACATCAGTATTAGTCCACCAGTACTTGATTTGGTAAGTAATTTACCGATCTGGTAACTTAACCATAGATAAATAAAAGTTGAAATAATGGGAAATAATTGAAACAAAAGCAATGTTGGTGTGATTGAAGTAATTTTTGAAACGTAGGAAATTAGAACATCAAAAAATGGATGATAATTTTTGAGAACTTCGCCGGAAAATATTGGCATATTTATAACAAATGGATTTGAAATTTGATTGATAAGAGCTAAATGCCAAACTCCATCATGTCCATTTGGTCCCCAAAAACCAATTCCAGCGCCAATAGAAGTACCACTTTTGATAACTGGCAAAACTTGAGCCACAAAACAGAATATAAATAGAATCGTGATTGTTAGTTTTTTAACCATTTTGCTTGGGTTATAAACCACTTAATATCGTCTTTGGACGAGACCCAGGAATAGGTGCCATAAATTATGGTGCCACAAAGAACTTTGATAATAATTTTTATTAAATATATACTAGTAAAGGATGAAGCAAATATGCCAATAGATATGAATAAAATTGTAGCAATTGTGGGGTGAATAATAATTTTGAAAATATTGGTATCAAAATACTTTTGAGATAAAATCCAGACAACAACAGAGCTAGAGCCGACAATCAGAGCGGCAACTGATGTACCATAGTAACCAAATTTTAAACTAAGTATGGGATAAAATATCCAAGTTAAAACTGTCCACATTATCATTAGTTTGGTGGTAGTTTTGATTTTGCCGACAGCATTAAAAGCATTGGTTATTGGGGTAGTGACAGCGGCAAGGGCATACGAAATGGCATAAAAATATAACGGAACAATAGCTGGTTGCCACTTGGTATATTTGGGAATAATGTTGACAATATCGTTTGATACCAACGCAATACCACCTAGTAAAGGGAAAACAATTAAGGCAATAAAGTGAATACTTTTGGTAATCGATTTTTTGAGAAGTTCTCTATGGTCCTGGATACGAGAAAATGTAGGGAAAGTAATTTTCATGATGGCATCCATAAATGATAAAGGGATACGTGGACCTTTTTGCGCCCAGGACAATAAACCAAATGATTCTCGACCAATAATACCGGCAACTAATAAATTTGATAACCTATCTTTGGCAACAGCTATAAGTGAATTGGCTTGAAATGGTATACCATATTTCATTAGTTTTTTGGCGGTAGTTTGGGAAAATCCAAAACCGATGTCCCAAGGTTCTAATCGATAAATAACAACTAAGCCAACTAAACTTTTTATAAAAGTAGCAATAGCATACGAAAAGACACCATAACCCATTAGGGCAAATATTACTGCGATGACATAAAACAAAACATTTTCAACAATATCAACTAATGATAATTTTTGAAAATCTAGTTTGCGTTCAAGTAAAACTGAGGGAATAGTTTTTAAAGATGAGGCGACAAAAGAAAAACATAGGGAAAGTAAAATCCAAAATTCCCTGTCACCATAGTGATTGTTTTTGGCTATGTTTGGATAAATTATGGCGATAATAGTGATACCAATAAATACTAAAATTTGCTGAACAGTAAAGCTGGTACGTAAATCGCGAGTATTGGTTTCATCTTTTTGTTGAATTAAGGCAGAAGCAAGACCAACATCGGAAAAATATCCTAATATGGCAATTGATTCGGCGACAATGGCAAATAAACCGACTTCACTAGCACCTAAAACAACGGTTAAAATAAAAAAACCAAGTGTAGTTATAATTTGAATTCCAAAATTTCGGAGGGACAAATACAAAAAATTTTTGGCAGTTTTTTGTTTTATTTTTTCGACTTCGATTTGTTCCATGCAAATTTAACAAAAAAATAAATAGTAAATGACCAGGCGATAAATGAAAGAATGTTTGAAATTGTGCGAATAGGAGTATTGTGGAGTTTTACGTATATTTGGTGATTACCAGCAGTCAAATCAATAGTTATTCGACCCAGAAGTGGTTCTGTTTTGGTTTTGATAACTTTACCAAAGTCAGTGACGATAAAATCGGGAAAATATAATACTGACAAAGTAACGGTTGAATTGGTATCAAGATTTATATTAAAAAATTGCCAATCGGTACCTTTTTTTTGACCGGTTATTTGATATTTTGTAGCAGCTGGATTTATATCGTCTATAAATGGCAATGCGGGTTTTTTGGCAGCAGTTGACGCGGTTTTGGGAAGATAATCGTAGATACTGGCTGTGGTTAACAGTCGCCAACTTTCACCAGACAATTTTTGACTATCACTAATTGGTCCACTATGGATGGGGTAAAAATATGAATAATTTAGAGCTATAACACCAATTATTAGGGTAAATATTAAATATTTATTTTTAACAATTTTAGAAAAATAGGCAACAGAAAGTGACATTAAAAAGATAACTAAATTTAAAAAACGCCATGGGAACTGAACTTTTTGGATTGGGTTTATGAGTAGCCAAATTGGTGTCGAGCGCTCATGAGCCATGAAAGCATAACCTAGTCCCAGTAACACCAAAATTGGAGCAATCAAATTTTTCGTCTGCTTTGTTTTAATATAATTGTATATAAAAATTAGCATCAAAATTAACGGAATTATCCAATGAAGATACCCAATCATAAATGACATTTTGTCATCGGTTCCCCAGACTGATGGCCCGTCCCCCCAAAAGGTACTTAAAAACATTTGATAAAAAGTAGCAAAATGAACTGAGTAGTGATAATAACCTGCAAACATTGACTCGACTTGGACAAACTTGGTTTCAAATAATAAAGGCAGGGTAAGAAAGGCAGATAATGATAGTGATAATATGGCGGATATTAATAGATATTTATATATAATATAATTTTTTGTATTTTTTGAATCATAAATCCAATACAATGCCCAGACAATACAGACTGGGGCAAAAATCATGGCCATAGGGTTATGAGATAACAGAATGGCACTGTAAGAAACTGCAAGACTTAGTATATAAATTGGTTTTGGATCTAAAATTAATTGCCGTATAAAATATAAAACAAGAGGAAAAAAAGTTGAAGCCCAGGCTTCGTTCATTGCACCACGAATATAAATATTGACTGCATGATAGGGTGCGTAAGTATAAAAAATAGCACTTAAAAGCCCACCCATTTTGTTGGTAAGCGATTTTCCTAAAAGATACATAAATATGGCGGTTAAAATTATTTGGGTAGCGGCGACCAATTTAATGGTATCTAAAAAGGAGAAATGTAATATACGAAATATTTCACCAACAATATAAGTCAGTGGAGGATAAAAATTAAATAATGGGTAGCCGTATTCATAACCTAGATCGGGAACCCAACGGCAGGGAATTTGTCCATCAGTCAGGCATTTTTCGAAATCGAGTTGACGAATTATTTGCATGTCATCGTGCATATTCCAATAAATTCCTGGTTTTAGGAAAAAATAAAATGCAGGAAGAATGAGAACTAAAAATAGTAGAGAAAAGATATATTTATTTTTGAACACGTTTTTGTAGATGAGTAATAATAAGATATCCAGAAATTGCAGCAAAAACGCTTCTAAAATAGCTTTTTAATACATTTATATCGGTAGCTTTGGTTAAAAGGGTTTGGGTACCAACAAAACTGGATAGAGAATTGTTTAGTGGAGCAAATAAACCAATTGAAAGCGAATTTTCAAATGTAAATATAATAAATATATATATTGCCAACATGCCAGCATATATCCAGGCTTCATTGAGACGATAATTTAAAAGTTCGATTATCAAAAATGGTGTGATCCAGATAAACCATTGAGGATGAAAATGAGTTACGGAAAATAATAATAAAAAGATGGCAGTAAAATAGGATGTATAAAATTTTGGTAAGTATTTTTTATTTTGGGCAAATAAATAGAGTAAACTGAGTATTAGTAAAAACGGGAAAATGCCTTCGGCACCTGATAACATCCACTCCATATAAAACATTTTTTGACTTTTGGGTGAAAAGACCATATAACGATAGGCAGAAGAAAAGATAAACGGTAGATTGGTCAAAATTACCGGTAAAAATGAGACAATACCAAGCTTTAGACGGGTAAACCAGTTAGTAGGCTTGAGAATTATAAACGGTAATAAAAAGATGGGGTACATTTTAAAGGCAATACCAACTCCCATATATAAAGCTGATAAATATAGTTTGTTTTTTTTGAGAAAATATACAGAGAGGACAGTAAAGAATACAGGAATGACATCAAATACTCCCATACAAAAGGTGGCATATAAAGTAACTGGGTTAAATAACCATAATAAAAAGGCGAGATATTTTGTTTTTGGTTTGACAAAATATTTATATAGCAAAAATGCAATTCCAAAATCAAAGAAAATATATGGCAATTTTATGATAAGCAAATAAAATGATAGATTTTGAATTTTGTAAATATTGACACCCGACATAACAGTTTCCAAAAAAGTCTGTAACCCCGTAAAGGCAAATAATTTTTGAAAAGTACCCAGCGTAAAGTATGTCAATGGTGGATAAATAAAAATATCATTGACGCCAAAATTGGCAACCAACGGATGGTTACTAGGGAGAGCTAATAAATGCTCGTATACATTGGTGACGTTTTTAAATCCCCAAAAATAGGCAGAAAGACTTTGACCTGCCAAATCGGGATGATAAGTAAACGCCATTAAAAATAGTCGAATAGCTAAGGCAACGAACAGAGGTATTACAAATTTGAATTGTAGTTTCATAATAGTTTATATAAATATATAGCTGAACCGTCGGGTTTGGTATAGGTTGATATTAGCGTTAGCAATTCTAAAGCAGCTGGATTAAATTTATTTTTTGATGAATTTTTAACGACATAAACTTCATCTCCGTAACTGCGGGCATTAATTAATTTTTCGGGGATATTTACTAAATCATTGTCGACTCCAAATACAGTTAGGTGAGGAACACTATCGGTATATATTTGAAGTCCGTCGGGAAATGTTCCAAAATACCCCTCAGTTCCAACAATAACATTGTTTGTTTGTGACCTGTCGATTAAATATTTTGATATTGATTCAATCCCCCAGCCGGCAGTCCAACCTGAGGTATAACCTATTTCGGTTGATGGTAATTTGGTGTTGTATGGCTTAAAACCTAGCTGATATTGATAATAAATGTTTGGGATAAACAGTAAAATTATTAAATAATAATATTTTTTTGAGATATTGGTAATGCCAATAGATATTAAAATAATAAGGTAAGGTAGGGTAAATAATATATATCGTCCGGTAAATACTTTGGAAATGGCCAAATTTGATAAGAGAGGAAGGATAAACGATAAAAGTAGAAATATAAATAATTTATTTATGTTTTTTATTTTTATAAATATTAATAATAATATTGGCAAGGAAACATATATTGAATATAAATTTAATAGATCAAAAAAATGTGGTTTTAGTGGATCTAGCGGGTGCTTGAGTATTTCGAACAATGGCCAGATATAGTCTTGATTGCGGATGGCAATTTGGTGAAACTGAGGACCGAGACGTAATAAATTGTAAATACCAAAACAGATAATTGAAGAAATTATGGGGTAATAAATTTTTTTGAAATTTCCCAATAATACAAACGCAAGTAACGATAAGACAATAAAATAAATGGCTGGTGATTTGGTAATCCAGGCAGTTCCTAAAGCAATACCCAGTAACATTGATAAGTCTAAACGGGGATATTTGGCCAATAATATAGCTAGTATTATTGATATCAAACCAAATGTTGATAGTAAATTATCGGGAACAGCCATGCGGTCAAAGAAAAATGTAAAAGGAAGAAATATGTAAATTATGGCAGGAATAAAACTGGTATATAAAAATTTGTTTAACGATTCAAAAATAAATAAGTGAGGCTCGCTGTTTTTTGATGAAAAGTTTTGATAAATTGCAAACAAAATTATTAACAGTATAAACGTAAAATAACCGGAAAAGACTGATAATAACCGACCGGCAACTAGTGGAGGAAAAAACTTGAGTAGAGGCACAACTAGCCACATATATAATGGTTGTTTGCCATCATTTAAAGGGATAAATCGCAGAGTTTCGACATTTTTAATCACCTGTGACCAACGCATGTAAATGGCTTCATCGCCAAATACGGGAATTGAGGTTAAATTGACAAGTCGGGTGACAAAATAAATTAAGCTGACGACTATTAATAGACAAATAAATTTTAAAATATTTTTATTTGTCATAGACCCCCTTGAGATTATTTGTAAATATACGCCAGACTTCGATAATCATTTCTTTTGATTCATTGATATATCTTAAGTTGGGGTCACCCTTAGTAATACTGGTGTCCTCGTTATTCCATACTACCTGAACTTCTTTGATTCTTTTACCCCATTTTTGGGCAATAGTTAGCATTTCAACATCGTAGGCGGTGACTCGCCAAACTGTTTGGCTTTGAGTTTTTTTAATTACAGCTAAATGGGGAAATATTTCTTTGGCTAATTCAGTTTTCATAGCCTTAAATCCACACTGGGTGTCAAAAATGTCAGTTCTGAGAAGAAAATTGCGTAGCTCACGAAAAATATTTGCACCTAGTTTACGTAAAATTGAGTTGCCTTGACGAAGACGTCCACGAGAACCTATTACAACGTCATAGTTTTGATCAAAAAAGGGTAGTAGTTTGGATAATTCTGTTAATGGAGTTGATTGGTCCATATCAGTAAACAGGACAATATCATTTTGAGCATGTTGGATGCCACCCCAAATTGCACCAGCTTTACCACCTTTGGGTAAATCTAAAACCTTAAATTTTGGCTTGTTTTGGATAAATTGTTTGACTATCTTTAGACTGTTGTCAGTTGATTTGTCATTGCAAATAATGACTTCCCATTTATATTTTTGACCTGATAAATAGTTTTCGACTTGAGTCAATACTCCCCTTTTGATGTTTTCTTCTTCGTTATAGCAGGGAATGATGACACTAATTGAGTTCATTGATACATTATAAATGTTATTATCAGATTATGAAAGCTTACTTATGGATAATCATAGCATTTGGATTGCTTTTTAGGCTATATAACTTTGATAAAGGTTTTAAGTTTGCTCATGATCATGATTTATATTCGTGGATTGCCAAGGATATTGTAGTTAACGGTCATAATCGATTAGTGGGGCAGGTGACTAGTGTTGATGGGGTGTTTATTGGGAGTGCGCATTACTATTTAATGGCAATATTTTATAAATTGGGAGGTATGAACCCGTTGATGGCAGTGGTGCCGATTACCATTATTGGATTATTTACAATTTGGAGTTTTTATTTTGTAATTGCTAAGCACTTTGGAAAAAAAGCTGGTTTATGGGCTGCTTTTAT
>Ga0172375_10009913_pt1 | contig 12449 bp, 22 predicted proteins | sample LakKiv1m_FD_114537 | JGI IMG/M metagenome (GOLD analysis project Ga0172375, IMG submission 114537) | Freshwater microbial communities from Kabuno Bay, South-Kivu, Congo - kab_092012_11.1m | ecosystem: Environmental > Aquatic > Freshwater > Lake | place: Democratic Republic of the Congo... | reverse complement strand
TTTCCATAGACTTGAGCATTTCCATAGACTTTAGCATCTTCATAAATTCGAGCATTTCCATAGACTTTAGCATCTTCATAAATTCGAGCATTTCCAAGAACATCAGCATTTTCAAAGACTTGAGCATTTCCATAGATTTGAGCATTTCTACAGACTGGACTATTTCCAAAGACTCGAGCCTTTCCAGCTATTATAGCATCAGGCCCGACAAAAGCACTTTCTGCCACACAAGCTGTTTTAGCTACAGCTCCACCGCCATTAGGGTGTATACCCCAGTCTTCAGAAGTACCACCAAAGATAGAGATGGCTCTTTTGATAATTTCAGATATCGTTTTAGTTTCCAATTAGACAGCTTTCTCCATCACAAAATTTTTCTTCTGAGTCTCGTATAGTAGCAGTATTCTTTTTCTGTAGTGGTTTTAGCTTTGAGACATAGTTTTCATATTCTTCTTTGCTTATTGAAACATATGGAGCTTGTTCGTATCCATGGAAGTGTGGACAGAGAGAAAGACTTTTTAGTCTATTTTCGTACATCGAAAGTAGAACTGGTAAATCTTTTTCTTCTTCTTTCGAAAATTTAATTGTTGCACTTACTTGGTTGTCAGCCCAATAGTATTGCATTTGTGCAACTAGTTCTGTCTGTTCCCATATTGTAGCTTCTTGATGGCTTTTCTTAAAATTGGTAACACAGACAGGAAAGCTTACAACTTTAGTGTTGTCTTTATTGAGACTGTCTTCAATTCTATATCCTGCTTTTTTAAGGTCTTTCAGCAGTGGATTCGTAGTTTCGAATCGAACATTTCTTATGTAGTATTCTGCTTCTGGAAAGTGAATGCCGGGTGTAGCACCTGCTAATAAGGAAATACTACCTGATGGTTTAACACTTGTCAGTTTAATACTGTTTGGAATGCATAACCATCGGGAATAAACGTTATCCAGTTCCTGTAAATAGTTATAACCGTGGTCGAGTAGTTCTACAAACTGTCTAAATCCAAACTTAGTTATAGCTTGACTAATTCCAGAGGTTGATGTACCAATTCGTCTGTTCCTACCTATGATAGCGTTTGTTTCTGGGTTGTTTGTTGGAATCAATGTTACAGTCTTTGCGTATAAATAAGCAAATTTAAGTGTTTTTTTGAAGTCTTCAAGGTTGTCGTGTTTAGCGGGAAAAGTTTCAACTAAGCAACAAATCTCTCCGCTTTCTAAAGTTTGCTCGGAGCATGGGTTTGCTCCTGTTGCATATTTATCTTTCCAGTTCTCTGGGTCTTTCAGTCTGCCGTACTTCTGTGCGTTTTCTAACCAAAAGACACCTGGTTCTCCATTCTTTACTATTCTTGAAGCAATCTTAGAATAATCAAAGGTTCCTGGTTTTACTATAACACTATTATTACTTGCCCAACGCCATTCTTTTAGTTCTGTTGGATATAAGTCAGGATTTTTAAGATCTAGGAAAGTTTCATCATTCGGATCTCCAAAGATAATTTCTGCTGTTCTTCTAAGTCCTCCAGAGACAACACATCGGCCGATCATATTGGCTAGATCTACAATGAGTGTTGTGTCTACTACAGGATTCTCTTTTTCTGTAGTTAGGGTGAACCGTTCTATAAGTACCTTATGTAACCAGATAAGAGGATCAGGACCACTAGCTATACCACCAAAAGATTTTAGTGGTAAACCTGCTGGTCTAATTTGAGAATAGTCAAAATGTGCTGGTAGTTTAGCTTTTCCAGTAAAAGCATCAAAGATTACTTTTACCGATTCTACCCATCCTTCTCTTGAATCTTTAACTGTAAAGGAAGTTTGTTCTATAGTAGGTTTTTGTAATTTAACTGTATCTTTTCCCCTTGTGTCCAAACCAGTTCCAACTCCCAGCATCGAAAAGTCCATTAGGAACATAAAAGGTTTAGAAAAGTCTTTGGAAATGTCTTGGGTTGTGTGATATCCACAATTATTTAGGGTAGCTCCGCCTTTCTTACTTATCACTCCTAAATCCATGTTTGCTAAGCCTCTACCTGGTGGTAGAAACTTCATATCGAACATGAGGCTGTACATTGTTTGAGCACTATGCTGTGCTTTTTGGTTTGACCAGGGTAATTTGTGGTTAAAACAATGCTGTTTTTGTACTGTGAATGTAGCTTCTATTACTCTCTGTACAGTTTCCCACCACTCTTCCAGTTCTCCATTGCTTTTTTTACGAGCGTATGTTCTTTTGTAAACGATCCAACTTAGGTCTCCAAAACCCCAGTCTGGTTCTTTATCTTTATAATTACTAATAAATTGTTCTGTCAATGTAAAAGGTGTAACAGTAAACTTCAATTTCTCTTTCTCCTCTTGAATCCAATTCAGAGGAAGTTCTAGTACAGTTACAATATTCTGGCTATTGCTTCTTCTAGAGATACTTCCTTTATAAAATTACTAAGGATAAATTGTAGTTGTTCTACATTAATCCAAAGTGGTTTAGTGTATAGTTTCTGTTGTTGTAAGCTATCTTTTAATCTTTGTAGGTTAAGTGCTTGTCTGTAACCCGTAAAATAGAAAGCTTCGGCGGTTATTATACTATTTCTTTCTTCAATATTTAGATCGCCTTCTCTAACAAGAGTACCAATATCTCTATTATCTACCATTAAGACAGATTCATCTAGAAATTCTTTAAGAATCATAAAGGTAGGCACAGGTTCTTCTACGATTGAAGCAAGAGATGTACCCGTACCTACAAACGTTGTTCTAGGAATATCAGTTTCTTTTCCAAGTAAGTATTCTGTTTCTGCTCGGTCGCCATGGAATACAATCTTCTTCTTGGTATCTTCTCCTTGCGGGACGAAGAACTTTCTTTCTTCTTCAGCAAAGGAAAGAATAGCTTTAGGAATTTCCTCACGGGGAATGTCTGTTCTGAATTTTGCTACGAAATCTACAATGTCTAGTTTAAAAGCTTTCATAGCAGAAGTTTTTTGCCAGGTACTTTTGTTTTCTCGGGCGCCATACAATATTTTATGTTCCATGTTACCTACTAAATATTTGTTGTTTATTTTCAGACATATAGAGATTTGCGATACCGTCTAAAACTCTATTTGTTTCATTTAGTTTTGTAATGATTCTTTTCCAGACACTTACTTGTAATTCAGCTGTTTCGTGTTCTTGTAAGTCTTCAGCTAATTCAGCTTCTGCCATTGTTTGCATAGTACTGTTCTGCGGAATTTGTTTCTTTCTGTTGTTATAGTCTTTTATAATATCCTTAACTTTTTCTCTTTGTTTAACATTAACGTCAACTGAAAGTGCTTTTAAGACTGCTTCGGACAGAACAAGTTTGTCTTGTGCCTCACTAAGTAGATTGCTTACTCTAGCACGTATTTTTCGCAGATCGTCATAATTGTATTCGTCTTCTTCTGGTATTTTAACAGTATATTTCTGTAGTAGTTCTTGCATACTTATTCCGTCTAGTTTAAAGTTTTCAGAGAATTCTTCTGTGTAAGAGTCTACTTGTTCTTTAACTTCTTCAAAAGACATCTTTTACTCCTGGAGAATTTGCGGAAAACCTAGTACGAACGGACGAAGTTGAGCAATCATATCTTGCAAATAAGACATTTCTTGAAAAGTAAGCTTTTTAGAAATGGCTTGTTCATTATGTTTAACGTTTAGAAACCAAGCATTTTTTTCTTTAGAGAGCTGTATATTTAGAGATTTCTTGCTGGCTTCTACTCCTTCTCTCCCTTTACTTGGGTCGTGGAAGGCTGAAAATTTCTGTTCGTTTCTTGTATCAAAGGATAGTTTATGGCTTTCTGTAGCAGATAAAGCAAAGGAAATTGTTTTATCCCACTCGCGTTTATCATCGTCTTTGTGTGGGGTAAATTGTAACAAGAAAGTGCCTTCTCTTTCTACATACTTCTTACCTGTATCCGTTTTATTAAATGTTGGTGGAATTAAGGTGAGTGAGAGAGTAGAGCCAAACTTGCCCTTAGTATAGAATTCAATTTTTGGAACAATTGCATCATTCATTGTTTGTCTCCTGTGTTTTTATTTGTTCTGTTGGTAAATTTAACTTACGGAGTTTTAACTTTTTGCGTCCGTGTTTAAGTAAAATTGCGGTTGTTTCTGCCCTAGATGCGGTTTTAATAGCTACCTTTGCAATAGAGAGTGGTAGTTCTCCTGCTTTTAGTGTTGCTCTTCCGCAAAGTCTACAGCCAGGCAGTTCAATTTTGTGATTGTCGTGTTTTTTTATAACAACAATTGTGTCTTTTTCTTCTAACCATTTGGCACATTTGATGCAGTATTTTCTCATATAGATAGTCTTCTTATAATAAGTACAATAAATACTTTTCAGGTGAACCAATATCTAAATCTTCGATATCTTCGAGTTCTCCTAAGATTATAGTATCGCCATAGATTTTAGAATTACCATAGACATAGAAAAATTTGTCTCCGCCTAGTTTGGCGTTTCCAAAGACTTGAGCATTTCCAAAGACTAAAGCATTTCCAAAGACTAAAGCATTTCCATAGACTTGAGCATTTTCAGCTACTATAGCATCAGGTCCAACATAAGCACTTTCTGCTACATAAGCTGTTTTAGCTACAGCTCCACCGCCGTTGGGGTGTATACCCCAGTCTTTAGAAGTGCCACCAAAGATAGAGATAGCTATTTGGATAGCTTTAATCATTTGGTTTGTAGTGTAATTCTATTAAAGCTTTTAGCTCGTCGGCAAGAATCCAAAGTTGTTCACCAAGATTGAGTTGGTCATTTCTGTTTTGTAGTTCAATTAGTTGTTTTATACTAGTAGTTCTAACATTATCTTCTTGTAGTGCAAACTCTTCTAGTAAAACAATAATGAGGTAAAGTCTTTCTTTAGAATTTAGTCTTTCGTTATTAACAGCTTTGTTAATTGTATCAGCTACTCGTTCCACCGATGAGAAATCTTTCGGCGTGTTTTCTTTTACAGAAAAGTATAGATAAATAAACCGACTAATTTCGATAAAACTCCACGCTATTACTACTGCCATAAGTAATAGCATTGAAGTGGAAAGGAAAGACATTTATGTAAGCCTTATATATGTTTTGTACACTAAAGTATTTAGTTCTTCTATTAATTGATTATAGTTATCTGTATCGATTGTATTAACTTCTAAGTCAAGTGCAATAGCGTGAAGTTCCTGTAGGTCGTCCTCCTCGAAAATTGGCGGAGAAGATGGTATTTTTGTTTGTTTAGATACTAGATGATACATATAACAGCATAGTTCTGTGCTGTATACTATTACAGTAAGATTGTTAGTATCTGTTTCTGTTTGTAGATTCTCGATGGTAAAACTTACAGGGAGAAAGTTTTTACTATTGTCAGTAACGATTGAAACTAATTCTGTTATAGTTGTTAGATGTATTGTTTGAACCCTAACAAGGTTGTGTGGTAGGTCCTTTTCTATTTTAAGTATACCTTTTAGTTCTTTCCCTACTTCTTCCAACCGATCTTGAATTATTAGATCAAGACCATATAGTTTTTCGTTGGTAAACATAGTATTCTTTATTTTCTAAAAGGGGATAGTTGTAGTTTCTTTTTCGGGAGTTGAAAGTGCATTGCTTTCTTTGCTTTTTGTTGTAGTTGCTGGGTTAGCTGAGTTCATTTCGTTATATTTAGCTACAATAAACTCTTTAAGTTCTTCGCTTGCGTTTAGACCGCTTTCTTCGTCAATTACCATATTAACTTCGTTCTTGTATTTCTTTTTAGCATTTGGGTCGGCACTTTTCTTAAATGGTAGTGAAACCCATAGGTCTCCTTCACTGTTTTTCTTTAGGGTAAAGTTTACCCACATTATACCTGAAACTTGAAAACGACCATAAGCCAAAGTATTATCAAAGTTAGATGGGAAAATGTTAATGTCTGTAAAGTTTGGATTAAACATTGTAAAATATATCCTCTGTTAAAATAGTTGAGGGGAGGAAACCTCCCCTTTTTTTGAGAGCTTTCTGTGTTTTTTAGCGATTGCAGTTTGCTTTTACCGCACCCACGGAACGACGAGACAAACCTGTGTCTGCTGCAACATCCGCAGGATGTTCGCCGTCCCGAAGGCGGTGTCTAGCAACAGAACAGACTTCGCTATAGCGAAGTGTCCCAGTTGTTCCGTCCGCAAAAACTAGTTTCACTTGCTCATTTCTCTTAGTTCTCATTGTCTTGATTCTCCTTGTGTGTTAGTGACAGATAAGTTGTTCCATTATTATAGAACAACATGGAAAATAGTGTCTTAGTGTTTTTATCTTTGATTCTTAAGTGGTATAAACCTTTTTCAAGCGGTGATATTTTACTTGTTTTAAGAAGCATTAGATTTACTTCATCTTGAGTAAGCTTTTCGCCAGGTTTTTGTTTCTTGCCTGGACTTATTTTTGTAACTTGTACTTTTTCTAACGGTTGTCCATAAATTTTAGAATATCTTTTATGTACTCCGTGTTTTGAGAGTAGTTCGACTACTGTTTTTGCTTCTGGTCGAATTTCTTCTTTAGTTTTTATAGTGTGAGTCATTACTAGAAAGAGTTTTTGTTATACAACACGTATAGTGTGGTTGGTAAAGCTAGCACGTTTGTCGCTTTTTGAGATACCAATAGTATAGGTATGACCACTTAATAAATTCCAGTTAGATGGATCTTTTCCTGCGGGGAGTTCTGAATTGTTAATCTTAACCTTGCGGTCTCTGATAGCCGAAAGGGCAAGGTCTACTGAGTCAAATAGTTGATTCTTAACAAGAATTTCAGCAACGGAAATAAGTTTACTCATTCTGTTTTCTCCGTTTTTGTATCTAAATATTGTACTACATTTTTCTCTTTCTGTCTTGCAGTTTCTTCCTGGTGTTCTCTTTTCACTAGGTCTGAGAAGAGACTAGTAAGATGTGATAAGTTCTCGAGTAGTACTGTTTTTGTTGAACTAGTTGTTGAGTCTGGGTCTAGCTTAATCTGTTCTTTTATTTGCTTTTCTTTCTTAGCTGCTTTACGCCGTAGAAGAGAAAGCTTTGCTAACAATGTTTGGGAAGATTCCTTAGAAGGCTGTAAAGATAATATACTTTCTAGTTTTTGAACATATTCTATTGTAACATCAGTAATTTTACTAAAATAGTCTTCGTCGTTATACTTGTCTGCTATTTCTAGATAATTTGCTGTTTTCATTAACATTCTGGAAAAGTATCTAGTTACATCTGGATCTTCTTCTTCTACTTCAAAATCTACTTTACCTAAGACAGCTTTCATTGTTGCTTCAGGTAAACCTATGGGTTCCGCTGAGACAAGCTCTCCCGTAGCAAGATCGACAATGTTCCATAAAGTAGTCTCTGTAGTACGAACAAAAAGGACACCTTCTGGGTGTTCTATTTTAGATAGCGGTACTAGGCTTTTGTTAGCTAAAGCTGCCAGACTACTATTCTTTTCCATTTCTTTAACAATCTTTTTAACTACTTTGGTTGACGTGTCTCTATTAAATAGTTTCATTTTTTGTTGTTCCTTATTGATTAAAGTTCTTCTAGGAGAAGGCGGAATACGAGTTTTTCTGTTAAGTCTTCTTGTTTTTTAAAGATTTCATCGAAGGTAGCTTTTTTTGAATCTGTTAAAAGTAGATTTAGGTTTACCTGAAGCACTTCTAAATTTCGTTTAGTTAGACCTTCTTTAATTAGTTTAGGTAGTATTGCTGTTCCGCGATTATAATGAAACAATATACAATTTATCATTTCATCTAGGTTAGGGAAAGGGGAGAAGTGGTTAAATAGTTCTGTTCTGTTAATTAATAGAAACTCGTCTTTATCTACTTGCCATTTTCCAAAGGGACTTATATTAATAAGGTATTGTTTTGTTGCTATTGTTAGAACAGAAGGTAGTTGACGGAATAATGGAAATAGTTTTGGATATTCTATAGTAAAATTAGGAGAACGATATTCTGTTGGTATACTTTGTCGACAAGTTCTCCAGAAGGTATTGATATCAATCATAATCACGTATAGCTTTTCCAACTGGGAATCGTGGAATATTGTCGTTAGTTAAATTTTGATATTTAACTGTAAGTTTCTTGTCAATTATTTGATCTATTTCTTCCAGCCATTTCTTACGTAATTCTCTACTTCCTTTAGGTTTACATTCAAATGTCTTTCCGTCTTTTGTTTGACAAATAAAAGTTACACAATCTTGATCTAGTCCTTCTCCTGATTTGCCTCCAACGATTTTGTATTCTTCTTCTATAAATTGTTTATATTTGAGTAGATCTTGCGAGCGAAAGTTTTGTAAATATAGGCTTTCTTTGTTACGAATTATAACTCCTTCGTAACCTTGTCCTACAAACTTATCGTGGTATTTTTGTATCGCTTCATGTGTTCTAACTTCAAAAGCACGAACAAAACCAATACTATTACAAACATCAAAAGGGCTGTCTGTAGCTTTGTCCAGTTTTTCAATAGCGTTTCTAAGTAAATTTTGTCTTTTCTCAAACGTAAGATTTCTATCTTTCGTAATAATATCAAAGAGGTACAGTTCTAGTTTAGTAGCTTCTATAGATGGTTGATCTCGTCTTACCATACCTACTATTTCTTCAAATGAAAATTCAGGTGTATAGATTTCTCCGTCGAGAATAGTTTCTTCTGGTAGTTGATCTAGTAAATAGTTAATAAACGGATTGAAGTGGGTTAGAGTTGTAAATGTATTACAGGATCTGGAACGATATAAGATTTCGGTATAGTTTCCATTCTTTTTTCTTGTAATTGTTACTCTTATACCATCTATCTTGGGTTGAACTAAACAAGGAAATATAACTTTGTCTCTATGTTTTTTGTATTCTAGGGCAAGCATTGGATAAACTAAATCTGTTTGATTTAGAGTGTTAATGTCTGCGGTGTATCTTGCTTTAACCTTTTTGTCGAATAGAGATTGTGCTTCCGAAATAGCCTTTTCTTCTGAAGCAATTACTTTTTCGTTGTTTGTAAGCTTTCCGTCTATTTGTCCATGTTCTCGTATCAAAATAAAACTGTTGTTTCCCTGAACAATTTTACTCTTGTATACTTTTGTTTTACCAGTTTTACTAAGACAGTATAGAGTAGGAAATTCTTTAATAGTTTTAGTAGTATTCATAGTAATTTTACCATCGTTTGGTTAACAATATTTGTGATTGCTCTGTCTATAAACTCTGAAGTTTCTTTAGAAAGTTCTGGGATTTGTTCATGAATGTTGTAGTTAAACGGATCAAAAATATATACGAGACTTTTCCAAGGGTCTTGCGATCTAAGAATGTCTTCTTTTGTTATACACCCTGATATTGTTTCGTGTTCGGCATTAATAATTTCTAAATATGGTACTTCATTGTTTTTAAGGTCTACTGTAGTAGTAACAAGTTTAATAATATGATAGTTAAGATCTTCAAAAGTTAGAAAAACTAGTGTCTGTTTTTCTGTAAGTTTCTTTAGTATAACTTGTGCAATATTTGAAAAGGAAGATCCTTTTTCTTCTGCTTTCCATCCAGTTGTAAAAATAGTAAAGTCTTTTATAGAGAAATGACAGAGTAGTCCAAAGATGTCTCGTCGTTCTTTTTGATTTTTGGTAGTACATCCTTCTTCTGCACAGATTTTTATACGTTGAATAAGTTCGTTAACAATATCTTTATTGTTTTCAATAGTAAGAGTATTAAATCTGTCTAGACAGTTTTCCATCATTATTCTTTCTTAACAGCTAGAATTTCTTTTTCGTTTAGTAAAATGTATTTAATAGCTGTCGTCTCGTGTAGAATACGGCCACTATATTTGCTAAAAACAACTATTTGATTAAGGTTAAGTCCTTCCATAATTTCAGATCTTAGAATTCCGTTGTCATCTCTAGGTCCAGGTCCAATAGAAACGATAGTTCCTTCTGATGTTGAATAGTCTTCCGCTGCCTTGCCCATTACAACAATTCCACTTTCTGTTGTTTCTTCAGCAGCCTTCTTTACCAGTATAACTAGGCAGTCGTTTCTGGGTAGATAATTGTTTGGGTTGAAGTTTAGAATCTTCATTCTTTTCTGACTCCTTTGTTTCTTCTTCTAGTGGTAGGTATTTGTCTAAGATATTTCTTATAGAAATTACTATTTGTGCTAGCTCTATATTTTTTATGCTCTTTCCTGTTGTCTCTTTTATTACTTCTTCTATAGCTTCAAGTAAAAAGTTACGTTGTGTATTAATAATCTGCCGAGCTTGTATTGTTAACTCTTTGTTCATAGTCTGTCCAAGTCTGTTCCAGTGTTTTTTCTACTAGGTTTCCTGTCTCAGAATCTATTATGTCGTTAGTTAGTTCAACTATTTTATTAGTTAAACTAGAAGGACTAGCAGTTTGAATTTCTGTAAGAAACATCAAGAAATTAGTCATTATTTGGTCGAATTGTTTAGTAGTGATAGTTTTATGTTTTCGTGTGATGTTTTCCAAGATTAGGCTTATAGTTAAAATAGTTGGAACTATCTTAGTTCTTTCTTGATTTTCTTTAATATGAAAATATGATAAATAGTCTGCTACAATTGGAGCGCTATAGTAGAAATCTAAAGCTTTTTTCTCGCCTTTTGGCAATGTGAAAAGAAGATTATATGTTTTCCAGTATACAGCTATTGCTCCTTGTCTACCATATGCTATTAGTTCAACTATTCTATCGGTAATTCCCAATATGGTAATTGTAATAGCAATATTGAAATTGCTAAAGATTTGTTCGTATAAGGGTAAACTGCTTTTTGTTATAATAAAAAGTAGTATACCAGTAGCAAATAGTTTAACTAGGAGAGGTAAATGAATTATTAGTAGATTTGTTTTGAAAGAACAAATTTCCATAATTCTATAAATACTTCTACGTTGTTTAAAAGCTACAGTTGCGTCGAAACGTATTTTATTAACTAGCCAGAATAAAGCTACGATGTTAATAATACTAGTTAGTATAGTCATCTTCTGGTCTTTCTTCCTCTTCTTTTGATCTGCGTAGGTAGTCTTTACGTAGAGTATTGGAAATTTTGGGTCTAAATTTGTTTTTGTTCCGTTTCTTTGCTTTACGTCTTTCCCAAGCAGCTTTGCGTTCTTGTGCCATTGTTTACCTTAGTTTGTGTTTAATTAAGATTGTTGAGCTAACAAAAACCGGGCTTCCGCCCTTCTTAGTTTTATTTGTACTTGAAGAAAAAGTTAAAGATCTTTCTCTTATTAGTTCATATCCTTGACAGGTTAACAAAGAGACTGTTGCTTTGTGTATACGTGTGCAGATTTCTCTTGTTGAACCAGGTCCTCTCATTGTCATTGTCATTCGTAGTTCGACAGGTCTGTCTGTTTGCATAAAACGGTTACAAAGCTTCCAAGCTTCTATCGAAAGCTCGTGAGAAGGTTTAATACAAAAATCTAAATCTATAAGGTCTACTTTACCTCCGGTTTCTTTAAGGCGTAGTTTAAATATGTCTTTATTGAATAGAGAAACGTTTACTAGTGAGTTTTTCTTCTGTTTTAGTTCTTGTGTAGCTATATCAAAAAGAACTGGTTCTTTTTCTACTAAGATCATTTCACTAATGTTGCTAGTTTGAGCGAACGTATCTATGTAATATTGAGGATAGGCACCGGAAAATCCTAACAGTCTTCCTCTAACTCCTGCTAGATTTGCTTCTTTATTTAATCGACGGATAATGTCTGGTTTTCTACCTCTTTTATATCTAGCTTCGACATTCATTGCAAAATTAAATGCTGCTTTTTCCATTGTATTTTTCATTGTTATTTGTTCTTTCTCTTTAGTTTATTTGTGTGAGAAGAAGATACCCTTAAAATCATATTCTGTCGGATGTAGAAATTTGTTAAAAAAATCAGTTAGGTTTAGACGTTTAAGAATTTCTTCCATATTTATATTAGAAAAGTTAATTGGGGAGTGATTTTGTGCTAACATAAAAGCTTTTACAGCTCTTTTTCTTGCTTTGTGGATACCATATTTTTTTACAGGGTTGTCTTTAATGCTACAAAAAGCAAGGCCTGAAGCTAGAGTTTTCTTTTCTTCTTCTCCAGTTGAAAGAAGATCGACACGAACAACTCTTGGTTGGTTGTGTTGATCGTAGAAGAAAGAAACTTTTGTTTTTGTTTCTTTAAGCAGTTGTTGACGCTCTTCGAACGAGGGAATTGTTTTTTCTACTGTCTTTGACGTTTCCATTTCTTTCTCCTGTTAAGTTTTACGGTTTGCAAAGATGTAAAATCCCATTATGAAATTTTCTGTGTTTTTTGGACTATAAGCGATTTATAATAAGTACAATAAGTATTTTTCAGGTGAACCAATATCTAAGTCTATGATATCTTCGAGTTCTCCTGAGATTATAGTATCGCCATAGATTTTAGAGTTACCATAGACAGAGAAAAGTTTGTCTCCGCCTAGTTCGGCATTTCCACAGACTTGAGCATTTCCAAAGACTCGAGCATTTCCAAAGACTCGAGCATTTCCATAGACTTGAGTATTTCCAAAGACTCGAGC
>Ga0172375_10009912_pt1 | contig 12450 bp, 6 predicted proteins | sample LakKiv1m_FD_114537 | JGI IMG/M metagenome (GOLD analysis project Ga0172375, IMG submission 114537) | Freshwater microbial communities from Kabuno Bay, South-Kivu, Congo - kab_092012_11.1m | ecosystem: Environmental > Aquatic > Freshwater > Lake | place: Democratic Republic of the Congo... | reverse complement strand
GCCAACGGCCTTTATCTTCTTATCAACCGGATTGAGCTTGTAGTACTTGCGGTTGACCTTGATTTCCAGCCCGGCTTTCGCGATGAAGTCCTCGAGCGTGAAATTCGACAGGTACGCGTTGAAATATACCGGCCCCCTGCCCTTGCGGACAATCTCAACCTTGTGCCTGCCCGTTTCCACGGCGTCACCGGTGAGCACCAGCTTGTTGTCGAAGCTGAACAGGTTGTCCGCGGTCACGCGCACATCCTTCATCTTCCTGCCGTCCACGTATATCTCGATGGACATATCCGGCTTGTCCTCGCCGCTCGCGCGGAGATAGTCGGCCATCGCTTCTATGCAGATAGCGGTATCGCGGGTGGATTTCCAGTAGGTCGCGTTCCTGCGGTTGTTGAGCAGGTACTTCACAAGACCCGCCGCCTTTTCGCTCTTCGGGTCGGTCGCGGCCAGGAGCTTGAGGTAATAGGCCTGCGCCTCGTATTCGCTGCCGTACCAGTACCACCAGTAACCCTCGTTGCCTAGATTCAGCCACGCGGTCTGGTTCTCCTTGTCCTCCACCAGGTACTGGCCGATGTTGCTCATGATCATGTCGAGCTTGTCCTTCTGACCGGCCCCGAGCCTGTTCAGCGCCATTCCGAACATGGACTTGGCGTAAACCGCGAGGTTGTTACGATCGCGATACAGGAATTCGCGCATGTCGGCATTGTCCCTGCCGGCGTCAACCAGTACCATGTACACGAACGCGTCAAGATTGTCCGCGCTGTTTTTCCAGGGATGCACCTGGCCGGGCGCGTTCTTGATCAGGCGGACCTGCTCTGCCTGGTAGCGGGCCAGCCATTCGATGCCGCGGTCCATGACGTCCGGCACAATAGCCACCCCGTTCTGCCGCGCTATCTGTAGTCCATGCACCACATAGGCAGTGGTATGCGGATAGGAACACTCGCCCCAGCCGGAGAACCAGCCCCAGCCACCGTCGGACAACTGCATCATAGCCAGCCGCTTGACGCCGTCCTTGACCATATCCTCGACAACAGCCTCGTCGAACACCGGATTTCGCGGCGCCCATTTTTCACCGTCCCATGTTTGGGTACCGGCAAGCCGTTTCCAGTCCTCCATGCGCTGCTTGTCGTTGCCGATCTCCTGCGCATTGAGGTTGGTCTGCTTGTCCCGGATTTCCTTCAGGTTCAGGCCCATGTCCTTGAGTATCTTGTGCGTGATGACCGTAGGCAGGAACCGGTTCAGGGTTTGCTCTGTACAGCCATAGGGATATTCCACAAGGTACGGCAGGGCGTCCGCCATTGCCCCGGCCAGCGTGGGCGAATAGCGGATTTCCAGGCGCGACTCGTCCATGCGCCGCTCGGCCGGTACGTCTATGGTTATCGCCGCGCGTTCGCCCTGCGGGCGGACCACGCCTGAGAAGGAATCGGTCTTGAGCATGCCGTGGACATACACGGGGAACTCCATCTGCATTGCGTCGGACTCCTCGTCCGTCAACGCCTTCATGCGCACAATGACTTTTCCTTCTTTTACAACTTTCACCCGCCAGTCAACACGCTGCTCACCGCCTGCGTCTATCTTGACGGTTTGCCTGGCCGCATCGCCGGTCTTCCCGTCCGGGGCCATCAGTTCAAGACAGCCGCCATCCAGCTCCAGCACAGCCTGTACCTGCTTTGCCTTGTCCAGGTAGTTGTGGATGTTGGCCGACAGAACCACCTCGTCCTTTTCCGTAAAGAACCTGGGCGCCTGCAGCCGCAGCAGTAGTTTCTTCGCTGTCACAACATCGGCAGAACCTTCGCCGACCTTTGTCCCATGCCCCATGGCCCAGGTTTTCACTTTCCAGCCGGTCAGGTTCTCCGGCATCTTGAACTCCACCTCGGCAAGGCCATCGGTCGTAGTCAGCAGAGACCCGGCCCAGAACGCGGTATCAGCAAACTCCTTACGCACCGTCGGCTCCACAGCCGCAGCGCCATCGCCAGCACCTTCGCCTCCCCCGGGACCATTCTCCTCTTTGTTTTCAACACTAGCGTCCATCGCATAGCACATATCAACTGCAGCCCCCGCCTGTTCCGCCATGGGCGCACATGCCGGCATTGCCATTGCACCAGATTTCGCAAACATGCGACGAGACAACTTGCGATTATTTCTATCTCCAAATTCCTTCGCTTTATCGACCCTCCATTTGTCATCTCCTACTTTCAAGCCCGATTCATCAGCTATGGAATCGCCGAAGACGCCTACGCTCTGCATTGCGGGTTTGTTGGGCAATGTGAGATTGGAGAACCAGCGTTCGATGCTGGACTCTGTATTGGGATGATGGCTTCTGCGCCATTTCCAGAAGAAGGCCTTGATTTCCGGCACGTTCGACCCGCCTGATATGTATTCCACGGCGCGGTCATACACGGTCATGACCACCGATCCGACGAACGGCTTGCCTGCCATGTCGGTGAGTTTTACCTTCACCTTTGCCTGCTGGCCAGGCTTGTATTCAGCGGCAGAGGGCTCAACCGCCACATTAATCACGCGCGATTCAGGCGGCACGACTATTTCACGCATCTCGGAATGAACCTTGCCGTCGCCTATGACCATGGCTTCCACGAAAAAATTGGGCATGTCTTTCTTTGTAATTCCGATTTCCTCGACCGTGCTTTTGCCTTTCAGCCTGATAACCTTCGGCACTGTGTATATGCCGTTCGCCGGCCGCAGGAAGAGTAATACAACGCTGTCTTTGCGATCGGTATTGATCCTCAGCCTGACGTTTTCTCCCGGCGCATATTCCTTCTTGTCAGGCACAAGCTCAATCTCGTTGAACCTGTAATCTTTCGAGTCCTTTCCTTCGCCCATGACGCAGAACACATACGCGCCTTCGATCTCGTGTTTCGCACCGTCGGTAACCTTGCATGACAGCCTGTACTGGCCGGATTTCGACGCCTTGATCTGCAGGGAAGCCCTGCCCTGATCATCGGTACCCGTATTCCATTCCTTCACGGCTTTTTCAACTGGCTTGCCGTCTTTCCATTCAACCCTGTAGAGCACCATTTCGCCTTTGCCCTTTACCGGCTTGTTGTCCAGGGTCTGCGCCATGACATCGGCCTGCACCGTATCGCCAACGCGATAATGGCCGCGGTCCACCCAGCAATAGACCTTGAACGGCTTGCGCGCGACAAGCACGGCGCCGCTGCCGACAATGGTACGCCGCGATTCATCCGTCACTTCCGCGGTGATCTCATAACGGTGATCCGTGTCGCCATGCATTTCTTTCGCGACTGCAGTGTCTATTTCCACCTTCAGAATGCCATCAGCGGGTATTTCCTTTTCGACCTCGGCCACCACCTCGGGCGGTGTGTAACTGGTCGGCCACCACCACCAGCGCGGACGCAGGCAACCCCAGTCATTCCATCCCGGATACCATTTGTAATCATAAGCAAACCACCAGTAGCCCGGGCCATAGAACCAGTCCCAGCAGCCCCGGGGGTACCAATTGGCGCGGTAATCGGACCGCAACACCTTGTACTTCACCCTGCCCTTGGCGACAGGCGCGCCGAAGTAGTACCGCGCCTTGATCTCGGCTGCGATCTTATCGCCCAGCATCACCGGCTCGGTTGGCGCGGTAACCGTGACCTCGAATTCCGGTTTCTTGTACTCTTCCACCCTGAAAGTGCCGCCACCGTAGCCGGTAAGAGAGATGTTATAACTGCCCAGCGCAGCGTCAGCCGGCAGCATATATTCGCCTTCCAGCCCGCCGAACTCATCTGCCGTAACGGCTTTCTTAAGAATCTCCTCGCCTTTCGGATTGTGAATCACAACTTCGAAACTCGCCTTCGCGTACGAGGAGGTATCCTCCTGGTCATACTTAGCATGCCGCACCCACAGCTTGAACTTCACCGGCTGCATGGGCCTGTAAACCGGCCTGTCCGTCATACTGAAAACCTTGGTCTGATTGTATTCCTGATCGTAGTAACTGCCGAACCAGATACCGGTGAACCCGAGATATGCCAGCCTGCCCTTGCCCCGGCCACCGTCGGTCCTGGCAATGATCAGCCACTGGTAATGGTCGCTGAACTTTTTCGAGTCCAGGAACACCTGACCGTCGGCATCTGTATATTCCGCAAAATCCTGGACAACCACATTGTAATCACGGCCCACCACTTTTCCGATGCGCGCATTTGCCTGGCGATAACCGAAGAACTCTACGTTCATCTTGCCAAGCGGCTCACCCGTGACAGAGTCGGCGACGAAGAAATAAGCCTTGTTGTCGAGCTGCTTCTTCACAATGGCCGTATCGTCAATCCAGACCACTATTTTCGAAATATTGCCCCCGGCCATCTTCGCGGTTACCAGATAGGCGCCGGCTTTTTTAAGCGGGGTTTCCACATCCACGCGTTTATCGAAATGCATGGGCCGGGGCTTGAGCTCCATTTCCCATGATGCGACCTTATCACCGACATATTTCGCGTTGTTCTTATCCAGGATCGAATACCCGATATTGCCGATATTCATCCGTTCCCATTCAAGTTGGCGCGGGTTGGATTTCAGGTATTCCTTAACATCGCCCAGCAGCTCGGAAACCTTGATCTCATGCGCTTCGAAACTGACTTTTGAGCCATTCCTGAACCTGTACTGCAGTGTTGCCGCCTCGCCTGCCGGGCGGGTCATAACCGGCTCGAACGACCCCCAGTTCCCGAGAATCTGGTCAATACGCTCCTGTTTCCACTGCGCATTCGCCTTCGCGCAGCTTTTGCGCCAGTTTTCCGCGGCCTTGGCGAACTGCCGCCTGTTTTCGAAAATCTGCGCCAGTTGTTGGAATGCTTGGTCCTGCCTCCCGCCGTCCGTGCTTTCGGCCACGGCGGAATAGAGTTTTATGGCGTTGAATTCATCCGGCAGCTTGAACCTTTTCACACCTGTGGCGAGCCTGGCGATCGTTTCGTCGTCACCGAGAGTATGGAGCGCATAGGTCTGGGGCCGGCTCTTGTCGTTGTCTTCATCATCCCCGCCGCGCAGAAACCCGCCGTAAATGGCCATGGTCTGAACCCCGAATTGCTGGTCCAGGAAACCGGCTAAGTCCATCCATACCGAATTCCTGGTCCATGCATTACCGAGTTCAGTCGCCTGCACGAGCATCCAGCGCCAGCGTTCGCCGTCGGTTTGAGCAGCATCGAATCCCTTGGGGACGGCGTGGAATACCGGGTTGCCGCTATCGTCCACAGGCGCGCCCTTTGACTCACCGCCGTAGCCATACCAGTACCCCTCCTCGTAATCCGGCAGCACAGAGAGGTCAGTGAGGTACTGCAGCTTCCAGGCGTCACCATAGCCGCGGTAACCCACCAGCATCCGTGCGAATTCAAGGTGGAACGAGGCAAGCGCATTCTTGTCGGACTCACCCGATGTCTTGTCCAGCGCGGAGCGCATCAATTGAAGGGCGCGCACGCGATCGCGTTCGGCGGAATTCATGTACCTGCCGCCGCCACGGTGCGGTCCGCGCTCGAAGCTTCCCGCGATCATTGTGCCATAGTGGTTTCCGTTGAAATAACTCTGGGCTGCAGACTGAAGCAGGCGCCAGTTGGCGGCGTGAATCTTCACAATGTCTTCGATCAAAGCATCAGTTTCAGTTTGGCGATTGAGCTGGTTCAGGCAATTAACTGCCATGCCGAGGTCCTGGCCGACAAACATCCTGTCGTCCGCCGGGTCCATCGCCAGCTTCTTGAACGCATCGAACGCATCCTTGTAGTTGCCGTCATTGTACAATTTCGACGCAGCCTGCCGCGCAACGGCGTTGGACTGCTCCGGCGCAGCGGCGGGCAAATGGACTACAGCGAGGAAACAAAGCGCGATACAAAAGACAAACCAGGAAACGCTTTTCAGTGTTTTCATTACATCCTCCAGTAAGGTACGCCACGAAAGTCGGCATCCGCAGCCCGGATTTCCGCCGACATGCTCTCAATTACTGTATAGACACAGAATATTGCCGGAATGTTCCCGCAAATACAATAATTCGCACACAGCTCATTAAGATCAACAGGTCTTGTCTTGCCCCTGCACCCATACCCCTATGCACCCATGCCGGGTGTAAACCATATTGCGACCCCGATTCCGATACCGACCCCGATGACCCAATCGCTCCTCATAATTAGAATTGCTGCCGGGCCAAAATAACCGTTTGACAGATATCCTCTCAATGATGATACTGTCCATCTATTTACAAATGGATTTCAGTGCAGGGATCGGATCCGATGAAAATATTTCTTCGTTTACTGATAGTTATCCTGCTGATACTCAGCGGAGTCGCACTTTTTTTCTCCATCAAGCTGTTCGGCCAGCGCGAGGAACTTAAGGCCAGGCTGGACAGGACCGAGCACTACCTGTTCGACATCTCGAAATTCATTGAACGTGAACAGGCGGAAAACCTGGAAGTGCGCTCGCTCCAAACCGGCGGTTTCGAGATTCCGGAAATCAAGCGATACTATAAGATCGGCCCGGACGGCAAGCCCCTCAAAAGCCCCCAGACACAGATGTTTATTACCTCCGGTCCTGGAACCATGACCGAGCCGCTCGACCGGTTCAAGGACAACGCAGAACAAATGTGGCGTCGGCTCGACGAGACGCGCGAAGAACTCGTCAAGCGCCGGGAAAGAGTCGAGACACTCCAAAGATTAATTACGGAAAAAGTCGCCATGATCGCCTCTCGCGACGAGAAAGTCGAACAATTGGCCGATCAATTGACCGAGGCGCGAGAGCAAGCCGCTTCACTGCAAACCGTTATAGACAACAAGGACGAGGAGATTGCGGCGAACAAGGCGGTGATTGACGAACAGAATACTAAGATGGCCCGGCAGGAGGACAAGATTATCCAGATTCAGAACGACAGTATTGTCCTGAACAAGAAAGTGCAGGAGCTGCAGCATGAACTCCAGCGGCTGCAGGTTGAACTCGGCGGCGGCATGGCGGTTCAACTCACAACAGGAAACCAGGGCACCGTTCTGAAAGTCAATCCGGAATGGAATTTCATCGTGTTCAGCATATCTGCAGAAAGCAAACTGCAACCCGGAGTGGAATTGCTTGTTCGCCGTGACACCAAACTTGTCGCCAAGGTCCGCGTCTCTCGCATAACCCTTGAAGAGCGCGTGGCAGTCGCCGAAATTGTGGAAATGTGGATGCAAACCCCGATCCAGAAGGGAGATACGGTTGATTATGTCCGTCAGTGACATAATTTTCGTCCTGATCTGCCTCGTGGCGCTGGGCTGTATGTCGGCCGTCGTGACCCTGCAATACAAGGAACAGGATTATTACCAGAACCCCCTTGCCCCTAACGGAGGCAGGATTTGGGCGCCGGAAGTGCGACCCGCATCTCCAGCTCAACCTTCGAAATAATGAAAAACTTATCGTATTTGCCGGCCATCCTGATAATTGTCCTGTTGAGCGGACTTGTACTGGCCGGATGTGCCACACCGGAGAGCAACATGCCGTGGAACGCCCCTCGGGGCTGGGAATCAGGACCCTCTCTGCCGGGCATGAATTAAAGCAACCGCTCAAGTATCCGGAATTCAGGAGCCGGCATTTAGCATGGCTTGCGAACAGGCTTCCCGCTGTTTACTCTTCTCCGCCAGCAGGTTCATTAGCGCAAGAACATCGCCGTACTTCTCATTCTGAATGAATTCAGACTTAGAAGTAACGAATTGACAATAAATACGGTCGCCTGATTAACGACGCGGCCTTAAGCCAACCCCATCTCTATCATCTTTTCGGCGATTTGCACCGCATTCAAAGCGGCGCCCTTGCGGATATTATCCCCTACGGTAAACATTGTCAGTCCGTTCGGAACGGTTTCATCCTTGCGTATGCGGCCGACTGCTACATCGTCCGCTCCCTGCATGTCAACCGGCATTGGATATACAGCCTTGGAAAGGTCGTCCATCACCTTGACCCCGGGTGAGCCGGCCAGAATCTCCCGGGCCTGCTCGGGGCTGATCGGTTTTTCGAACTCGACATTCAACACTTCGGAATGAGAGTAGAACACCGGCACCCTGCAGCAGGTTGCGCAAACCGCAATTTCCGGGGCGTCCAGTATCTTACGCGTCTCGTTCCGCATCTTTATTTCTTCGGAGGTGTGACCGTTTTCTTTCACGCCGCCTATGTGGGGCAGTATATTGAATGCAATCCTGTGCGGATAAACCTTGCCGGTCATCTCCCCGCCAGCGGCATATGCCCGCGCCTGCTGATCAAGCTCAACCAGCGCGTCCCGGCCCGTTCCGGATACGGATTGATACGTTGACGCAATAAAACGGCGTATTTTCGCGACCTTGTGCAGCGGCGCAAGCGCCATGAGCGCTATAATCGTGCTGCAGTTAGGATTAGAAATAACTCCCTGATGTTTTCGTAACGCCTCAGGATTGATTTCGGGAATCACCAGCGGCACTCTCGGATCCATGCGATAATCGTCGCCGTTATCAATCACGACGACGCCACGTTCGACCGCCGGCCATCCGTACTGCTGGGAAGCGCCTTTTGCGCCTTCGGTGCCGGCAAAAAGCGCGAATTTCAAGCCCTCAAACGCCTCTACCGAAGCCGCATGTACATGGAAAGTTTCGCCCGCTATGACTTCATCCCTCTCAGTTCGGGCTATTATGCGGATTTCCGATGCGGGGAACTTTCGGTGTCTGAGGACTTTCACCAACTCTGTTCCAACTGTCCCGATACCGACTATTCCAACCTTATATTCTTTTTTCATCGCGCTCAAATCCCAGCGGCCACCAGATCGCCGACTTCTGTTGTAGAATAACCCATCTTCCCTGCGCTCATGCTCTTCATTTTTGTGGCCGTCACGTTCATAACCGAGTTCTCGATCGCCTGGGCGGCCGCCGTCTCGCCAAGCGTGTCCAGCATCATTGACCCCGCGCAAATACACGCGAGCGGATTAATCACTTTCATTCCGGTGTACTTCGGCGCCGAACCGCCAATAGGCTCGAACATGCTGACGCCCTCCGGATTAATATTCCCGCCTGCGGCTATTCCCATCCCGCCCTGCGTCATGGCGCCCAGGTCCGTGATGATATCACCGAACATGTTGCCGGTCACAAGGACGTCGAACCATTCCGGGTTTTTCACCATCCACATGCAGCACGCATCCACATGATAATAATCACGCTTGATATCGCCGTACTTTTCCGCGCCCATCTGGTGGAAAACCCGATCCCAAAGATCGTAAACGTATGTCAGCACGTTCGTTTTCCCTACAAGGGCAAGCGTCTTCTTCTTCGCGCGCTTGCGCGCATACTCGAACGCGTACCTGAGACACCGCTCAACCTGGGCATATGAATATACGGCGGTCTGCATCGCAACCTCGTGCTGGGTTCCCTTCATGGAAAAACCGCCCACGCCTGTATAGAGATCACCCGTGTTTTCCCGGATCACCACATAGTCTATTTCCGCCGGCCCCTTATTCTTGATCGGAGTCTCAACGCCGGGATAGAGCTTGACCGGGCGGAGATTGATGTATTGATCGAGTTCGAACCGGAGGCGTAACAGGACGCCCTTTTCGAGGATGCCGGGCTTCACGTCGGGATGGCCAATGGCGCCAAAATAGATCGCGTCGAATTTCTTCAACTCGCCTACGGCAGAATCCGGAAGCGTCTCACCAGTGGCCAGGTATCGTTTGCCGCCGAAATCGTACCATGTATAATCAAGGTTGAATCCAAATTTTCTCCCGGCCGCATCCACAACCTTCACGCCCTCGGCAATCACTTCCGGACCGGTGCCGTCGCCGGGTATCACGGCTATCTTGTAATGCTTGCTCATATTGACTCCTTTGAATAGAGATAAGTAAATCTAGGCCACCCGCTAATACGGCGTATTGTATCGTCCATGCTTGCAAGTGGCGCGCCCATCATCGCTGACATGGAACCAAATACTGCCCTGGTTAAGGACTATTTCCACAGCCAGCCAAGTTTGTGACATCGCAAATGAGCCTCAAAAATGCACAAATTTGCATTGTGCGTCAATTAAAAAGCAAGAACAGCCCCGGGCAGGATCCTTACCTCCCCTTGTTCCAACTCATCCGTTATAAGCGGAAGCTATCACTATTATTGACTCTGATAGACCATTCCAATACGTAAAAAAGAAGCGTCCTCCTCGGACGCCTCTTCTATCTCCGCAACCAGTTTATTGGCGCGAAGTCCAACGGCTTTCGCGAATCGAATTAGGTGCAACACGTCGAGTCTGATCTCGCACTGCTCGACCTTGCCAAGCCATGCGCGACGCTTGCCGATCTTTTCGGCGATCTGTTGTTGCGTTAGTCGTTTATGTAACCTGGCATCTCGCAAGGTATGCACCAGTTTGCGATAACTGTTATCGTATATCGTTTTCACTATCCCCTCCCCCTTATCGCTGCGACATACCGGATAAGTATTCATCTCAAGGAGTTATAACTGCGGGAGGAGGAGAATTAAGCTGACACCACCGATTATCCCGCCGGCGGGAAGCTTATGTGTGCGGGGAAGGTTAAACCGAAATCATCTCATTGGCGACTGCTTGCTGTCGCGTGCAGACAGTATCCGGCACAAGCCATGGAGTCTGCTAAGGCTTACCTGTTGCTCATCGGTCCACGGCAGTTTCTCGAAATCGTCCAGATAGCCTTTCAGCACTTCCGCGCTACCGGACGACACCACGCCATTGGTTTGACCAAGAACATATTCAATCTGAAGCGCCAAATCCTCAAGCGCGCCCTCACTCTCGATGTCAGCCAGGGCCAAGTGAACATCGTCCGTGCCGAATTGGGGCACAACAATGCCATCGGCCTCGTTGTTTTCGGCCTTCTCCCGAAGACGCATCAGACCGGCTTGCCACATCTCGTCCTGACCGGCTTTCTTCTCCAGATTCCCGACCATCTCGGTGTAACGCAAGGGCGGCACCGTGTTCTGCAGTTGAACAAGCGATTTCATCCGGACGCTGTAGTGCCGCGATTCGTCGTTGACCAGGCCTGTCAGAATACCCGCCACTGCCTTTTGATCGGAGGCGCCGATAGCGCTCACTGCGTCTATTGCGATTCGCTCCCCGGATGAGTCGAGTTGGCGACTTTCAAGGAGCCCGACTATTGCCGGCAGTGTGATTTTTCGACTGTTCAAAGCATCCTGCAAACGCTGGGCTGTCTCGTAAATGCCGTTATCGCACAGCCATCCCTGCATCATAAACGGGACAGCTAGGTTCTCATCCCTGCCTATGCGATCCAGCGCCTGATCATCAAGCCTGCCGATACCGCTTAGCAAAGCGCCTCCGGCATAGCGCAGAACCGGATCTTCAGACACAAGCATCTGCCGCGCCAAAGTTTCATTCTCCTTATCATTTGAAATAATGAGCCGTTCCCTCACGAAATTGTGAATCTGTGCGGCAGTTTCCGGTGGCCCTATGACCCCCTCTTCGGGTTTTTCGTCAGACAACTCGTTTGTTGCGACGGTTGGACCTGCTGTCGAACGAGACCCGACAATGGCTGTTTCAGGGGAATTGGAATAATAATGGCTTTCGGAAGCCAGGTTCGATAACGCACTTCTGCTCGGAACTGGCTGTCCTGGCACCGTACGAGCATCGCCGATTCTTGCTTTTATACCGCTACGAGTTATTTCTCTCGGGCATCCGGACAGATTAGCATCCACGGCAGATTCTTTGCCGCGGACTCTACGCCAACCGGGAATCGCCTCAGTCGCCCTGAAACACAGCATCCAAACACCAAGCGCGATTCCCCCGGCTAGCAGAATTCCCAAGAGCAATCTACCGCGGGCCAGTTTCATTCAGCAATCCAACTACTGAGCAGTGAAAGTAACGGGGTCAGACCACCCACCCGGTCCATCATAGCTGATTCCCCGCACCTGCCAGGTGTAAAAAGCAGGCCTGGCGTGTCTTGTGATGGTGACGTAGTTTGACTTTATTTTGGACATTTTCTTCCAAAGTGACCCATTCCTGTATACCCACAGCTCATAACGAATTGCCTGCGGATCCCCGCCCCATGAATAGGTGAAGGTTGTTCCAAACTGCGTACCGTTTGGTCCGACGCCCACGAGTTTGGCGGGCAGCACGGCAATGCGGTTGAAACCGATCATGCTTGACCATACAGCCGGAGTCTTTGCCTTGCCGATGTATGCACCCACCCGCCACTGATAGACACTTGGCGCGAAGTACTGATTCGCGGCCCAACTCGTGCGCCCTTTAACCGTCACTTTCTTCCATATCCGTCCGCCGCGATATATTTCCAGACGATATTTTCCCGCTCCGGCAACCGCCGGCCACGTGAACACAGGCCGCCGCGACGTGGTGTCCGTGGAAGGCTGGTATTCTGACCCGCTACCCGCCGTCCAGACTACCTGGTCCACCCACCCACAGTCAGAGCCGGAAGTCCACAACCCGTCCTTCGTGAACGCCCACTTCACCGTGTGGCTTCCGGACGGGATCGCCACGGTCTGCTGCTGCCAG
>Ga0172375_10009911_pt1 | contig 12450 bp, 11 predicted proteins | sample LakKiv1m_FD_114537 | JGI IMG/M metagenome (GOLD analysis project Ga0172375, IMG submission 114537) | Freshwater microbial communities from Kabuno Bay, South-Kivu, Congo - kab_092012_11.1m | ecosystem: Environmental > Aquatic > Freshwater > Lake | place: Democratic Republic of the Congo... | reverse complement strand
ATCAGGAAATTAAAGGAACTAAAGCTCGGCGAGAAAATTAATAAAGCCGATAGCGCCAAGCTTGATGATTTGCACCGCCATAAGCAAAATACCCCGACTATGGGAGGTATTCTTATACTGGGCGCAGTGATAATCTCAACTTTGCTTTGGGCGGATATCTCCAACCATTGCATCTGGATTGTTCTATTCAGCACCATCTGGCTGGGCCTGACCGGTTTTATTGATGATTATCTGAAACAGATAAAAAAGAAGGCCAGCGGTATAAGCCCTGCGGTAAAATTATCCAGCCAGATCATCCTGGGTTTGATACTGGGGATAATCCTGATTATAGACAGCAATTACAATGTTAAGTTGGAGCTGCCTTTCTTAAAAGGAATTAACCTGGATTTGGATGGTTTATATATCCTGTTTGTTATCCTGGTGATTTCGGGGTCTTCTAATGCCGTAAACCTTACTGACGGGCTTGATGGCCTGGCTATCGGTATAGTGGTAATGGTAGGCATAGCCTTTAGCGTGCTTTGTTACATATCAGGCAATATCAATTTGAGTAATTATCTGTTTGTTTCTTATATTGAAGGCGCCGGGGAGTTGACTATTTTTTGCGCCAGTATAATCGGGGCGGGCCTGGGCTTCCTTTGGTTCAACTGTTATCCCGCCTCAATTTTTATGGGGGATGTCGGTTCTTTAGCTTTAGGCGGGGCAATCGGGACAGTGGCTTTATTAATCAAGAAGGAGATGCTGCTTATAATTGTAGGCGGCATATTTGTTTTAGAGGCATTTTCTGTTATATTGCAAGTTGGTTTTTTTAAATTGACCAAGAAGCGTATTTTTAAGATTGCGCCCTTGCACCATCATTTCCAGTTTTTGGACTGGCCTGAAAATAAGGTAATCGTAAGGTTCTGGATTATCGCGGGCTTGCTTGCCTTGTTTGCCCTGGTTACCTTAAAGATCAGGTAAAACGAACAATGTTAAATACAAGGAATTTTGAAGGAAAGAATATCACTGTCGTGGGATTAGCCCGTTCAGGGCTTGCCTGCGTTGAACTTCTGCATAGCCTGGGCGCTTGTGTGCGGGTTACGGATATCAGCGATAATCTGCAAACCAGGGCCCTGGCTATGACGCTTTCTTCTAAAGATATCCAGGTTGAATTGGGCGGCCATAGCGAGGGTTTTATCAGCGAGGCCGATCTAGTGGTTATTTCCCCCGGGGTGCCCTCTAATTCCCAGCCGGTAATCTGGGCCAGGGATTTTGCCAAGCCGGTAATAAGCGAAATTGAATTAGCAAGCATGCTTTGCCCGGCGGAGATTATCGCCGTAACCGGTTCAAACGGAAAAACTACCGTGACTACTTTAATCGGCAGGATACTTGAAAAAAGCGGCAAAAGGGTTTTTGTCTGCGGAAATATCGGTAACCCTTTCTGCGGGGAAGTGAAAAAGTTAAGGAAAGGCGACATTGTCGTCCTGGAGGTGAGTTCCTTCCAGCTTGAGACAATTAAGAGTTTTAAGCCCAAGGTCGCGGTGATCCTGAATTTAACGCCTAACCACCTGGATCGTTACAGTGATATGCAAGAATACCTGGAGGCAAAAAAACGCATTTTTATGAACCAGCGCGGCGATGATTTTCTGGTTTTAAATTCAGATGATCCTATTCTAAAGAGCATTGCTCCTTCAGCTAAATCAAAAGTGGTTTTCTTTTCCAAGCGGGGCACTTTAAACCCTAATCAGAATGCGGCAATTGAAGTGGGCAGGATATTAAGGATCGGGATGAAAAATATGCTTAGTGTTTTTCAGGATTTTAAAGGGCTTGAACACCGGATGGAGGAAGTAGCACAGATAAACGGGGTAAAGTTCATTAACGATTCCAAGGCAACTACCGCTGATTCAGCTATTTGGGCGATCAGTAATATTGCCGCTCCCATAATTCTTATAGCAGGCGGCCGGCATAAAGGAATTAATTACAGGGTAATCCTTGAAGCTGCCGAAAAGAAGGTAAAGCAGGCTTTTTTAATTGGCGAGGCCAGGGATAGAATCGCCGCAGACATCGAGGGTGGTATTCCCGCGGAAAAAGTTAACACTTTGAAGGAAGCGGTGGTCAAGTCCTATGAGCAGGCCAAGCCGGGAGACTATGTGTTATTTTCGCCTATGTGCTCAAGTTTTGATATGTTTAAAGATTATCAGCAGCGCGGTGAAGCCTTTAAGAAAATTGTTTTGGATTTAGCCAGAGGGGTTTAAAAACTCATGGTCAGGAAGACGCGGATTAATTTGCTCACTGTTTCAATTGTCCTTGTTTGTATCGGGATAATTATGATTTACAGCTCTTCCAGCATTTATGCCTGGGAAAAATATGGGGACAGTTTTTATTTCCTGAAAAGGCATTTGCTTTTTTTAATCGTGGGTCTTTTTTTGACTTTCCTGGCGATGATTGCTGACTACCGTTTATTGCGCAAGCATGCCCGGCTTATGTTTTGGCTGGCATTTATAATGCTGGTATTGGTGCTTATCCCCGGCCTGGGCAGGGAGATTTCCGGGGCAAGGAGATGGTTCAGGTTTAAATTCATCAGCTTTCAGCCTTCAGAGTTTGCCAATTTGGCTTTAATTATTTATATAGCTGATTTCATCTGTCGCAAAGGCGACCAGATCAAGACATTGTTTAAGGGGTTTATTCCGCCAATCTTAGCTTTAGGGGCAATATCCCTGCTTATACTTTTGCAGCCGGACCTGGGGACGACTATTGCCCTGGGCAGCGTAGTTTTGATTATGCTTTATATCGCCGGCGTTCGGCCAAGGTATATCTTAAGTTTGATTCTTTGCAGCCTTCCGATGGTTTATATTTTAGTTTTCAGCGTGCCTTACCGCAGGGCGAGGATCCTGGCTTTTTTAAATCCCTGGCTTGACCCTAAGGGAAGCGGTTTTCAGATTATCCAGTCGCAAATCGCCATAGGCTCAGGCGGTTTATTCGGGGTAGGGCTTGGCCATTCGCAGCAGAAACTTTTTTACCTTCCCGCGGCGCACACTGATTTTATTTTCTCGATTATCGGAGAAGAACTCGGCTTGCTTGGAACCCTGGGGGTAATCGTATTATTTATTATGTTTATCCGCCAGGGGCTTAAGATTATAAAAAACGCCCAGGATAAATTCGGGTATTTTCTTGCCCAGGGGCTGATCCTGATGATTTCCCTTAAAGCGATTGTGAATATCGGGGTTTCCTGCGGAGTTTTTCCGACCAAAGGGCTGCCTTTACCGTTTATCAGTTATGGAGGCTCCTCTTTAATATTTGATATGGTCAGTCTGGGAATATTGATTAACATTGCTCGCAGCGGGGAGTATCCTTAATATGCGTGTTTTACTTGCTACTGGTTCAAGCGGAGGGCATATTTTCCCCGCATTGGCTTTGATGGAGCGCCTGAAGGATTCAGGCGCGGAAGTATTGATTGTCCTGCCGAAGAATGATAACGGCATTAAGATTGCCGCCAGCCCCGGGGAACTAAGGTATATTCAAGCGGCCCGCCTGGGTTTAAAATTAGGCAGCAAGAATATAAAAGGTATTTATTTTCTTCTGGTTGGCGCCTGGGAGAGTTTAAAGATTGTAATCGGATTTAAGCCGGATGTAGTTGTTGGATTCGGTAGTTTGAATACGCTTGCTTTGTTGTTCTGGGCGTGGCTGTTCAGGATAAAGACCATGATTCATGAACAGAATGTTATTCCCGGCAGGGCAAACCGCCTGCTGGCTAAGTTTGTGGATAAAGTTGCCCTGTCTTTTTCGCAGACCGTTGATTATTTGAAAATATCTCCGGAGAAGATGATCTTAACCGGTAACCCTCTGCGTAGAGGGTTGGTTAAACTGGAGAGGAAGGATGCCCTGGATTTTTTTAATTTTAAGGGAGATAAATTTAGCATATTGATTATGGGAGGCAGCCAGGGTTCGCATAAATTAAATACTGTCTGCCCTGCGGTTTTTTCTGGTTGTTTGAAGAAAGATGATTTACAGCTGGTGCATATTTCGGGAGCGCAGGATTTTAACCAGGTTAAACAGGCTTATGCCCAGGCAGGGCTCAGGCATAAAGTTTTTGATTTTTTTAGCGATATGCAATATGCCTATAGCTGCGCGGATTTAGTGATCTGCCGCTCAGGAGCGACGACTATCGCTGAGCTGCAGAAATTTTCTTTGCCTGCTTTGTTGATTCCGTACCCTTTTGCCTACGCCCATCAGTCAGCTAATGCCGGGGTGCTCGAGGCCTGCGGGGCTGCCCTGGTTATCCGCGATGAGGAGCTATCTGTTGAGAAATTAAAGGATATTGTGGAAGGGTTTTTAAACGGGTGGCAGAAAATAATAGCAATGCGCCAGGCATACGGACGGTTCGGTATTCCAGACGCTGCCGGGCTGCTGGCTAATGAGGTACTCAATTTGAATTAATGAAAACGCTTAAGTTATTGCTGATAATCCTGTTTTTCCCCTTACTTGCCTGTGCCGATGAGCAGCCCTGGAAAGTTTTTAAAAGCACTCATTTTCTGGTGTATTATCAAAATGCCAAAGAGCCGGTGTTGAACGAAGTAGCCCTGAAGGCAGAGGATTGTTATAATAAAATCACTGATGATTTAGGTTTTAGGCGTTTTGATTTCTGGACTTGGGATAACCGGGCGAAGATTTATTTGTTTGATAACCAGCAAAACTATATGCAGGAAACCAATGAGCCGGAATGGTCTGCCGGGCAGGCCCAGATAAACAGCAAGCTTATTCAGACCTTCATCACGGCCCAGGGGTTTTTGGATAGTGTTCTTCCGCATGAGTTGGGACATATTATTTTCAGGGAGATGGTTGGTTTTAACAATCCGGCTATCCCTCTTTGGCTTGATGAAGGAGTTGCTTGTTACCAGCAAGAGGAAAATTCTTTTGTGAAGGAAGATTTAGCCAACAAAATTAAGCAGGGTAATTTTATAAAGTTTAATGACCTGAATAATTTTAGCAGCCTGGGCCTGCAGTCAACGGATACGGTGACTTTATTTTATACGCAATCTTACAGCCTGGTAAAATTTTTGATTGCGGAATTCGGCAAAGATAAGTTTGTCCTTTTTTGCCAGGATTTGCGCGACAGAAGGGAGCTCACCCGGGCCTTAAGGCTGGTCTATGGTTTTAATAACCTGGATGATTTTGAAAGCGCCTGGAAAAAATACATTCTCAAATGAAAGAATATTATCATTTTATAGGAATCGGCGGGATAGGGATGAGTGGCTTAGCGCACCTTATGCTTAAGGCCGGCTTTTCAGTCAGCGGATCGGACTTAAAAGAGAACCGGGTTACTGAAGAGCTCAGGCGGCTGGGGGCTCAGATATTTACCGGCCATGATGCCTGCAATATATCCGGGCAAAGCGCGGTAGTTTATACTTCAGCGGTAAAAGAAGATAATCCTGAAATACTCCAGGCGAAAAAACTGAGTATCCCCCTTTTCAGAAGGGCTGAGGTTTTAGCCTTGCTAATGCGCGATAAAACCGCCATCACTGTCGCCGGCAGCCACGGGAAGACTACTACAACATCGCTGATTTCTTATATGCTGCTTGAGGCAGGGCTCTGCCCGACTGTAGCAATAGGCGGTATACTGAAAAATATTGATACTAATGCCTGCCTGGGAAGCGGGGAATTCTTTGTGGCGGAAGCGGACGAATCAGACGGCTCTTTCTTATGTTATCAGCCGAAGTATTCTATTATCACGAATATTGACCGTGAACACCTGGATTATTACCGTGATTTTGAAAATGAGCTAAACGCGTTCAGGGATTTTTTAAAGCGTACCCGCGAAGGTGGCTGTGTTTTCGCCTGCGCGGATGATTTAAACCTGAAGAAACTTATCTCAGATTATAAACAAAGAGTGGTTTCTTTCGGTTTGGACCAGCCGGCGGATATATATGCTAAGAATATCCAACTTAGCGGCTTGAGTTCGGATTTTGATTGCTACTTTAAGAATAAATTTATATCCCGTTTCCATCTGGCTTTGGGGGGCAGGCATAATATCTCTAACTCCTTGGCTGTTATCGGCCTGGGTTTAGAGCTGGGAATTGATTTAAGTTTTATCCGCAGGACACTGGAAGGTTACAAAGGCGCAGGCCGCAGGCTTGAGATCAAATTCAAGAGTGATAAGTACCTTGTTCTGGATGATTACGCGCACCATCCTACGGAGATAAAAGCTACGCTGGCGGCGATAGATAATTTAAAGTGCGGGCGAAAAATCGTTGTCTTTCAGCCTCATCGCTATAGCCGTACGCAACTGCTTTTAGATGAATTCGCCGCTTGTTTTGATCAGGCAAATTACCTGATTATTTCGGATATTTATGCTGCCAGTGAACAGCCGATAGCAGGCGTAAATGCGCAGGCATTATTAGAGAAAATAAAAGAGGCCCATCCGGATAAACAGGCAGTATATCTTGCTAAAGAAAAGGTAACTGATTTTCTACTTGGTTTTATGCAGGCAGGGGACCTGGTAATTACTTTGGGCGCTGGGGATATTGTGAGGGTTGCTGATGCTTTGTCCGAAAAGCTTAAGTAAAAAAATCAGGAGTAAGGTTAAATTATCCCGGCTTACAAGTTTTAAGATTGGGGGGCCGGTAAGATTTTTCTTAGAGGCTACGGATATTGAAGAGTTACAAGCGGCCTTGATTTGGGCTAAGCGCGCGAGGCTGCCGGTTTTTATCCTGGGCTCTGGCAGCAATATCCTGGTGAGCGATTCAGGTTTAAACGGGTTAGTGATTAAGTTAGGCGGGGAATTCTTCAAGCATATATATAGGGATAGGCAATGCCTGGAGGCTGGTTCGGCTATTCAATTAAACCAGCTTATCTTGTATGCAAAAAATAATGCCTTATCCGGTTCGGAGTTCCTTGCGGGTATTCCCGGAACTTTGGGTGGCGCCTTGGCCGGAAATGCCGGGGCCTGGGGAAAATCAATAGGGGATCTGGTTGAAGAGGTCCGGGTTTTAGATTATAGAGGCAACCCGGAGATACTTGGGCCCGGAGAGCTGAAGTTTTCTTATAGAAGATCTAATTTGCATAAATATATTATTCTTTCAGCCAGGCTTAAATTGGGCAAGGGGAATAAAAATACCATTGGTTCAAATATAAGAGAGTATCTTTTGCGGCGCAATAAAACTCAAAGTAATAACCTGCCAGGCGCCGGGTGTATTTTTAAAAATCCTACCAAGGTCGCAGCCGGCAAGCTTATTGATGGCTGCGGGTTAAAGGGTGTTTCAAAAGGAGGAGCGGTTATTTCCAAGGTGCACGCGAATTTCATTTTGAATAAAGCTAAAGCCGGCAGCGGGGATGTTTTATCGCTTATGGATTTGGCCCGCAGAAAAGTAAGGGAAAAATTTAAGGTTAATTTGGAGCCTGAGATAAAAATATGGAGATAAAAGATTTTGGCAGGGTAGGCGTTTTAATGGGAGGCCCTTCATCGGAGAGGGAAATTTCATTTAAAAGCGGCAAAGCGGTTTTATCCGCGCTCAAAGAATCCGGGGTTGATGCGGTCGGTATTGATATTTTAACCGATAGCAAAGAAGATAATATCCGCCTGTTGAATAGCTTTAAGCTGGATTGTGCTTTTATAGCCCTTCACGGCCGCTTCGGCGAGGATGGCTCAATACAGGGCATCTTGGAAGAGATTGGTTTAGCCTATACCGGTTCCGGAGTAGAGGCAAGCCGCCTGGCAATGGATAAAATTGGCGCGCTGACTATTTTCAAAGAGGGGAAACTTTATGTGCCCGCTTCGCGTTTTCTGAATAAGCAGGATTATAACAGGAATAAAGAATTTAAAAACGACCTCGGGTTTCCTGTTGTGGTAAAGCCTGCCAATCATGGTTCCAGTATCGGGCTTTCAATTGTTGAGCTTGAGCAGGAGTTACCCGCGGCTATTCAGCTGGCTTTTCAGTTTGATCAGCGCATAGTTATTGAACAGTATATTTCCGGAAGGGAACTTACAGTCGGAGTTTTGGATGAAAGGTCGCTTCCGGTAATTGAGATTGTTCCCAAGCATAAATTTTTTGATTTTGAGGCTAAGTACCAGGCAGGGCTTACGGATTATTTAATCCCCGCTCCTTTGAATCCGGAAATAGCCGGGATAGTCCAGCAGGCGGCTCTAAAAGCGCATAAACTTTTAGGCTGTTTTGGCTGCTCGCGCACAGATATCATCTTGAGTTCAGAAAATATCCCTTTTGTGCTGGAGACTAATACTATCCCCGGGATGACCGCAACCAGCCTGCTGCCTAAGGCCGCCGGGATTTTAGGAATTAATTTTAACCAGCTTTGCCTTAAGCTATTGGAATTAGCATATGAAAAAGCAAAAGTTTAGGCTGCCATTAAAAGCGATGGTTATTGCGGCAATAATTTTACTTGCCATCTCTTTGTTATTGGGATATATTTGGAAAGTCTTAATTACCTCTGATTTTTTCGCGGTTAAACAGGTCTTTGTTAAAAATTCCGCCGAGTCGTTTGATTATTTAAAAGGCAGGAATATATTCAGCCTGGATTTAGGCAGGGAATCGCAAAGGGCATTGTCAAAGTGCGCGGATTGCCGCAAGGTCAGGTTTTTAAGGATACTTCCTGATTGCCTGGTTGTGGATTTCGTAAAAAGGCACCCGGTCGCCATGGCCAAGTTTTATAAAAATTATGCCGTAGACCAGGACGGGGTGTTCTTCAGCCCCACGGGTTCCCCCGAAGAGTCGGATTTGCCTGTAATCAACGGCCTTGAAACAAAAATATTCGGGCCTAAGCCGGGAGTAAAATACAGGCGGCCGGAAATTGATTTGGCTTTAAATGTTATCAAAGAATTCAAATCTAACAGGACGTTGCGGCCTTTTATTCTAAAAAGAATTGATGTAGCCAAGTTGCAGAGCGCCGGGTTATTTGTCTTGTTGCCCAGGCAGGCGGTAGATTATATTAAGCCTGTACCGCAGGTAGGCTGGTATGGTTTTGAAGTGCGCATCGGCGAAGGGAACATTAAGCAGAAATTAATGATTCTGGGCGGGTTGCTTATGCAGGCGGAGAAAGAGTTAGCTAATATTAAATATATTGATCTCAGGTTTAAGGAGCCGGTAATCAAATTAAACAATGCTAAATAACAGTTATATTTGCGCGGTAGATATTGGTTCAAATAAAATCGCAGCCTCCCTTGTCCAGGTTAAAAAGGGGAGAGTGGAGAATATTTTCTTTGATACTGTTGTTTCGGGAGGAGTTAAAGAGGGGGTTATTGTTGATGCGCTGGAGCTGGTTACTTGCCTTAGCAGGATTCTGAAGAGTTTGAGAAACAAATCCGGTTTAAAAATTAAATTTATTCATACAAACTTTTCAGGCAGGGGTATAACGACTAAGCATAGCCATGCGATTATCCCCTTGGCAGAAAGAGGGAATAAGGTAATTACTTCCACGGATATAGCTAACGCGAATGAGCAGGCGCGGATTCTCGGCTCAAACTTAGATGAGGAGATTATACACGTAATTCCCTCCAGTTATACGATTGATTCCAAAAGCAATGTAATTAATCCTGTCGGATTGTACAGCCACAGGCTTGAGGCTGACCTTTTTCTGATTTGCGCAAAGCTTTCTTCTCTGCAGAGCTTAAGCCGGGCTGTTGCCCAGGCGGGGTACGAGATAAAGAATCTTTCTTTTTCCGGGTTGGCAACAAGCAAGGCAGTATTCAATAAGGAAGAGAAGAAAGGCACCAGCGTGTTTTGTGATATAGGCAGCGATATTACAGAACTGCTTGTATTTAAAGACGGCCTTCTGCAGGATATTCAGATTTTACCGTTGGGCGGAAGCAGCTTAACCCTCCAGCTTTCCGAAGGGCTAAAGATTAATTACGAGTTAGCTGAAGATATCAAGCGTTCTTATGGGGTTATCGGAGATCCGGATAGTATACCCGAAGATAAAGAAATCCTGGTTAAGAAAGATGAATTCTACAAGCCTATTAAATATAAACAGGTAGCCCAGATGGCTACCAGCTCCAGCCGTTTAATCTGCACGCAGATTAAAGAGATAGTCGAAAGAAAAGTCGCGCTTCATGAGATAGACAATTTTATTATGACAGGTAGAACGCTTTTGAGCGATGGTTTTATTGAGATGATGGAAAGCGTCATAGGCATACCGGTAAGCATCGGCCGTATCAATAACCCGGAGATTACCCCGTTGTTAAAGGAGCACAGCGATTTATCCGGGCAGAAATATTTAACTTACCTGACTTGCCTGGGTATGATCTGCGAGGACCTGGAGAATAAAAATGTGGGAAGCGCCTCTTTAGTTAAGCCTGCCCAAAACCTGCTTATCAAGTTGGTAAATCGTTTCAGGGAAGTTTATCAGGAATATTTTTAATAGGGAGAGCGACCTTTTTTAAAAGGAGGCAGCTCCTGAATTTGGAGCTATCCCTAAAAGGTCGCTTTCCCTATTTTAATTGACCCTCTTAAGTTTATTGTGTATAATAAGCACTTCGGCTTATGATTAAAGATAATATTTTAATAGTTAAAGAGCGAATTTCAGCTTCTTGCGCCAGGATTAAGGCGGATCCGCTTGATATAACCGTAATCTGCGTAACCAAGGGCCGTTCAATAGCAGAGATACTCGAAGCGGTAAACTCAGGTTTTTGCCATTTGGGTGAAAACAGGGTCCAGGAAGCCAGGGAGAAATGCCGGCAGATTCCGGGGGCAGATTGGCAGATGATCGGCCACCTGCAGTTAAATAAAGTTAAAGAAGCGGTAAAGATATTTAGTCTGATTCATTCTGTTGATAGCATTGAGCTGGCCCGGGAAATTAATAAACAGGCGGCTAAAATCGGAAAAGTTCAGGATATCCTCTTGGAGGCCAAGACATCGCCGGAGCCTGCTAAGTTCGGCTTTATCCCGGAAATGATTTTGGATGCTTCCAGGGAAATTTTGAGCCTGAATAATTTAAGGATTAAAGGGTTAATGACTATTGCCCCGTCGGTAAATGACCCTGAAGAGGCGCGGCAGTATTTTACTAAACTCAAAGGTTTGCGCGATATGCTGGATCCCTCCTGGATCCTTTCTATGGGGATGACGGATGATTTTGAGGTAGCTATAGAAGAAGGCGCCGGGATGATCCGTTTGGGCAGGGCAATCTTCGGCTGAAAAATATGGCAGGCATAAAGAAAAGATTAGGGGTTATTGGTTTCGGGAATATGGGCAGCTCCATTGCTTTAGGCGTCCGGAATTTCTTTGAGGTATGTGTATTTGATAAAGATAAGCAAAAGCTAGGCAATAACAGCGGCCTGCAAACCAAAACATCGGTTATTGATTTAGTAAAGGGCTCGGATGTTTTAATATTAGCGGTGAAACCCCAGGATTTTGACGCGCTGCTTAATGAAATTAAACCATTTATTCAAGATCAACTGATAATCAGTATTGCTGCCGGGATAACTACGGGTTATATTGAGAAGATTCTAAGCAAAAGCAGGGTTGTAAGGGTAATGCCGAATATGGCGGTAAAAATTCAAGCTGCCGAGACAGGCCTGGCAGGCGGCAGGAATGCCGGAGAAGATGATTTAAATCTGGCAAAAGATTTATTCGGACTGCTGGGTAAAGTCTGGCTGGTAAAAGAAGAAATGATTGACTCGATAACCGCTATTTCCGGAAGCGGGCCGGCGTATATCCTTTATGATATGGAAATCAGTAAAATAGACCCATTGAAAATTCCGGTTGAGCGAAAAAATGAATATATCCAATGGTTGAAGCAGGCAGCCTTAGATGTCGGGTTTGACCCTAAGATGGCTTTAGATTTGGCTATTTGCACGACCGCTTCAACTATCCAGCTTTCAGCGCAGGCAGGCAGCTCTCCTGCGCAGCTGCGCAAGATGATTACATCTGCCGGCGGCACAACTGAAGCTGCGATTAAAGTTTTATCCCAAAACGGCTCATGGTCTGAAGCGGCGCAAGCTGCTAAGCAGCGGGCCAAAGAATTATCCAGGAGGGAGTAATAATGTCGCGTATCGGTATTATTGGTGGAAGCGGATTGTATAAAATTGAGGGGATGGAGGTTATAAAACAGGTAAGCGCAAAGACCCCTTTTGGCAAGCCTTCGGATAAATTTACAATTGGTAAATTAGAAGGCAAGGAAGTTGTCTTTCTACCGCGCCACGGAGTAGGGCATCGAATATCGCCGAGCGAGATAAATTACCGGGCTAATATTTTCGCGATGAAGAAATTAGGCGTAGAGCGGATTATTTCGGTAACCGCCTGCGGAAGCTTAAGGGAAGAGATGAAGCCTCTGGATTTTGTGGTAGTGGACCAGTTTGTTGACCGCACTAATTACGGCCGGGATATGACTTTCTTTAGCCAGGGGATAGTCAGCCATATTGTTTTCAGCCATCCGGTTTGTAAAGAGCTTTGCAGCCAGATTTATTCGGCAGGAAAATCATTAAACTTGAATATGCACGCAAGCGGAACTTATATTAATATGGAAGGT
>Ga0172375_10009910_pt1 | contig 12450 bp, 14 predicted proteins | sample LakKiv1m_FD_114537 | JGI IMG/M metagenome (GOLD analysis project Ga0172375, IMG submission 114537) | Freshwater microbial communities from Kabuno Bay, South-Kivu, Congo - kab_092012_11.1m | ecosystem: Environmental > Aquatic > Freshwater > Lake | place: Democratic Republic of the Congo... | reverse complement strand
TTTTCGAGGATGTTTCCAATCGCCGCACCAATGATGGTGGAACGCAGATGTCCCACGGAAAATGGTTTGGCGATATTGGGCGAGGAATAATCGATGCACACGGTTTGTCCAGAACCGATGGTAATCGGCTCTAGTTCGCAACCGTTGGATGCGAACTTCGTGAGCAAACTTTCTGCCATCTTTTGTTTGTTCAAATACAAATTGATAAAGCCTCCGATGACATCGATACGGGACAGAAGGTTTGCTTCGGGAGATTGTTCAATCGCGCTTTTGACGAATGCGACTACTTCCGGAAGGGGCTTCTTCAGTTGCTTGACCGCCGTAAAGATGACGACGCTGATGTCGCCTTGATCCATGCGTTTCGGGTTTTCCAGCACAATGTCGGCTTTCATTCCATAAACACGCAAAAGAGCGGATTCAATTTCGCTTTTGAGTTGTAATTTCAAGGCTTCAATCATGGGAGCACTTCCTTTGTATGGTTCAAATCGCAAATCGTTTTTGAATGTATTTCAACATTTCGGTTTGCGTATAGTAGAACGTAATTTTGTCTTCTTTGAGTTTGGACAAGACATCGAGATTGGTTGAAATCGCTTCTGCGATATCCACCCATTTCGGTTCGAGTCCCATTTCTTCTTCGTGTTCTTCCAACTTACAAGACTGGAATTGGAGAACTTCGATGTGATAGTAATCGGAGATGATTTTGATTGGTTTTTGAAGTGAGCGTGATTCACGGATTTCTTCGGTATAACCGAGATGCTCGTGAATCTTGACTTTGATGGCGCCAACTTCCTCAACGAGTTCGCGATAGAGCGTATCGAGTTTGGACTCGTTTAGCGTAATTCCGCCTCCTGGAGTCCCATACATTCCGTCTCTATTCGAATACATGAGCAATACTTTACCGTCTTGAATGATAACGGCTCGAACAGCTTCTCGTTCCTGAATTTTCGGTGGAATTTCCACCAAAGTATCGGTAATCACGTAGAGTGCATCCATGTTTTCATCTCCTTTTGATTCGTTTATATTGTAGCATAAATCCTTTGATTTATGACGATGAAACGTCTTCGTCGTGAAAATTCTCAAGGTTTTCAACCATATTTTCGATTTCTTCCTCAAGGGCTTTGATTTCGGCTTGTTTTGAAGCGAAACTTTTCTTGTCTTGATATACTTCTTCCGAATACAGACTGGCCTTAAGCATGTCCAGTTTCCGTAAGGAGTTGTCAATGTTTCGTTCCAGTTCTGCGATTTGTTTCTGACGATTCACGCGTTTGGTTCGGGTCGAAATGACTTGTTCAATGGGTTTTTGCGAGGCTTTGAATTCTTTGAATTCGTCGTAGTTTCCTTCGAAGACAAGAATACCTTCTTCCATCGATAGAATCTTGGTTGCGACTTTGTTAATGAAATAACGGTCATGCGATATGAAAATCATGGGTCCGATGTATTCTTCGAACACATCCTCGACAATCGTTTTCGTGTCGATGTCCAAGTGATTGGTCGGTTCGTCCAAAATCAGGAGTTCTGGTTCTTCCAGCATCAGCATTAATAACTTGAGTCGAACTCTCTCTCCTCCGGATAGGATTTCGACTTTCTTATAGACATCTTCGCTGACAAACAACACTTTTGCGAGTAAGCTTCGGACTTCACCCAAGGTTTTCATCGGATAGATGTCATGGATGGTCTCGAGCAATGTCTTTTGTTCGTTGAGTCCTTCGAGGTTTTGATCGAAATATCCGATTTTCAAGTCTTTTAGGAAATCAACGCTTCCCAATAATGGAGGAATTGACCCTAAGATCGTTTTGACTAGGGTTGTCTTTCCCGCTCCATTTCTGCCAATGATGCCGATTTTTTCGTATCCTCGCATATCGAGGTCGATGTTAGAATATAGCGGTTGTTCATACCCAATGGCGCATTTGGATAAAGACAAGATGACAGCGTCTGTGGGTCTTCGCGAATGAAAAGTCATCTTCACATGATGCGATGAATTCGTGGGTTTATCAATGCGTTCGATTCGCGCGATTTTCTTAATTCGATCTTGTGCAGATTTGGCAAGATTGGCTTTATATCGAAAACGGTCAACGAATGATTGTAAATGGTCGATTTGTTTCTTCTGCCTTAAGTATTCTCCCATGAGTTGTTCATACCGACGAACTTTTTCGACTTCGTATTCCTCGAATTTTCCGTGGTAAACTTGCATTGTTTCTTGATCAAGTTCCAGGATTTTATCCGCCACTTTGTTAATAAAATACTTGTCATGCGTGATGACAAGCACACTGCCGGTATACCGCTTCAAGTATTCTTCCAACCACTCGATGATTTCAATATCCATATGGTTGGTCGGTTCGTCTAAAAGCAGTAAATCGGGTTTCTGTAAGAGAAGTTTTGCAAATGCGATTCTTGTTCTCTCACCACCGGAAAACGACTGAATGACGCGGTCGTATTCTTCTTTCTTAAATCCGAACTTGGTGAGAATCATGTCGATTTGCGTATGGTATTCATACCCACCCATGGATGAGAATTTGGTCTCGAGCCTAGCATATCGATTGAGTAATTCTTCAGAGTGATTCGTCTCCATTTGCGATAGCACATCCCGGATTTCTTGTTCCAAACGGATGTGTTCGCTGAAGACCAGATTCATCTCGTCAATCAGGCGATGGGAGAAATCTTCGAGTACGTCTTGGGACAAGTATCCAATCGTCGTACCCCCAAAAATAAAAATATCCCCAGAATCTGGGGCAATCTCTTTTAAGATCATCTTCACAAGCGTGGACTTGCCTACGCCATTTCTACCGATGAGCGCGATACGGTCCGTATTTTGCACATCAAAAGACACCTTGTCGAAGAGGATATTGCCGCCAAATGTTTTTCTTAAGTTGTTGACTCGTAGTAATGTCATTGGCTTCCACATCCTTTCTTGCGCTGTTTTGCTTGTGCTTCGCCGTTTCCTATTGTATCAGATGTTTTTGCCAAACTCAACATATTTTTGCCGTAAAGAAAGAAAAATAGCGCAAAATCGCTATTCTTCATAATTCGATGAAATATAGATTGAGAGTCAATCCCCACAAGTCAACGGTTTTGTCATAGATGTATCCAATCTTTTTCAAAACCTTGTTGGAGGCAACGTTTACCGTGTCGGCTAATGCGACAAGACGAGTTTTGCCAAGGGTAGAGGCAAGTTCTTTCATCCGCTTGGCCGATTCGGTCGCATACCCCAAATTCCAATAGCGACTGTCAAATCCATAGAAGATTTCAAACAGGTCGAACTCCTTGACATACTGGACACCGGCATACCCGATTTTTTCCAGAGTGTCTTGTTTGATGACGAGATAGACATGATTCGGTTGATCTTCTTTGGCGCAATAACGGTAATATCGAAACCATTTCCCGGCCACTTCTTCCGTGAACGGCTTTGGCCCGGGGAGAAACTCCGTGACTTCGGGCTTTAGAAGCATATCTCGTAAAAAGGAATAATCCTCTTCTTCAAATGACCGATAGAGTAGTCGTTCCGATAGTAACATCTCACGCATGAGAGACGGCCTTTCTCTTTTGAATGATAGAAACAATCAAGATGATGATTGCCGCAAACAAGCACAACCATTTCGCCATTGTCAAGAATGTGATTGGTGAAAAGATCCAAGTGAATGGATGCCAGTATTGGAAGATGGTTGTTAAGTAAAGGATAACCGTTATGTTTTCAAACCAGTCAAAGAACACCGCTAAGAGTGCGAAAATCGTTCCAATCACCAAGAGAGGTCGTTTTATCGCATATTTACGAATGAATACGACAAGGAAGAAACCATACAAAATCGGGAACGCCAAATCAAACGTCAAATGAGTCCAAACATAGGATGCGATGCCCGTTTCTCCATAGAAAGTTCGCAAGGACTCGAGATAGGAATTCGAATAGAGGAATGCCGTATCCGGCATTGAAATCGTATGCGTTTGTGTGGCAAGTGAAAACAGAATCAACCAAACAGGAAACAAAACAACGACAAATCCCAGCAAAGAATATAGAGCGATTTTTTCAATTTTTTTCATGATTGTCACCTCGATTCCATTTTACCAATTGGCATGACTTTTCACAATAAGAAAAAGCGAATTTCCGAAGAAATTCGCTTCATAGAAAGACTAATATTGAGAGATAATGCGATTCACCATAGAGGCGATATCATCAGTAAATTGAGATGAAAATGCAATCAACGGTTTTCCTGCGAAACTATCGGAGGTCGCTGGGTTGTACGGGTAATCTTTTACCATAACGCTACGGATTTCATCGCCGTACGTATTGTTATAAATCATGTCATAGGTATCTTTCAAAGTTGTCGTGTATCCTACGATGCTGGAGTTTTCATATGCATTGTCTGGATCAAGGAAGAAATCGATGAACTGATGCGCCAAATCGACGCTTCTTGCATTGGTCGGAATGACCATTCCATCATAGAAGGCGATGGTATTCTCAGGTACATATATTCCAATATGAGAAGTCAATTGTTGAGCTTCTTCCGCACTTTGTGCATTTTCACTCAAGATTAAATAAGTGTCAAAGAAGTCGCCAACGTAAGTAAAAGCATAATCGAGGTTACCGGCTTCAATGTCCTTCTTTAGCATGTCGGTTGCCCATTCATCATATTCCTTCATGGCTAGCAAATCTTCAGAAAGACTTAGGTATTCTTGGCTTTCAGTATTCAGAGCATTGGGATCCGTGATGAGTCCTGCTTCGTAGGCATAAAGCATGGAAACAGAATATGCAAAGCGAGGAACGTCATACATTCCAACCTTGACTGCTCTGGAAAGAGTATCCGGTTGATTTTCAAACAAGACGGACCAATCATTGGCTTGAATATATTCCTCAAGCCCGTCAAGGGTTCTGTTATACATAATACCAAAGACGCCCCAGAAATAAGGAATCGACACTTGATATGCGGATTCCACATCGGTGTTATCCAGGAACATGCCGCTCATGACGACATTGACGCCATCTAGGAATGCGTCAGGGGAGTAATTGGTTAATTTCGTCAAATCGATTTTTTGTAAATACCCTTCGTCATACAACTTTTCAATCATATAATCGGAAGGAATCACGATGTCATACGCCGTTGTTGGATCTTTCACTTTCTGTTCCATAAGTTCATTGGAATCGGCCAGAGTTAATTTCACATTTACGCCATATTCTTGTTCGAATGCGGTGACAAGGTCATCATTGATATACTCTCCCCAATTCAATACATATAATGAGGGACGAGTCGAACAAGCAATCAAAACCAAGGAAGCAAATACGACAAACACCAAAGAGATAATTTTTTTCATTTTAACGATATACAGCTCCTTTTTTTATATTTTTGTGAATCGAATTTTTAGACATAGACATCTTCTTTCTCACCGAACTAATGATGGAGAAAAGGACGAGTATTACAACCACGATGGTCGAAAGTAACGTGTTATATGAATATGATGCAGGATTCATTCTTTGTGCACTCGAATAGATGTATGTAGCAACAGTATTGATTCCTGGGCCAGTCGTGAAGAATGAAATCACAAAATCATCAATACTCATGGTGAAGGCAATCAGCATCCCGGTAAATATTCCTGAAGAGATGGCTGGAATGATTACTTTCGTCATTCCTCGAAACGGTTTACATCCCAAATCCAAAGCAGCATCATATAGATTCTCGTCTAATTCAGACAACTTTGGTAGTACGCTCAATACGACGTAAGGAAGGGAAAAGAATACATGTGCCAGCAATAGGGATGGATACCCGATGATTTGTGGAATTGCCAACCAGATTAAACGGAAGATGAGCATAAGAGAAACCCCGGTAACGATATCCGCGTTTAGAATTGGTACTTGATTCAAAAACATCATCTTCTGGCGTGATTTCTTTGACATTGAATGAATTCCGATGGAGAATAGTGTTCCGAATATCGTCGAGATTATCGTTGAAGTGAACGCAATCAATAGCGTTGTTTGAATGGCAGACCCCAATTCACTCGGGTTAGCCAAGGATATTCCACTGAAAAGTTCTTCATACCATCGTAAAGAGAAGAAAGTGAAGTCATAGAAATTCCTACTATCATTAAATGACTGGACTGCAATGATAAGTATTGGCAAATACAAAAGAAATACCACAAAAGCAAAAAAGACGTATTTTAAGACTCCAATAGAAACATGAATTATCTTGGCGGGTAATGGTCTTCGAAAGAATAACGTGATTTTTCGGAGGAAACCTTTGGTGACTTGGATCATAATAGGGTCTCTCCTTCCTTATCAAATTTGTTAACGAGGAAGATGGAACCGAAAATAAACATAATCACAACCATCGAAAGTAGAGAACCGAAATTGTAGTTCCAATTGGTGAAGCTGTCATTGATTAAATCACCAATGAATATAATTCTTCCTCCACTCATGATATTTTGAATGGCGAATCCTGAGAAAGAGGGAAGAAAAACCATAATGACTCCGGTCATAACTCCTTTCAGTGACATTGGAAAAGTCACACGAAGAAAAGTCCGGGTTGGGTTATTACCTAAGTCTGCGCTCGCTTCAAGTAAAAACGGGTCCATTTTGTCAAGAACTGTGTACACAGGCAGAATCATGAAAGGTAAATAAGTCAATACCAATCCAAGGATGACTGCCAATCCCGTCCCTTTAATATTCCACACGAAACTCAAACCAAAATTCGATAAGATATCGTCAACAATATTGTTTTCACTTAAAATGTTCGCCAACGCGGTACTTCTTAACAAGGAGTTCGACCACATGGGCACAATAATAAGAACAAGGATGACCAATTTATTGGAGAAAGGAGACTTTGCCAGAATATAAGCAATCGGGTACCCCAATGCAAAAGCAATTAACGTAGTGTAAAAAGCATATGTCAATGATACTTTAAACACATTCAGATTTGATTCGATGAAGAGTGATTTCCATTGTACCAAAGTAAAAGAGAACGAGCTGAAATCGAAACCGTTGGTATCGAAGAAAGTCATAAAAAACATAACAATAAGTGGTAAGCCCACCAGCGCAAGCAACCATATCATGTAGGGAAGAGCGTATCTTCCCAACTTCTTAATGTTCACTTTGCTCGACCTTCATCAGATGAATTTCGTATGGATCGACCTTCAATCCAATCGTTTCACCGACTTTTTTGTTTTCATAGGTATGAACCACAATCTCTTTTCCTTGAATCATGACGCAGAGTTCGAAATGAACACCTTTGAACACGGAAGAAGATACTTCTCCGAAGAGCGGTGCGCCCTCTGCAGGAATGATATCGAAGTCTTCTGGACGGATGACGACATCCACTGGTTCTTCTTTTTCAAACTGAGTGTCGACACATTCGAAGTTTTTGCCCATGAAGAGAACATGATTGGGCGTGTCGTAGACCCCTTCAAAGATGTTCGACTCACCGATGAAGTTCGCAACGAAACGATTTTTCGGTTCATTGTATATTCCGGTCGGTGTTCCGATTTGTTGAATCAAACCATCTTTCATGACAACGATGGTGTCAGACATGGTCAGTGCTTCTTCTTGGTCATGGGTGACATAGATAAAAGTGATTCCGAGTTTTCTCTGCATTTCTTTGAGCTCGTATTGCATGTTTTGACGCAATTTGAGGTCGAGTGCCGCAAGTGGCTCGTCTAAAAGAAGAATTTTGGGTTTGTTGATGATGGCGCGGGCAATCGCGATGCGTTGTTGTTGTCCACCAGATAAATTTTGTACCTTCCTCATTTCGAATCCAGGAAGTCTTACAAGTTTCAGCGCTTGTTCCACCCTGTTTTTGATTTCTTCTTTCGCAATCTTTTGATTTCGCAATCCAAAGGCGACATTGTCAAAAACGTTGAGATGCGGAAACAGTGCGTAACGTTGGAATACAGTATTGATGGGCCGTTCATAAGGAGGAACATTCGTCACGGGTACCCCATTCAAAATGATATCTCCTTCATCGGGCATTTCAAAACCGCCGATCATCCGAAGTGTCGTCGTTTTCCCGCAACCGGATGGCCCGAGCAACGTGATGAATTCATTTTCGTTGATGTACAAATTGACATTGTTCACGACTGCGACGTCGTCGTACAACTTCGAAACGTTCTTCAGTTCAATCAGTTTCTTGGCCATTTCTTGCTCCTTTTCTTATTTGAAAATTCAAGCATTATTATATTAAAAATCAGGGATAATGTAAATAACTTTTTTTAACTTTTTTCGAACCTTTTTTTAATATTGGATAAACTGCGCCAGACGTGGGTTTTCTTGGGTTTTTGGGGAAGAAAAAAACCCACCGAAAACAGCGGGTTTTTTGAACCGTTTTTATGCAAATATCGAGAGCGCTCCGACAACAAAATAATACAAGCCGAAAATCAGGAGCAAAATTCCCATGATTCTCGCCAAAAGGATTTCCTGTGGACGAGGTTCTGCGGTCATTTTGTAACGGTACTTTTGAATCGCCTGAATAATTTTTTTGGAACGGACGAGGAAGCTCACTCCCAAAAAAATGAAGAATCCGCCAAACAAAGTCAGGAGTATTTTGAGAAACAAATCCATGTTAACACCTCGTAAACATTATATCAAAGTTTGATTCGTTTTTCACAAGGAAACGACGATTTTTTTGTTGAGTGGAAGGCGAATTACAAAACGGGCTCCGCCTAAGGGAGAATCTTCAGCGAAAATGTCACCTTCATGCTTTTCGATGATGGATTTGGTAATCGTAAGTCCTAGGCCGGTGTGTCCTTCTTTACCGATGAAATAACGCTCCCATATTTGGTCGCGAATGTTTTTGTCGATGCCAATGCCATCGTCATCAATGGCAATTTCAACGAAATCCTTTGACGGTTTCACAGATACGACGATTTGCTTTTTCGCATATCGAATCGCGTTTGTAAACAGATTTCCAAACGCGACTTCCAGTTTGTCTGGATCGGCATAGATGTAGATGTTTTCTTGTTCATGACGGAATTCAATTGAAATCTTCTTGTCTTTTGCTTGAATGTCGGCGGAATTCATCGCATCGCCTAATACATCGATGATATTGATGCGAGTGACGTTCATCTTCTCACCAATCGAGTCAATACGACCAAGATACAACACCTGATTGATGAAGTCTTTGAGTTTTTCGCTTTCCTTCATAATCACAAGAGAAGAGTTTTTACTGTCGTTTTCCGACATGACGCCATAGTAGAGCGCTTCAGCGTACGAATAGATATTGGTGAGCGGGGTTTTGAGTTCATGCGAGAAGTTGTGCAAGAACTCCTTCTCCGCTTCGGAATACTGATAAATTCTCATATGGGCTTTTTCCAAGGCATCGGAGAGTTCGTCATATTCCAGAATGGAAAAGTGGGGGCGTTTGCCTGGTTTCTCCTGTAAGGAGAGTTTGTCCACGTAATCCGCGAGTGTTCTTGCCGGTAGAGCGAACGATTTGGCGGAGAAGACGCTGATGACACTAATCGAGATGGCCAAGAAAACAACGCCGATGAAACTCATCAGGAATACGGCTTCGTTACTGACCATCAAGGAACCTTCTAGGCGGAACACATAAATATGATATTCACCATCAAATACATACGATGAGGTGAAATAATAATAGTCCATGCCATCAATCAAGCGATACACATTATATTGTTCGCTAACCAGTACGGCTTCAGATACATTGATGGACGTTGATGGTAAAGAGGAATAATAGATGAATCCATTGCGATAGACGAGAAGATCAACGCCGGTATACTGTCTAGCCGTTTGCAGTGTTAGGGAAAAATCGGATGACTGTGCGTTTTCTAATGAATCGACGATGTTGTCATTGAGAAGGGCGATGTTACTATAAAGAAGGCGGTTCAATCCGGAGCGAATAAAAACACCGGTGAGAATCGCCGCAATACCATAGGAAAATACCAAAAAAAGCCCATAAAATATGAGCATTTTTCTTCTAATTGTCAAGTTCTTCACTTCCAGTAATCTCTTGGACTTTATAGCCGAAACCGAAAACGGTTTTGATTTCCAGCAAGGAGTTTATCAGAGAGAGTTTTTTACGAATCCGTTTGACGAGGTCGTCAACGCTTCTAGTTCCATCGATGACTTCCCACTTCCAGACCAAACGAAACAGTTCTTCTCTTGAAAAAGCTTTGGGTGAGTTCTTTGACAAGAGCACGAACAGATCATATTCTTTCGCGGTAAAGACGAGGGGTTCGTTTTTATAATATACTTCTCGTTGATCGAGTTGGAATGTGAGGTTGCCTAAAGTGAAAACGCCCAAATCTTCCATTAAGGAGGTGTTGACGCTTCTGCGTAACAATGCTTTGACTCTGACGGCGAGTTCTCTTCCGGAGAATGGTTTCGTGATGTAATCGTCTCCACCGATTTCCAAACCGAGAATACGGTCCATCTCTTCGCCTTTCGCACTGACAAAGAGAATCGGAATGTTCGACTCTTCACGGATTCTTTGGCAGACTTTGAATCCGCTCATGTCCGGGAGCATGATATCGATGACGAAACAATCCGGTTTTTTCAGTTCATAAGCCTTCAACAAATCCGTTCCGTTTTTGTATTTGGCGACGTCGAATCCCTCGTAAACAAGGAAACGTTCAATGATGTTGCGAATGTTTTCGTCGTCGTCTAGTACATAGACTAATTTCGCCAAGATATCACAGCCTTTCTTGCATATAATAATATCATTTTTTTGTTAAAACGTCGGGCTTTTTACTTTTTTTATACAAGAAAAGAAAAAAAGTAGCAATTCACGCTACTTGATGTCTTCAACGATATGTTCCAGAGGGGTTTCGAGAAGTTCTGGATTGGTGATGTATTTCATGAATGCCTTCATCGAATTTCCATAATACAGTCCATCGCAGATTCTTTCGTCGATGACAATGCCGGCTTTCATGATTTTGATATTCCCCAAAATATTGTTTTCGGGATCGAGAACGATGGGTTCATACCGCTCTTTTCCCATCGCTACAAAGATGGATGCGGTTCCGAAGTTGTAGATGTGATGATAGACATAATTCATCTTGATGGACTTCATGTTTGTGAGATACAAGGAAGTGTGAAAAGGAGATAGATTGATAATTGATTTTGGAAGAACACCGAAGTAATCCAACATCTTCAGAAAGCCAACGAAAAAGCGAATCATGAAGTTTGGCACGACGGTGAGTATTTTGGCTAAGGCGTCCGTGTCATTATGAGACGTCGTCTTTGTGTTTGCCTCAATCTCCTTGTCCATTTTTTCCTTGATTTGGAAGATTGTCTCGGTGCCGTCAAAGGTTAACTTGACAATCGTCTCATCCGCGGAGTCCGTGAGTGCTTTTTTGACAGTAAATGCAATTTGAATATCATTTCGCTTGTACACTCTTCCCCCCATGATGAATCGATTGAGTTTTGGTCTTTGTGCCATCATTCTCACAACCCCTGCGATGACCAAATCCATGTAGGTGAATCGAATGTTAGACTCTTTCCTTTTTTTGAAGATGTACTCGTCCATGTCTTTACATGGAATCTCGTACATGCTCATGACCATCGCGTCGTTTCGCTGACGCATGATATGAGGCGTAATCTTCATTATCGGGTCGATGGTTTTAATTCTTTTTCCGTCACTGCGAAATCCAAACATGTCAAATCCTCCTGTTTTTCGATGAACCGATTGTATCACAATCGCCTCTATTTATCAATGTCGATGTGAGTTTTGTGTGAGAATGACCGAATAGTGTTGTGTAAATCGACGTTTCAATGATATAATGAAAGAAAAAAAAGACGGGGTGCCTCCATGAGTGCAAAAAAGCTGTTACCTACTTTCCTTCCGTTTGCGTTCGTCGTATTCATGCTTATACTCACCTATTGGGGAAACCAATGGTATTCCGAAGCAAACGGCATCGTTGGAGAAGATTACAGTACGATATTCTACCATTTTAATCAATGGGTTCCGTTCCTCGATTGGACCGTATACCCGTATATCATTGCATATCCATTCTGGGGCTTGTCGTTCTTCTATATCGGATATCGAAACCGACACAACATGTATGTCATCGTTTCACTCGTGGCGATTACGTTTACCATCGCAGGTCTGTCGTATTTCTTCTTTCAAAGCGATGTTCAAGCTTGGAGAGAAACCTCTGGTTTGTTTGAACGAACTGATTTGAACTTCACGGAGTCGATTGTTTTTTGGATTTATAATGCAGCTGGGCCAAGGAACGCTAATCCGTCGATGCATGTCATCATGTCATGGCTCGCGATTCTCGGTGCGAGGATGGACAAAAAGATGCCTCTTTTCTCGAAGATCATCATTTGGGTATTAGGTGTTGCGATTTGTATTTCAACACAGACACTCAAACAACACTATATCATCGATTTGGTAACCGGATTGATTTTAGTGGAAGGATTCTACTGGATTATAAGAAAATCGAAAATGGTTTCCTGGGTTGAGAATCTTTTTACCCGTTGGAACAAAAAACTAAAACTCGAATCATAAAAATGAA
>Ga0172375_10009908_pt1 | contig 12451 bp, 9 predicted proteins | sample LakKiv1m_FD_114537 | JGI IMG/M metagenome (GOLD analysis project Ga0172375, IMG submission 114537) | Freshwater microbial communities from Kabuno Bay, South-Kivu, Congo - kab_092012_11.1m | ecosystem: Environmental > Aquatic > Freshwater > Lake | place: Democratic Republic of the Congo... | reverse complement strand
GCCTCGGGGTCAAAAAACATCTCATTATAAGATTTGACCTCGGTGAGATTGGAGGCTCTGCCCTGACATCAGAGACAGAAGTGCCAAAAGCAGTCAGCAGTCAGCAGTCAGCAGTCAGAAGTCAGAACTCAGAACTAATTCCTGTCACCTATGTTCCTGCACGTAATACAATATTTTTATCCTTTGCCGTCGCATGGGCAGAGGTTATAGATGCAATGGATATTTTTATAGGAGCTAATGTTATAGACTATAGCGGGTATCCTGATTGCAGACCGGAGTATATCAAGTCATTTGAAGATATGGCAAATCTTGCCACAAAGGCGTCTGTCGAGGGCAGGTTAAGATTTACGATAAGGGTGCCCCTTATCTCTATGAAAAAGTCAGAAATAATTAGAAAAGGGATTGATCTGGGACTTGATTATTCATTAACATGGAGTTGTTATGATCCACAACCTGCTACCGCAGGAGTTCAAAGTTCCATGTTTAAAGTTCAAAGTTACAAAGGAAAAAACTCAAAACTCAAAACTCAAAACTCAAAACTAATTCCCTGCGGTTTATGCGATAGCTGCGTCTTCAGAGCAACGGGTTTTAATGCGGCAGGGATAAAAGATCCCTTAATTAAGTGAACTCCCTAAATCCAGCTATAAAACTCAGAGGCCATCATTTCATATGCCTCCATTTCTTTAGCGGAGAAGGCTACAATTCTGAATTTGTAGTACACCTGAGGGAAATTTTAAAAAGAGTAGAGGCAGGAGAGGAGATAGAGGTCTATCCCGGAGTCGATGACATCTGCAAAAAATGTCCTTACCTCCAAGATGACAGGTGTCTTTATATTCGAAATGCTGAGAGCAAAATAAGGGAAATGGACAGAACAGCGATTAAATTCCTTCGGTTAAAAAACCAGGAGAGAGTTAAGTGGGGGGATATAAGGGAGAAGATCCCTGAGATACTCAATGAGTGGTCAGGAGAATATTGTAAAAACTGCGCATGGAGAAAAGTTTGCGAGAAGACGACTAACTATAAAAACGGAGGGACTCCCCTTGTGGAGTAGCTGAGCTTACCCCATAAGTTTAACCCGAATAATGCAGACATTGTTTTCGCCTCTGCGAATCCACTGAGGCGGACAAAATTTTATTTAATAGGGAGTTCCTAATACTACAGCGACACTTTCCGGAAAGCGTATCAAGTGTAAAGAAGTCGCCGCAATTCCCCCTTAGAAAAGGGGGCGGCGGGGGTTGTAAAAGGCTGAATAATACACAACCCCCTTAATCCCCCTTTTTTAAGGGGGAATGGAACTCGAAAATGTCGCTGTAGTACTAAGTAAGACATCATTATTAAAAAATCTCCCCTCGCCCCTCTTTGCCAAAGAGGGGGACGATTCCTCCCTTTGGCAAAGGGAGGGTAGGAGGGATTTTATAATTAATGTCTTCATACTTATGACATTGAAAAAACTTAAGGTAAATTTTGACGAGATTCAGAAGGCTATGGAAGATATTTCTAGAGACACATTTGACTACTTTGTTGATTTAGATACAGGTGAAGTCGTATCTTTTTCAGAGGAAATTCTAAGTGAGATTAAATCGAGACTATACGACAGTGATTATGATGAAATAGAAGACGATATAGAATATATAGAATTTGACGAAGAACCCGAAATTCCAGATTGGATGGAAGATGAAGTAGAACTGGCATTGGAAATCCTCCTCGATGAAGATGGCCGATATGTCCGCATCCCGGAAAGAAAATCCCATGCAGCGTATAAGTCCATGGCTGACTTCATAGAGACGATTAAGGACCCGGCCATTAAAGAAGAACTTTCTAACGTCCTTGATGGGAAAGGGGCATTCAGCAGGTTTAAGAGCGCCCTGATTAAGTTTCCAAAGGAAAGGAAAAGGTGGCATGGTTACAATGCAAAGGCAATGAAAACAGAAATCATCGAATGGTTGAGTTCTCTGGGGGTAGAGCCGAACTCGTAGCCTCTTTCTCATTAACCACCTTTTTACATTTCGGACATATATCTTTATGGCAGGCCCTGCAGTATTGCTTTCCACAATGAGGGCATGCCTTAAAGCAATTACTGCAAACAATGTGCAGATTATCATCACATATATAATAGCCTCCATAAGGGTTAAAGCATGACTCGCAAGGAAGAGCGTCAAATTGTCTCACAACAGGGTTATAGGTAACAGGGAACTGCCTTGAGGCAAGTCGCCTTTTTATATTTATCCAGAATACAGGGGCGTGCATCTCTATATTGATAACAGCCACGGGGTCTATCTGAATGCTCAATGCATATTTTGCAATTGAATCCTGAATCTTCCATTTCCTTTCTGCTTCAATTGCATCAAGCTTATGGAGCAATTTATCTATTCCTTCACCTCGAGTGGTTCCATCTTCTATCTGTTTTTCAAGCAAGGTTTTTCCCTTAAGGTCATACGGTTCTATTTTTTCTAAACATTGCAAAACATACCTCTTCGGGTCATTTCCTTTATAGTCCTGTATTCCCTGCACAATAGTGTTAATATCATCTGTTTCTTCAGGAATAATCTTCTTTTCTATAGCTCTTTTTGTCTCTTTTTTAAGCGCCTCATAATACTCATAAACCCTTTTAATGTCGCGATTCAGCCTTCTTTCGAGGCTCTTGATAAAGTCTTTCAGCCTTTCCTGCACCATCCATGTAGCTGCAGTATGCGCTGACTGAAGGACTTTAATCTTACCCATCCCCCCTTTTTCAAATCTCCCCACCCCCTCTTTTCTAAAGGGGAGTAAGGGGAGATTATTGGTGGGGTGAGGGGATTGCTGATCTGAATCTTGCTCCTTCAACCCTTCCATAAGTTCATCAATACTATTTTGGAAAGGTTTTATGGATAGATTCAACTGGTTTATCAACAGAGGCAGGATGCCCTCACGTTTTTCATCGGATAACGCAGTGTATTTAAAGTAGACTAATAAATAAGAGAGAGTAACGGTCTCAGTCCTGTCTAAACGAAAAGTGGCATTTCTAAAGGCTACCTTTTCAGGTATGACCTTTGATATTTTTTCTATATTCGGGGCATAAGGCTCAAAGTATGCATGAGTAAATCTTCCTTTGCCAGCAAAAAGGTTTTTAATTAAACTGAAAAACTCAGAGTCATAGGACGCATATATTGCCTCATCGCAGGTCTCACCATAGGAAAAACTCAGCCTTGCATACTCCGGCATATTAAGAATCCCAGAGACCTTTACAGGCGCAATAACATCCAGACAGCCATCCTCTTTTCTTTCCACGATGGCGCCATGATTAATCAATATAGCAGTTATGACATCAGGCAATGTCTTATTCATCTTTTATATCTCATAGTCCTCGCTGAATACCTCACTGTCAAGCGCCTTTGCCTTTAGATATTCGCTCTTCGCGTTCAAAAGCTCATTTCCAAGATGTTCAAAACCATTTCTAAGACTTTCTTTATCGCTACTTTTTAGCCAGATTTCCATAATAATATCTTCAAAGTCCTTATCTTCTCCTAAATGCCCGAGTATCGGCTCAATCTCTCCTATGACCATCTCGAACATATTTATCTTGTTATCCAGGATGTCAATGATATAATCCTCAATAGTGTCTTTTATTGAAAGGTTAAATATGAACACATCACGGGTCTGTCCAATCCTGTGTAATCGCCCTATCCTCTGCTCAATCTTCATAGGATTCCATGGAAGGTCAAAATTTATTATCGTATTGCAGAACTGCATATTCCTGCCTTCACCACCTGATTCTGTAGAGACGAGGACGGGGATTTCACTTTTAAATCGTTCAATTGAAATATCCTTTTCTTTAAGAGGCATATCACCCCTGAATGTAACATATGGTATGCCGTACCTCAGGAGCAGGTCTGTTATATAGTCCATACTTTTAAGATATTGGGTGAAGATAATCTTCTTTTCATCTAAATTTTTCATCAATATCTCTAACAGTGTCTTACCCTTGCAAATATCCCCAAGGCTGTCAATTGCCTCGAGGATATTTTTTAATCCCCCCTCCCCCCCTTTAGCAAAGGGGGGTAAGGGGGGATTTTCTTTAGCAAAGGGGGGATTTTCCATATTAAGAAGGCTATTCCTCAGGGCAAACGGGCTGCTTCCTGCCTCCCTTAAAAGGAGATTAACCATCGGCTTTTTTAGTTTGTATCTCATCAAATAGTTATTAATACCCTTATATATCTCCCTTTCGCTCTCTGTCGGTTCGAGTCTCAACGTTGTAGCAAACCTTTTAGGTAGTTTGAGGTCTATTACACTCCTTGTATTTCTTACCATCACATCCCTCAAAAGCTCCCTTAATCGTTCCCTATTTGCCGGAGACTTCGGATTTCCCCTCATTATGTATTCTTGCTTAAAAAGCTTCTCTGTCTTAAATTGACCGGGCTTTAAGAGTGTAATCAGGTTAAAAAGCTCAACGAGATTATTCTGGACGGGGGTGGCTGTCAGGAGAAAAATGAATTTCTTCTTAATCTGGTTAACGAGCTTCCATGATAGGGTTGTCCTGTTTCTCAGATGATGTGCCTCATCAATAACCACAAGATCATAAAATCGTTCGGTTACCACTGGCATATTCTTACTGCCCTTTGCTGTATTTATAGATGCGATAATAAACCTCTGTCTCCAGAAGTTATCAGGGTTTTTCATGTATTCATAATCGTCAGTAGTAAGAAATTCAATGCCAAATTTTACCTGCATTTCTTCTTTCCATTGCGAAACAAGCGGCGCAGGGGTTAGTATCAGGACATTTTTAATCATGCCCCGCATGAGATATTCTTTTATGAGCATCCCGGCCTCTATGGTCTTTCCAAGCCCAACCTCATCACATAAAAGCACCCTTCCGCGAAAATGTTTGAGAACCTTTTTGACAGTTTCTATTTGATACCAGTATTTTTCTACATCAGTTGTTGCGTTCAGGCAGAGAAGCTCGTCAAAACCGCCCTGAATGGTAAGATATGCATAATCAATCAACATCTGACTTTCCTGTAAGGTAGATGTGCTATCTCTGAGGAAAGATGAGAATGTCTCCTCATTAAAAGATTTTATCTTTACTGGAACGTTGTATGACGGAATCTGGATGGCAACTTTTTCTCCTAATTCATCGCTTTTTACTACTGACTTGCTTTTGATTTCTTCTTTCTGTCCTGACTTCTGGCTTTTATCCTTCAACTTCTGTGTTTGTTGCTTTTCTTTCCTTTTACTCCACCCCCTCGATTCCGATCCCCCCTCACCTCCCTTTGGTAAAGGAGGGTGAGGGGGGATTTTAGCGAAGGAATTCCATTCTTTATACTTTATGAAGTCTTGAAGCTCTGAAAATATTTCCCTATGTCCTTTTTTAGTTTTAACCCAGGGCTGTGTCTTCTGAAGTTTTTTGGAATTCTTCAAATGCTCTTTTGCCTGACTGATATTTCCAAGTTCTACCTCTACATGGCTAAGAAGCATATAATCAATCCACAATGCGCGAATCTTTGCTAACTTAATTAACCATTGCTTGCCAATTTCAGGCTTTTGCCATGAAAATATACAAAGGTCAACAATCTCCTCCATAAGTTCAACATCATCAGGAAATTCATGCAGCATTTTCTCAAGGCAGCGGTATGCCTTTCTGTATTCTTCTTTTTTAAGAAATCGCTTATATGCTTTATATGTGTCCTCAGGCGTTTCAAATAGCATAGTCACTCCGTGTCGGTGTCAGTGAACAGTGTCACTTCTCACTTCTTGCTTATTTTCTATAACCCCATCTTTTTTAATGCCTCATCCCCTGAGCTTTTGGATACCGGCGCTTCTTCCGGCAGATAAAGCATTACTCCACCTTTGACAGGTCTGATTACTATTTTCCCATCCTGAGATAATCTGTTTGTTACCTCAACAGGGTTTTCTCCTTCAAAATATTTCTTGAATGCATCATTAAATCCAGAATATACAGAATGAATCCCTTTGTACCCCTCTTTCCTCAAATTCACTATCGCTTTTTTAATAAACTCTTCATGACTTAACTTTTCTGACATGGTACCCTCCTTATTTTATCTTAAGTTTACAGTCCTGTTCAGAATTGAACTTTCTATTAAATGTTGCTATTTTAATTTAATGATTGTCTAATCTCTCACTGAAAGGCAATATAACGATTATAGCGTAATCTTATCTTTTCAAAGAATGTCTGTGCTTCATAAATTAATGCTTACTCCTTCTCTCAATTCTTCAAATTCTTTGTCGCTTAACTTCATCTGTTGCCTTATAAAGAGGTTCAAGCCATGTTCCATATTAGCACAATCTATAATCAGATTCTACACCCTGAAATAAATTCAGGGCATCAATTTGAGAGGCTGGAAAAACCATTCAGGCGCCCCATTGAGTGGATTAATGATACAATGGGACATCAGGAAGGCGACAGGGCCTGTTTTGCCACTTAACACAATGCCCACACAGGTACACAAAAGACGTCTTCCCTTGGTGCAATAAAATCTCCTCTATAAATAATCAATGAGAGGGGTATCTTTAATCCTTTTCCCCTGTGTTTTTCTTTGAACATATCAATAGCATGCAGGTACTTCTTATCCATCACGGTTGAATATTTAATTTCAACAGGGATTACCATCCCTTTAGTGCTTATGACCAGGTCTATCTCTGACGCAGGACTCTTTTGCCAGAAGTAAAAAGAAGGGGGCTTTTCTAAATTTATTCCCCATTTGATAAAATCTGTGATTACAAGGTTTTCAAAATAATGTCCGCTCTCACCACTTGCTTCAAGAATCTTTCTCTCCTTAAAACCTGATAATGCCCATATAAGTGCGTTATCAAAAAAATATACCTTTTTTGATTTTTTAATCCTTGTAGATATATTTAAGAAAAAAGGCGAAAGGAGAAACCCTATAAGACTTTCCTGCCAGATTGTCACATATTTTTTTGTTGTAATCTGATTAATGCCGGCATCATTTCCCAACTGGTTATATTCCAGAAGACTGCCTACCCTTGAAGCTAGTTGAGCAACGACCTTACGATAGCCCTCTATGTTTCCAATATCTTTAACACTACGCATATCCCTTTCTATATAAGTGTCAATGTAATCTATAAGCCATCGCGGGACAGCGTCCTCATCTATCCTCGAGAATGTAGGGGGGAAAAGGCTCCGGGTAAGGAGTCTATCAATCAACTGCATCTTCTTCCTGCTTCTGGGTTTGAATTCCCTGATAAGCTGAGATAGATTTTTTTGATTAAGAGAACCAGAAAAAATACCATTATAAAATGCACTGGCAGATTCAAATCCGCCAATACCCTCATAAAGGGATGCCTCGCTCATGGAGAAAGGATAAATCCTTAAGATCTGAACTCTGCCTGCCAGAGTTTCTGCTGTCTTATCAAGAAGCTCTAAGCTTGAAGAACCGCTGATAATAATCTTTAAATGACGGTGATATTTATCATATAAGATTTTTATGGATTCGAAGATTGAAGGGAGTTTTTGCGCCTCATCAATAAAAAGGTAAAACCTCTCTTTTAGCGAATCCATTCTGAAACTTAGGGTCTCCTCTATCTGTTCCTGCAAATAATCTTCCCTATTTTTAACCCTGTCCCTCTCAAATAAAGAATCCAGATTAAGATAAAATTTCCTGTTGGGTTTAATGCTCTCAAGGAGGTAATTTACAGATGTAGTCTTTCCTGACTGTCTGGAACCGATTAAGACTGTGATTAATGGGTTATTTAATGACCTTTTTAGGTAGGGATTGTATATTCTTTCTATAATCTTTGATTTTTCCATAATCATAACTTGACTATATTATAATCATAATATAATTATTGTCAAGCAATAATTATATTTGAATGTAATTATTCAGTGAAGGGTGGTTTTAGTCCCCCCTTTTGGCAAGGGGGCGAGGGGGGATTTTTAAATCATTCTATTTACTTTATGAGAGCTTCTTTCAAAAGCTTATGCCCTTTCTCTGCCCTTCTGTCACCAGCGTTTTCAAGGATTCGGTTTTTCCGCGGGATGTGTTTGTCAAGGTAGTACGCTCATATCTTTTGGTGATTGTGCCGCTCATTTCAAATGATAAAGTCCTCTGATAGAAATGAAGTTGACTTGCAGTCCCCCGTAGCGGCGCTGGTATGGAGTCCTGACATTGGGACTCAGCACGAAATTCCTTCCTTCAGGATACAGAGAGCGAAATACAGTAAGATTAGAAGGGTTGAAGTCATCAGGATTAATTTTACACTCAACGGCATCAACCCGCTGCCGGATGCCTTTAATGACAAAATCTATTTCTCTCCCGGATTTATCTCTCCAGTAATGGAGATTTTGGTCGTCAGTAATTGTACGCAGGGTGTCGAGCGCCAGATGTTCCCATAAAAGACCGCGGTCATCTTCCCGAATGCTGTCCCAACCTCTGACAAAGGTGACAAAACCTGTATCAAAGCAATAGCATTTTGGTCTGCGAGTAATTTCTCTCCGCCCGCCCCTCTGGAAAGGAGAAAGCAGACATACTGCATGGGCGATGCTCATGGCTTCCACATGTGCTTTAACTGTGTGCCTGCTCAAGTCACTTAATTGCGCCAGATGACTATAATCCAGAAGACCCCCGCTTTGCCGCAGCAGTAAGTGCAATAACTTCATAAACCCTGTCCGGTTGCGGATGCCGAAAAGCTCCTGAATGTCTCTGGCATAAAAACTGTCCATCCATTCCGAAAAAAAAGAAGTATCTTTTTTTTCTGACATCAAAGGTTCAGGCAGCCCTCCGTGCAAAAGGCAGCGGTCCAGTTCTTTTATGCCGAATTCATCCATGCACTCGCTCCACAGCACCGGTGGTAAATAGATCATGTGTTTTCGTCCGGCAAGACTATCGCGAAATTTCCTGGTGGCTGCCAAAGTGGAAGAGCCTGTTGCGAGCACTTTCAGGTGAGGATAGGCATCCGCAGCAATTTTTAACACACGGCTTGGGTCGTTAAGTCTGTGTATCTCGTCGAAGATAATGATGGTCCCTCTGTTCAGACTGTCATAGAAAGATTCCGGATCGGCCATTTGGCGGTTTACTGACGGCAGATCGCAATTCAGGTACACGGCGTTATGAAGCATTCGCGCTATGGTGGTTTTGCCTACCCGCCTTACACCGGATAGCCATACAACCGGCCGCTTTTCCCATGCCGCCAGAATCCGTTGTATCCAGAAAGGACGCTTAACCATTGAAAACAAAACTACCATTTAGACGACTATTTGTCAAGTATATTACCTCCTTTTGTCAATAGATCATGCCCCTTCTCAGCCCTTGTGTCGCCAGCTTCTTCAAGGATTCGGTTTAATTCTTTTACTTTTTCTAAGTCCACTTTTTGCCCTGAAAGATAGAACATTGTCTGAGAAGATTAAGTCAGTCGAGGTATCAAATGGGCAATCTCGTAAGGCGGGAACAAATCTTTTCTCTGGAGGTCATTCCTGAACTGTCTTCTGTAATAACAATACAAAAGACCTATCACCGGGGGATTTAATTGAAAAGACCCGCAAGGCAACAGAGGATACCATTAAGTCATTAGGATTGAAAATTATCGAACCCAAAGAACAGGTACGCACACACTAAGAAATAATTCTGTAAGAACTGTTCGCTTACCGCATCCGCCCCCCGCCCTTCCTCACCCCTGCGCATTGTCCTCGTAAACTCAGGCAAAGTGCGTCTCCTCTCCTTCCCGTTGGCCTCTCCCCAAAGGAATCTCTCAAGCTAACGCTTCAGCTTCATGCCGGTCCCTGCAATGGGCGCATCAAACCTCGGTTATCCTTCGGCTTCAAGCTCATGCCAGAAGCAAGCACATGCCTTCGCTCCTCCGATGCTTGTCCTCCGCCTTGCAAGGAAGCAGGCTACAGCAAGTCTCAGCCAAGCCCCTTGATCAATACTTCGTGGTTATATAGAATCCAGTGCGGCCAGTGCATGGATATCCATGCTTGTCTTTATGCTTGTTGAGTTTAGAATCATTCGTTTTATGAGTGAATCGTTTGCCGCAATAACTGCACTCGAAAACATATTTTGGCCCATAACTTGGGGTTCTGTTCCTTAATTTACTAAAACTAAAAGTTGACTTGGTTCTTTTCGGTCTTGTAATTCCATATTCACTTTTTCTTTCTGTGGGTGGAGCAGAAACCGAACCTGAAGCAGTCAACTCAACAGCATATCGTGGTATGAATGGAACTTTTGTAACTTCCGCACCTTGAATCCTATCAACTCTGTATGACCTATCTTCTCCAGTATCATGCTTTACAGCATACAATAATAAATTCCCATCACGTGTTCGGCGCAATGAATATGGCTCTATTAGGCGACGGCTACCTTGATAGGTCAAGTTAACACATAACCGATTCGCAGCAGCATAACGTATTATTTCAAGCGGTGTAGTTGTATGCCAGGCTTGAGCCATGGCAGGGGGATGCCATGATTCATCAATTGCTTTTCCCATAAAAGATATCGGCTGAGGAGCTACCCACTCGACTGCACGGTACAGCCATTCAAATACCTCTGGTAATTCTTGCCAAAATTGAGCAAATGGAGGCAACACGGGCACTTGGTGCCCTAACATATTTTCCCATTCAGTCTCTAATTCAATACGTTCTGGTTTGCTTTCAAGAATATCCATTGTTGGTACAGGTATGCCTTTAAAAGCACATTTCTTCTCAAGAATACTCAGAATTATTTCACGGCTATATCTCATACTGTCATGCCGGTAAAGATGAATCACATCATAAAGGTGCCGTGGTCTTAATCGCTCTCCCAATGCCCTGACCTTTTCAGCAAAGAGTTCCTCAAAACTGTAACATTGGACATTTATACCATCCTCTGGCCTGTCAGAGTAAGGGTGATGAACTTCACGGCTGACAGAGCCTGAAACTAAGACCTCATCATTTGTTAAATCTAATTTTATTCGGGGAAGTGATCCACCCGGTTGCAGAGGCCCCCTATAACTGATTCTTCCTTGTACTGAGATAGCACCACGAGGATTTTTATAAACTTCAAAATGAATCAGTTCATGCGGAATTTCAATGCCAGCGGTATCATAAACCCAGCCCGCAATCTCTCTGAATGCATTGATTAATAAGCTCTCGTCCTGATGTTCCGTCTTTACAACAGTAAAATCTAAATCTTCTGAGAAACGATAGGTTTCAAAATAGCACTTCTTTAAGCACGTACCGCCTTTAAATACCCAGCTCGAACCGATTTCAGAATGATTTGAAATTCCTGCCAATATCCATCCAAGCACATAGTCTTTCTCTATAATATTTGCCGTAAGACCAAACTCTCTGGAAAATTCCATTATCTCTTGACGATCAATCAAGTCAACTCTCCTTTGCCCAGTTTCTCGGCACCCATAATCTCCAACGAGTTATCAACTTATCACTCTTAACCGTTGGATCAAGTTTGACATTTCCCGCAGTCAGTTGCGATTTACACTCGCCAATAGCAGACTTTTGCTCTGAAGCATAACGTTCTAACAGAAATCCAAGGCGTTTAAAAACAGCGCCGTTGCCCAGACGTTTCGCATATTCAATCAATAACTCTATATTCTTATTCTCTGATTTCAGATAATTGAGAAACATGTCTACAGTTGACCTTATTCCACCACCAAGTTTAGGGTCATTTAGCATATCAAGGATAGTGCGTGAAGGGTCCGAGACAGATACTTTCACTTTTCCTCGCCAAACGGGTTTAATTCCAAACAGCGCTTTTTCCTGTATGGTACGAAGCATAAAACTTGTCCCTTTGATAACAGGGGAACGCTCTCTCGGCTTCTGGGTCGTCATAACAACAACAGTGCGGAAAATCTGCTCTGTGAGATCCCAATATTCAGCAGCACTCCAACCCCCAATATAACAGGGAGAATATAACCGCTCAGCAATAACCCATGGGTCTTCAAGAGGAACATCAGGTGTACGTGATTCAAGGGATATTGGAATGTATATGCCTCGTCTCACGCGGGAAAGCCAGCCTTTCTTAGCCCAGCGTGAAAGCATCTTCGCTGCATCTGAGGGTAAAACCTTCAGAATATCGGTTGCTTCTTTAACCGAGATAGTGCCCTTTGTCTCCCGGATTATCGCAGATAACCTTTTTCTATCTTCTTTCCCGATGCCTGATATTATATCCATAGTATATCCTCTGTGCTATTATTCATTTAATAAGTGAATTATAACACATATAATATACCATAAACTATTTTAAAATATATATTTTATAAGTCAAAATTCACCGAATGGTTGAATTATTGCATATTGAATATACTAAACTTAACAGCATCAACACCGCCGGTAACTAAATTGAGACAAGCTTCAGGCAAGTCTTGTCCAAGCCCTTTGTTTATTACTCGACTTTCTGTCTAATCCCCTGAGAGCATTTAGTATCAAGGGGAAAGGTGTAAACTATCAAGTGGTATCCATGACACCAAATTTATGAAGCAATTGTTTCTGCAAGGGAGGAAGGTCTTC
>Ga0172375_10009906_pt1 | contig 12452 bp, 12 predicted proteins | sample LakKiv1m_FD_114537 | JGI IMG/M metagenome (GOLD analysis project Ga0172375, IMG submission 114537) | Freshwater microbial communities from Kabuno Bay, South-Kivu, Congo - kab_092012_11.1m | ecosystem: Environmental > Aquatic > Freshwater > Lake | place: Democratic Republic of the Congo... | reverse complement strand
CTATCATCTAATTTAATGCCAAACTTTTTATTCTGGTTGCGGAAATTTGTGCGAGCAAAATAAGTGATTTCGGAATTAGAATGAACCATGTTTTTTATTGTCACAAAAATTATACTGGCAAATTTTCCGGTGGAATTTCAACTTCCTGACGCAGTGAAGCGTGATTATTTTTATTTTTACCAATACGCTCCTCTTCACGAGCCGCATCAGATTCTGTTTCCACTGGTAAAATATATGGGGCTTCGGCTTTTTTAGCGCCAACTGTTTTAACAGCCGCAGTTCCCACGCCTTTGTATGGAAAATGATAAAGCGAAGCAAGTTCTTCAATATTTAAAACAAAGCGAGTACGCTCTCCATTATAACCAGACCACAAACTTCTTGATTTATATTGCTTTAAAATTTTCTTTTGCTTTTTTAAAAGCCGAATATCTTTAAACCAATAATTCGCCATAGTGCTTGACTTACCATAAGGTTTAAAACCATTAAGCCAACCAAATTGTTTATAAGCACCAAAAAATCCTGACACGCCAGTGGCTTTATTCATTTTTTCTTTTTTAGCTAAATAGATATAGCGAATTTTTGTTTGAAAACCAGTTTTTAGTGCTTTAGTTTCTATGGCTTCAACTGATTGTCTTTCACCAGGAGAAAGATAAAGCATTTTTGAAGGCACTTCCATTTTTTGTTCTTTTTTTTCTGTCTTAACTTGAATTAAAAAATTATCTGCCAAACTGCTTAATGCTTGATTGGGTAAATTTAAAACTTGATCCATAATTCCTTGTTTTTTTACTTCTGCTGGCGTGCCTAAAATATTTTTAACAGCAGCAGCAGAATTTTTTTGCCAACTATCATCCATAACTGGCCTAATGGCAACTTGAATCCAGGCTTGTTCACCTGGACCAAAACGGCTAAAAAGTTCTAAAAGTGCTGCCATTGGATCAACAATTGTTTTTGCTACTGGGTGTTCAAACAAAGGATAAGTTCTAATGGGATAAATATCATCGCGCAATTCCTGTAGTTGTGATCCCCACAGGTCATAACCTTTTTGTTTAAAATTATCAACTGTAAAATCTTTTGTATAATCTTCAATTGCTGTAATTTCTGCTGTGGGATATTGAGCATAAATTGCTGCTTCCACAATATCGCGATTTTTATCAGTGGTTCTAATAATGTATTGAATATAGCCTTCAATTGAAACTAATTCTAAACTATAACCAAGCTGAAAATATCCATCCCACCATTTTTCTTTAAAAAACGGGGTTTTTATTATTCCCCAAAGATGATTAAAAATTTGCTCTACTGCTTTGGGAGATTGTTCATTATCTCGAGGCACATCAATGGCAAGATATATCCATTTAGCTTTGGATGCAAAAATTGCCTGGCGATTATTAACCCAGATATTAGCAAAACCATCAACTAAAGTGTAAATAATAAAAATAAAACCGCCATTTTTAAAAACAGCCCAAAAATCAGAGAACGGGCCTGTGCCTGCTCCTAATCCTAATTGATTTAAAAAATCTAAAAGTATTTCCATTTGTGTATATTATAACATAATTCCACTAATCAACACAAATAATAAAAGGAATGTCATCCTCGCGTAAGCGAGGATCCTGTGGATAAAAGGTAATAAAGTAATAAGACAACAAGAGCAAAATAAAAAAGCTGCCCAAACAGACAGCAAAATGATTTCCCAAATTTACATAAAACCTTGCCATAAAACCTCCAATTTTAAATTGTTATTATTTTGCACTAACAGATTTTACAAAATATTTTCCTTCTTTATTTTTTTCAAAAATATTTTTATCTTTTAAAATCAACTTTATAGTCGCGGGTTTAACCTGCTTTTTGCTTTTAACTTTTTCAATAATTTCATCCCCACTCATTGGTCCTAATTTTAATACTTCCAGAACAGCATCCTTAACATTGCCAGAAAAATATCCCCACTGTTTTAAGCCATAAATTCCTCTGCCAACTAAAACAAAACGGTCGTCAAAAATAAGTTCATTATGCACTGTGGCTGCTTTTACTTGGCGGCCGTCATACCAATGGCGATTAATAATCTCGGCCAGTTCTGTAAAATGAAGCGGTTTTTTGTGATGCAACATGACTAAATAAATTTTGCTATTGATTCTTCTTGGCCGCATTTCTTCCCAATGGGATAAACCCCACTGTTTTAATGGTGAAACAATAAATTTTTTACTGGCATGCAAGTAGGAGTTTATCACTTTACTTAAATCGCTGTTGCTTTTCTGCAAAAGCTCGTTGATTTTTTCTAACTTTTCCTGATAAAAATTGGATCTTTTAAAATGCGTTAATAATTCTCCCTCAGATAAAACATGCTTTTTTTCTAATAATATCTTTTCTAAATTTAAAATTATTTCTAAAACCAAATCAAATGTCAGATCAAGCGAGCGCCAGCTTGGCTCAAATTCTTCATGAGACACCCTTTCCAATCCAGACAAAAAGTTAGCTAATAAAAATTGGATGTATGGCGCTGATTCTTTTTGCCCAGAACTTAATTCTTTAAGACGATTTATTAAATAACTTTCAGACATTAACCCGCCATGAATAGTCACTAAACTGACCATCAAATTTCTAAATGGCGCAATCACTATTTCATAACTTGGATTTTTAATAATATTTTTTATAGCCTGATTTTCAATCTGACGCACGCGCTCTCTTGTTAAACTAAAAATTTTACCAATGGTGGCCAGAGTTTTTTCTTTTCCATTATCAAAACCATATCTTAATGACAAAATTTTGGCTTCTCTTTCACCAATTAAAGCCAAAAGTTTATCAGTCAAATCTTTAGGTAAAAAAACTTCTTTTGGTTGATTTAGATTAATATTTATAGTTTTATCAGAGATTTGATTTTCCATACAGCATGATTATACAATAATTTGAAAAAGATGTCAAATGAAAAGTCCTACATTCTACCAAAAACTGCAACATAATGAAAAAGGACAGGTTAGAAACCTGTCCCTACAAAAAAATTGGCTTATTTTTTCGTCCCAATTTTTTGCCAGACAACAAGTAAAGTTGAAGCCACAAAAATTGAGGAGTAGGTGCCAATAATCACGCCGATCATTAAAGCTAAAACAAAATTTTTTGTTGATGCTCCACCTAAAATATACAGAGCCAAAAGCACCATAAAGACCGTTAAAGAAGTATTAATAGAACGGCGCATTGTCTCGTTAACAGCTTTATTAACAGTTTCCTCAAAAGTATGTTGAGGATTATGAATCAAATTTTCTCGTGTGCGATCATAAACCACAATTGTATCATGAACTGAAAAACCCAAGATTGTTAAAAGGGCCGAAACGAATAATAAATCAATTTCATAATTAAGAAAATGACCTATGACTGAAAAACATCCAGTAACAATTAACAAATCATGTATCAAAGCAATGACAGCACCTATGCCATATTTCCAAGAAGCCACAGGTTTGGAAACTTTTCTAAATGCGTAAGCAATGTAAAAAATAATAAAAAGTGACGCTAAGGCAATTGCCCAAATTGATTTGCTTTGCAATTCTTTGCCAATCATAGGGCCGACTGTTTCAAATCTTTTTTCTTCCAAAACAATGTCTTTGGCAGATGGGCCAGCCGTATGAATATTTTTTAAACTATTTAAAATTTTTTGATGTTCGTCTTCGCTCAAATGTTTAGTACGCAAAATAAAACCATCGTTAGTAGGCTGCGCGCGCACTTCACCAATTTCTGGCAATTTTTCCAAAAGTTTATTAGTCAATTCTTGAGCTGTTAATTTATCGGCAACATTCAAATTAACTTCCATTAAAGACCCGCCGGTAAAATCAATACCGGGCTTTAATCCCCAAAATATTAAACTTAAAATACTCAAGAGCACCAAAGCGCCAGAAAAAATGAAAAATTTATTGCGATGTTTAACAATTTGAAGAAACATATTTTTGAATTTATAAATTTCCAATTTCCAAGATACAATTTCCAAATAAGTTAAAAGTTGCCGGTGGCAAGTTTTAACCAAATTCTAAATTACAATTTCCAATAAAATTTTGTGTGATTTGGAAATTGAAACTTGGAATTTATTTGGAAATTGGAAATTGTATCTTGGAACTTGGCAGATACTTCAACCAAACAACCACTTTTTTTCTCTTAAAGATTTTACTAAAAATAATTTTAATAAAGTTCTCGTAACAGTAATAGCAGAAAACATTGAAGTCAAAACACCAACAGCCAAAGTCAGAGCAAATCCTTTAACCATTGAAGTTCCAAGCCAATACAAAATTACACAAGTGATCAGTGAAGAAACATTAGAATCGCGAATTGATGTCCAAGCGCGTTTAAAACCTTCTTCCACTGCAGCAGTTAAATCACGGCCAGCTTTCATTTCCTCTTTTAATCTTTCAAAAATCAAAATGTTTGCGTCAACAGCCATACCGATTGATAAAATAAATCCAGCCACGCCAGCCAAAGTTAAAGTGATGGCAAAAATTTTATAAATTGCCAAATTGACCAAAGTATAAAGACATAATGCCAAAACAGAAATCAAGCCCGGCAAGCGATAAAAAATTAACATAAAAATTGCCACAGAAATTAAACCAATCAACCCGGCAAACAAACTTTTTTCCAATGATTCTCTGCCAAGAGAAGCGCCAACAGTTTCTTGAGCAATCAAAGTAATGGGCACTGGCAGAGCGCCAGCATTTAATCTCTCAACCAATTGTTTTGCTTCTTTAATATTAAACCTGCCGGAAATAACTGCCCTGCCTTCTCTGATTGGCTCTTTAACATTGGGGATAGAAATCGGCGAACCGTCCAAAAAAATTGCCACTGGTCTGCCAACATTTCTTTCTGTGATTTCTGCAAATAAACTTTTACCGCGATCATTAAATTCCAAACTAACTTCTGGATCGCCAGTATTAGGATCAAACTGCACAGAAGCGCGTTTTAAATCTTTGCCAGAAAGCAAAGTATTTTTCCATTGATCTTTTTCAGCAAAATCTTGCTCTGCTTTTGTTTTGATTAAAATATGCGCGGAATTTACTTCTAAATTATCACCTTCTCCTCTTGTTGCTAATTTTTTAATAATATGATAACCAAATTGCGATTGCACAACTTCTGGATAAACGCCAACTGTTTTTTGTTTTTCAAAAATAACATCTTCAAATTCAGATACAAACTGCCCGCGTTTTACAAACCCAAGTTCACCCCCGTTTTGTGCTGAACTGTCTTCTGAATATTGTTTTGCTAAAGCAGAAAAATCAGCCCCTAGAATTAAAGCCTTTTTCAAAACATCTTCTGCTTTTTTCTTTGTTTCATTATTATATGTTTCTAATTGTTTTTTTTCATCTGCTGTCAAACCATTGGTATAATTTGGGTCCTGCTCTTTAAATTCCAAAAGTGGTGTCTCACCAATCATTTTTATGGCTTCATTAACATCTTTTACGCCAGCCAACTCCACAATAACACGGTAATCCCCCGCCACTTGATTTGTTTGCACTACTGGTTCAGAAACTCCAAAAGCATTAACGCGCTTTTCTATCACATCGCGCACGCCATTCACAGCCGATGCTTTATCTGTTTCAGAAATTTGCGAAGTATCGGCATTATAAACCAAATGCGCTCCGCCCTGCAAATCTAAACCTAATCTAAATTTAAACTTGCTCCAAAAATTTTCCAAAGGCGTAGAAGCAGGAAGTTTTGGATAAACCAAGAGAGCGCAAAAAATGGCTAAAATAAAAATAGCTATAATTTTCAGTCGATTTTGATTAGCAGTTGACATAATAAAAGTTTATCCCGAGCGAGGAGCGAAGCGACGAGCCGAGGAATCTCGTGGTTTTGTTTTCACACAAATCAACACCCTTCGGCAAGTTCAGGGCAGGCAAATTAGAACACAAATCAACACAAATTTTAATTATGTTCTTATTATAAAATAGCAAAAAAAATGTGTCAAATAAAAAACGCTCCTCTTTTTTGTCATCCTCACGAAAGTGAGGATCTCATGGATATCTACAAAACATTGAGATCCTCGCTTGTGCGAGGATGACAATAAGAATGATAATAAAAAAGCGCTGTTGCCCCACAGCGCTCATCAAAAACTTATTTATTTTTTTAAAGTTATATTTGGTTCCCGACCGTATTTTGGCAAGATTTGTTTAAAATGTTTAATTTTTTTTAATTTATTGAAGCCAAAGTTTATAAGGTTTTTATCCTGTAATTCCATGGGGTCCCTCGGCTCGTCGTCGCTTCGCTCCTCCTCGCTCGGGATAAACTTTTTTAACTCTACCCCAACTATGGGAATTTGTAAAGCCCAAGCCAAAGTATTGGCAGTGGCGATGCCAATGCGCAAAGATGTAAATCCACCAGGACCAACTACCGTAATGATACCTTTTAATTTGAAAATTTGAAATTGTATCTTTAAAATTGTATCTAACAATTTCTCTGCCTGTCTATACTCTGCTTTTATTTTTTTATAATTTAAAACTTTGCCTTTTTTATCAATCAAAGCAAGGGAAATAAATTGGTGATTAGCGGTGTTGATAAATAAAAACATAAAAAATGAATTTCCAAGTTGATGTTTGTTAGCGACAAACATCAACCAAGAAACAATTTCCAAATAAATTTCAAAAATCAATTAACAATAATAAAAAATGATAATGTTATTGGAAATTGAAATTTGAAAATTGTTATTTATTTGGAAATTGGAAATTGTATCTTGGAAATTTGATAAAATTCCCCTTCTTTCAAATTTCCTAATTTCCATTTTCCAATTCTAATTCTTTTTAATTCTAAAACAGAATAACCAAGCGCATAACACATTCTCCTAATTTGTCTTTTCCAACCTTGATGCAAAGTAATGGTAAATTGTCTCTTATTGATTTCTTTAATTTCATCAGCCTGCGTTATGCCTTCGGTTAATTTCACGCCATTTTTTAAGGCTGACAAAAATTTTGCTTTCAGATTATGATCAACTGTAATTAGATATTCTTTTTCATGCTCAAATTTAGGATGCGTTAATTCTTGAGTCAACTGGCCATTATTAGTTAATATCAAAAGTCCAGAAGAATCTTTATCTAATCTGCCAACTGTCCAAACGCGCGGATTTTTCGGTACCAAATCAATAGTTAATTTTTCATTTTTCTTACGCCTAAAAGAACAAATATATCCAACTGGTTTGTTTAATAAATAATAGACAAAGTTATTTGTATCTGCCTTTGCTCCATCACAACCAATTATCGCTCTGGTGGATAAATTCTTATTATTTACTTGTATATTGTCAATTAACTCATCTGCTTTATCGCCAAGTTTTACAATTTTACCATTCACCCGAACTTTGCCAGATAGAATAAACTTCTCAGCAGCGCGGCGAGAAGCTATTCCATTACGAGATAAAATTTTTTGCAAGCGCTCAAGCATAGACAAAGTTAATATCACAATGTATGGCAACAAAAATCACTTTTCTAAATTATCAATCAGCACAATTTTTTTGCCATCCATTACTTCAAACAAAAATTTATCAGTAATTTGATTGCGATAATTAAATTCCTGCGTGCTCATAGCCGTGAAACGAATTTCCTGCTCAAAACTCCGCTCCATTTTGGCAATCAATTTTTTTAATTTTTGACGATCAATATTCCCTACCACCAATAAATCAGTTTTGGCGCGCAGATTGTCCACAAAAAAACCAGTCAGCATTAGAAATTTTATTTTGCCTAAATCATTAATTTCTTTGGCCAAAGATCTTTCTAATAGTAGGCGTGATTTTAAAATTAAATTCTTAAATTCAGGATAAAGGATAAAATTAGTATCAACGCAATAAAATTTCTTTTTGTCTTTTTTAGCAGGCAAGGATTCTGTTTCGGCAAGAGATTTTATCAAGCCAACACTTTCCAAATTTTCTAATTCGCGGCGAACAGAATTAATTTTTTCTTCAATCAGTCTGGAAAGTTCGCGCACAAAAAATTTCTCTTCTGAATGATTTAAAAAGAGTTTTAATAATTTAACGCGCGTTCTTGAACCAAAAATATTTTCTAACATATAATAATCTTAATATCTTATCTTAAAAAATGCAAATTAACATAAAATCAATCAAAAAAGCATTGCCAAAGTAATGTTAGATTTGAAGAATAATCTTTATAAATCGGATATTTTTTAACAACCAGACAATTTTTAGTCAAAAAATCTAAAGAAATAAAATTACCAAACTCTAAAAGATTGCCTTTTTGATCCACCAGAGTCTTAGTAATAATAAATTTTACCTTTTCAGCAATTAAAATTTTCTCTCTATCACTCAATTTAAAAAGTCCTGTGGAAAATGTTTTATTATTTGTATCAACAAAATTACCAGCAATGCTACGACCAGTCATTCCAGCAACCAAAGGCGTAATTTCAAAAGAACCGTAAATTTTATCATCAGATTCGGAATTTTCCAAAATAAATTGATTAAAATTTTTTAAGTATTCTATGCGCGCTGTCTTCGCATGATCTTTAAAATAAAAATAAACATTATAACCAGAAACTCCTGCCAACAAAACGACAATTAAAATAAAACTAATAACAGCCCCACTATTTGTGTATGAAAAAGTCTTTGCTAATTCTAAAACTGCTAAAGTAGCCAAAAGAACAAGAAAAGGTAAAATTAAATTAAAATATAAATAATAAATATCTTTAAAAAACAAAAGAAAAATAACTCCGCTAATCAAACAAAAAACAGACAGATAAATTTTTCTGAACTTAACTATAAAAATCGCTAATATGCCAAAAACTATTAAAACAAAATCCCAGCGCAAAAAAAAGTTCCAAACCAAACTGCGATCGAGTTCTTCAAATTTTAAAAAATGATAAAGATAAACATCGCTTAAATAGTTATTTTTAAACACCAGCCATAAAAACAAATTAACAATTAAAAAAAGAATGGTGGCTAATGACGCAAAAATCTTAGATGATCTTCTTTTAGTAACAAAATAATAAATAAAAACGGCAAGTAAAATAGGCAATGCATAAAGTCTCGTCAGCATAGTTAGAACAGAAATTAAAGCTGCCAATAATGGTTTGTCTTTTTCCAAAAAATAAATCGTTAATAAAAAAAGAAAAACAGTCAATTGCACGCCAGAAGAATAGTCGCTCGTAGTTAAAATTAAAAAAGAAAAAAGATAAAAAATTACAGCCATTAAACCAGCAAAAGTTTTTTTCCAATATCGCAGTAAGACATATAAAATTACCGCCACGCCAACCACAGAAATTAAAGGCACGATTTTTAATACAAAAATATTAAAACCAAAAATCAAGATTAAGAAAGCGTTAAATAAAATTTCAAAAGGCGGGGAAGCAAAGAAAAAATCTTGATAAGGCAAAAAACCATGAGTTATTAATTGCCCCATATAAAAATAGATATTTTCATCACCATATCGAAAATCAATTTGAGGAATTTTGATAACTAAAAAAATAAAAATAGTAAGCAAAAACAATAGATTAAATTTCTTCTGAAACATATTATTATTATACTATACAAAACAAAAAATTGCATTTTAACTCTTGTTTTGTTATAATCAAATTATGATTTCATACCTTTCAGGAATTATAAAATTCAAAAACAGCAAATCAATTACTTTGGATGTGCAAGGTGTTGGTTATGAACTTTTTTTGTCTTTGCCTGCTTTAGAAAAAATAAAAATTGGTGAGCAAAAAGATTTTTTTACCCATCTGTATGTGCGCGAAGAATCTATGGAATTATATGGTTTTGAATCGCAAGAGGAGAAAAAATTTTTTGAACTTCTGATTTCTGTTTCTGGCATTGGACCAAAAACAGCTCTACAAACTTTGTCAGTGGCAAAACTTTTAGAAATTAAAAAAGCAATTTTGCGCGATGATCCGTCACTTCTCCGTAAAGTTTCTGGCATTGGCAATAAAACAGCCGAAAGGATTGTGGTAGAATTGAAAAATAAATTAGAAGACATGCCAATTGGCGAAGAAAAAATAAATTTAAGTGCTACTGACTCCGGAGCCTTTGAAGCCTTGCAAACTCTTGGCTATTCTAACCAAGAAATCCGCGAGGCCTTGCGCAAAATTCCAACTGAAATGGAAGATGAAAATAAAATTATTAAACAAGCTTTAAAGATGTTAGCAAAAAAATAAGATTTGCGATTTAAGAATAAAAAGTCATAAATCATAAATCTTTTTTATGGAAATCAAACAAATAACTGATAAAAATCTTGCCCGGGAATGGAATGGTTTTATTATTGAAAACAGCTCCCCAGCTGCTTTTTTGCAATCTTGGCAATGGGGAGAATTTCGGCAATGCTTAGGAGAAAAAATTTTACGTTTAACAATTTACGAAGATAATGAAATTATTGCTTTGGCACAATTTTTTCAAATTCTACTGCCATTTGGCAGATATTATTTATTTTGTCCAAGAGGACCAGTGATAAAATTTCCAATTTCCAATCCTGAATCAAGTTCAGAACAAGTTTTCCAATTTCCAAATAAATTCCAAACTCAAAATTCCAAATTACAAAAACAGATAATAGATTTGATGACTCAAGAAATCAAAAAAACAGCCAAGCAAAAAAAAAATATTTTTGTGCGTTTTGAATTGCCTTATGTAACTCCGAGCTTTAGCTCGGATTGGTCCGGCCTAAAGGCCGGAGTTACAAAACCTCAAATTCTCACTCACTCCACAAACCCAGAAAATACCCTGCTTTTGGATTTAACAAAATCAGAACAAGAAATTTTACAGACAATGCATCCAAAAACAAGGTATAATATCCGACTGGCAGAAAAGAAAGAAATAAAAGTTAGAATTATGAATTATGAATTAGGAATTAAGAATAAAGTTGTTGATATATTTTATTCTTTGTTAAAACAAACTGCTAAACGAGATAAAATAAAAATTTTTAGTAAAAATTATTATGAAAAATTAGTAAATAATTTTAACCAATTACGGATTACGGATTACGGATTACGGATTAATCTTTTCTTTGCTGAATACCAAAACAAAATCTTATCAGCAATTATTATCCTTGGCTTTGGCAACACAGCCACTTATTTGCATGGCGCTTCTTCTAATGAACATAGAAATCTAATGCCAAATTATGCCATTCAGTGGGCCGCAATCAAATGGGCAAAAAAGCAGGGTTATCATTGGTATGACTTTTGGGGAATACAGCAGAAATCAGAAAAAGAAATAAAATCTGATTGGGCCGGAATCACTAGATTTAAAAAAGGATTTGTGAATGAAAAAACTGGCAGAGAAATAAATTATATCGGTATCAAAGATTTTATACTTGATAAAAAATGGTATAATTTATATAGAATAGGAAAAATTTTTAAATAGAATGTTGTCATTAAAACGCCCTCATCGTTCAACGGACAGGACTTAAGATTCCGGATCTTACAATGGGGGTTCAATTCCCTCTGAGGGCAAAGACCGACTACTAACGAAACGGCCATTGGCAAATTTTCGCACCGCAACATTTTAACTCTCCTCACTATTTTTTATGAACCAAAAAACCAAAAAACTTTTTGATTTTAAAATAAGTTTTAAAGGACCTTTAATTTTATTTATTGTCATGGTAATTGTTTTTTTAAAATTTTCAGAATTAAAATTAATCGGCCAACTTTTTCAAAAAGCAAATCTTTGGTGGCTTTTAGCGGCATTAGGATCGCAAATCATTGGCTTTCTGCTTCAAGGATTAGTTTATTACAAAATTTTTGGTCTACTGGACTTTCATAAATTCAATTTTTTAAAACTTCTCAAAGCGGCAATTACTATTGTATTTTTAAATTTTACTATTCCCTCATTGGGGTTTGCCGGCAATATTTATTTTTTAAAAATTCTAAAAAAATATGATTTTCCAGAAGGCAAAGGATTGTTGGCCGTAATTTTAGAATTTGTCTGTTTCTATGTCTCTTTTATTTTACTTTTAATAATCAGCTTCGGATTCCTATTTTTTAAATTACATGTTCTTGGCCGCACCCAAGCTTATGCCATTCTTGGTTTTGCCGGAGTTTTAATTTTAATTGCTCTGATGCTTCATTTTTGGCTGGGCAACAAAGCAAAAGCGAAAAAAAGGATTTCTTGGTTTGCAAAAAAAATTAATTATAACAAGGACATAAAAAACGAACTTTGGATTGATGAGTTATTAAATGTATTTTATCAGGATGTCAAATTACTAAAACAAAAAAAAATGCACTTAGCAAAAGTTGTCTTTTTTCAATTTTGCCGTTTTCTATGGGACTCGGTCACAATCTATTTATTATTCCTATCATTTGGCATTACTGTGCCTATAAGTTTAACAATCATTGCGCCAAACATTGGCCGCTTGTTTGGTTTATTGACATTTATGCCAGGCGGCGTTGGAACCTTTGAGGGTTCTATGGTATTAGTTTTTAATTCACTTGGCATTACCTTAGAATTAGCATTTGCTGTCATGATGCTTTACCGCTTCTTTTCCTATTGGCTCTATTTTCCTTTG
>Ga0172375_10009905_pt1 | contig 12452 bp, 14 predicted proteins | sample LakKiv1m_FD_114537 | JGI IMG/M metagenome (GOLD analysis project Ga0172375, IMG submission 114537) | Freshwater microbial communities from Kabuno Bay, South-Kivu, Congo - kab_092012_11.1m | ecosystem: Environmental > Aquatic > Freshwater > Lake | place: Democratic Republic of the Congo... | reverse complement strand
TTAGTCTTATTGTTGTTTCCATTTTGCTAAAAATGGAAGCTTGAAAATCTTGGGATTTTCATTGTTTCCATATACTTTTGTATACAAATGTATACTTTATAAATCTTTCTAAAACCCTTTTGCAAAAATACACACTGCGTCAACTTTGAAGCTCCTCTTGCTAATCCATACCCTTTCGGGGGTGCCCAGGTTCAACTCCTGGTTTGGGCGTTGAACACTTAAGTAACATTAAGTGCAATAATAAAAGTATGAGGCGCTATGGGCGTACAATTTTTAAATAAGAGTTTCTTTTTATTTTTATGGTAATAAAAAACCCTAATAAATACCAGATTGGAAAAACAACTGTTTATTTTGTTCGCCATGGCGACAGGATTAATATTCCTGGCACATCAGGGCCCCATGATTTCAGTCTAAGCAAAAAAGGGATAAAACAAGCAAAAGAAGCAGCAAAAAGATTTTCTAAAATAAAAGATGAAATTGATGTTATTTACACAAGCCCTATGAAACGGGCTTATGAAACTGCCCGAGAAATAGGAAAAAAGATAAGGAAAAAACCAATAATTCTCAGGGGTTTTGAAGAGGTTCATAAAAACATAGAACATCCTAATTATTTTAGCCCTAGTTATTGGAAATCTAGAAGAGAATTCTCAAAAAAGCAGAAAATTTTTGAAAATATCTTAGAAAAGAATAAAGAAAAAGTAATCGTAATTGTCGGCCATGGCAGGCTTAATAGAATGCTAATCGGCAGAAAGCTAGGGCTCTCGCATAAAGCAAGCAATATATTCGATTCTAACAACTGCCACGTCACTCTTGCACGATTCAGAGGCAAAAAATTAGATTATATCCATTATGTGAACAGCAGAGATTTAGTAAAAATCTAAGTGTAGACACTCAATCATAAAAACATATATAAATGTAGACACCCACTATATTAGTATATTAAACTCCTAATTTTACCAGAAAATGTACCTTGAAAAAAGACAAACAAAAAAAGCAGTAAAATATTATCTTGCGCATTCTTTTCGCGAGGGCGGAAAGGTTCAGAAGATTCGTGTTTATCTTGGTTCGAATATAGATAAAGAGGTTATCGCGCACAGGGAAGCAAAAGCAAAAGAACTTCTTATGCAGCAGTTAAACAGCTTTAAAATAATAAGAAGTCCGCTTAATTATAAATTCACAAAGAGAGAAGAAGACCTTGTTAAGAAACTTAAGAGGCATGCAAGACTTAAAGTTATACACCTTACAGAAAAAGATTGGGATAGATTCACAGAATTATTTACTTATAATTCAAATGCAATTGAAGGCGGAACAATCACCCCAGGTGAAGTTTTAGAGATACTTGAAAAAAATAAATGGCCTTTCTCAAAACCAAAAGAAGATATTTCTGAAACTTACGGCATGGTTGATGCAATTAAATATATTAGAAAAACAAAAGAACATCTTTCTCTTGAACTTATCCGCGAGTTACATAGACTCTGTTTTAATAATTCAAAATCTTATGCTGGTGAATTAAGAAAAAAAGGAACAGAAGTTGGAATTAAAGATGGTTTAGGAAATATTGTTCATCTTGGAGCTCCAAGCGGCCGAGTAATTCCTCTTCTTACAGAATTAATAAAATGGTACAATCAAAATAAGAAAAAACTTCCGCCAGTAGTTCTCGCTGCTGTTGTGCATAATCAATTTGAATATATCCATCCATTTGAAGATGGAAATGGTCGAGTCGGAAGACTTCTTATGAATAACATTCTTATCAAGCACCACATGCCTCCAGTAAACATCTCTATGGATTATAGAAAAGAATATTACGAAGCTCTAAGAATATTTACTCGCGATGGAGACATGCGACCAACAATAGAGCTGATGATACGCGAGTACAAAGACCTTGAAAAAAAGCTCAAAAAGGACCAGAAAAAGAATCAAAAGAAGTCAAAGAAAACTTCAAAGAAAGCAAGAAAAACAAAGCATTATAGACGGAAAAAGTAGGTGTCTACATTTCGCGATAAATAAGGCTTTTGTAGACACCCGAGTAGGCCCCAGTGTTTCTCTAAATATCAAGAATTCTCTTCTGCTCTTTCTTTTCTGTAAAAGTATAAGGCACATAAATTTTCTTTTTTGTCTTAGGATTCATACCCGTATAATACATGCACGTTGAAACAGTCATAGGTGTAGGGGTAAATATCTGCACAGATTCGGAGTGTCGCAATGTTTTCAATTTCTTGGCTAATTCTTTAGCAGATTCCATTGTTGAGCCTGGATGAGCAGTCATAAAATAAAAAGTAAGCTCGCCACAACCAAGCTTATTAAAATCTGCAATAAATTTATCTAAATTTCCTTTATTTTTATTCATAAGTTCAAGAACATCGCGGTTTACATGTTCTGGAGCAATTTTAAGCTTGCCAGAAATATGGTGCTGTGCTATTTCTTTTATATATTCAGGAGTTGCGAGGTCATATCTTACCCCGCTTCTTATGAATATTTTTTTTATTCCAGGAACAGCTCGCGCTTTTCTTAAAAGATTAACAAGCCTTGTATGACTTTTGTTAATATCTTTATCAAAATCAATTCCATACATATTTGCGCTTGGCCCCCCAAAATCATCAATTATTCCCTTGAAATGGGCAAGTCGAGTAATATATTCAAGCTCTCGAATAATTGATTCTTCTGAACGCGAGATAATTTTATCACCCATTGTAAGCCTTAGTGAGCAGAAATTACAACTTCCAATGCATCCTCGATGAGTAACAACCGAGAATTCAAATCCTTGCATAGATTTATTATTTATTTTTCTTGAAAAAGGAAGTTCGTAATACTCGTCAATATCCTTGCTGGTATATTCTGGTGATTTGTACTGAAGAATATAAAAATTTCCTGTTTTCTGTGCCAAGTTTGAATGATTTGAAAGAAGATTTTGCATATCGCAAAACTTTTCTTTGCTTTCAAGAACTTCTTCATGAGAAGGTAGCTCTACAAACTTTTCATTTTTTGGAAGTTCTCTTGTTCTTATGCAAGTGCCTTTGATTCCTTTAAGATTTTCATTCTTTTTTATCCTTTCCGCAATTTCAAGAATCTGTTTTTCGCCAGCGCCATAAACAAGAACATCTGCTCGAGTATCAAATAAAATAGATTTTCGCAATGAATTCTGCCAATAATCATAATGCGTAAGTCTTCTTAGTGTAGCTTCTGTTCCGCCGATAACAATTTTAGAATCTTTAAATTTCTCGCGTATCCAATTGCAATAAACAATAACTGCTCTGTCTGGAATCATTTTTTCATAGTCCAGCAATTCATCTTTTTCTCTAGGTCTATTAAGAGAAGTATAATTTCTCACCATTGAGTCAATTGCTCCAGAACTCACTCCAAAAAATAAATTTGGCTTTCCAAATTTCATTATATCCTGGGCATTCTGGGGCATTTCTATTACAGCAACACTATATCCTTTCTTTTCAAGCAATCTTCGCAGTATGGCTACCCCGCAAAGCGGATGGTCGTAATACTTTTCGCCTAGAACAAAGATTACATCATATGAACTCTTGTTATGTTTTTGGTGATTTTTCATAGAAAACCGAGGAAAAATAATGTTTTAAAGGTATGTTTTAAAGAAATCTTTAAAAACTCCAGAGACAATTTAATCCTATGAAAAAGAGCACAACCTTTATAATAGCTGGAATTATTCTTGTTTTAATAATCGGTGCGTTAATTTATCCAAACATGGTAAAAAAATCAGAAAAAACACGCGTTTTGTTAGAAACTAATTATGGCAACATAACTCTTGAACTTTATAGCGACATGCCTATCACAACAGGAAATTTTGTGAGTTTAGTTCAAAAAGGAACTTATAACGGCGTTATATTTCACCGAGTGATGGCTGGATTCATGATTCAGGGCGGAGACCCAACAGGAACAGGTTACGGAGACCCTAGAATTCCAAACATAAAAGATGAATTTACACATGCTGGCGGAAATAGCAATATCAGAGGAACAATCGCAATGGCAAATGCAGGCCCAAACACAGGCAGCAGTCAATTTTTCATTAATCTTGTAAACAATAATTTTCTAGATACTAAACATCCTGCTTTTGGCAAGGTCATAGACGGCATGGATGTTGTTGATGAAATTGCGAATGTTGAAACAAATAATAATAATAAGCCAATAAAACCGGTTACGATAATCCAAGCGAGGATATTATAAAATACCAGTAAAAGCAGTTCATGTTCTTGTGGCGGCGCTTGCGCTGCAGCATGTAAACATGGCGCAATTAAGATTATTAATTCCTAAAATACTTTATCTTCTGAAGCGCGTCTCTCTTTTTCTCTTCGTCTGTTTTTTCTATTGATTCTCCTTTATCTTTTTCAGCCTTCAGTTTTTCCTTAATCATTTTTCTAAATCCTACCATTTTTTCAGTAGCATAACTGAAACATGCAGGTTTCATGCTGCTGTGAATTCTAAGAAACTCTTGAACTTGAACAGGATTCTTTTTTCCTGCTTCGCGGAGCATCCAGCCAGTGCCTTTCTGAACATAAATATCGTCGTCATAACAAAGTTTTTCAGCAAGAAGAAGAGCAAGCTGTATTTTCCCTTTTTTAATTAAGGGATATTGGCTAACAATGGCAAGTCGTCTCATCCACGAGTTTCTAGAACCAGCAAGAGATTTTATTTCATGTTGAAGCATGGGATTATTAAGAAAAATAACTCCTGTAATATGGCTGGATATATCATCTATGTGGTCCCAGCTTTTTGCCTTTTCAATTTTAGCATTCTCAAACAAAAACTTCCACATGCCCATATTCATATCTTTCTTGAAGTTCTGAAGAAGAAACGCTGCGACAGACATTTCTTCATGATTTCCAGAATTCCAAAGCTCATCAAATAAATTATAGATATCATAAATCGAAAGCCCAGAATTTTGCGCTGTTTCTTTAGCAATTTTCCTTAAGTTAGGCACAGAAATGCCATAAAAAGCATAATTTGACTTCATGTATCTCTTTACAGTCTCTGCTTTTCGAGCATCAGCTAATTGCCTCATCTTTTGTCTTATTGTTTCAATTTCTTCCATCTTTTTTCAGTATTTTTTTAAGTAAGAGAGCAATTATAAATCTATCTCAAAATTATCGATAAGTTTATAAATCTGAATTATGGTTATGAGAGTAAGATAAGAAGTAGTTGTTTGGCGAAAGTTAATAGCGAATTCTTATAGACTAAATAACTAAATATTTCAGGAGGAAAATAATGGGATACGGTAGCGGATTTGGTGGAAGACCACGAAGCGGCGGATTTAGAAGCGGCGGCGGTTTCAGAAGAAGCTTCGGACCACGCGAAATGCATAAGATAAAATGCACTGAATGTGGAAACGATGCAGAAGTACCTTTCAAGCCAAGAGAAGGAATCCCTGTTTATTGCAGAGATTGTTTCTTTAAGAAGAAAGGAATAACACCAAGAAGCCAGAATAAAGAATCTGGAGAAGGCGAAGCCAAAGAATCAAGTGAATTTGGCGAAGACGATTCAGGTAACGAAGAAGGATACTAATTCATCTAAGTTAATCAGTTAATTTATTTTATTTTAAAATTTTTAATTTTCTTTATATTTTTGAGTATTATTTGGAAATTTGGGCGTTTTGGAAATAAATACTGCCCTTAAACATCAAAGCTCCTAAGCCTCTAGAAACTTCTGTGTGTTTATATTTAAAATCGCCAGTTTTATCTCTAATATAGATTTAAGACCGCTTTATTTGAATAAATCAAATATTCAAATTATCACATAAAACCTTATAAATAGCCCCTCTTTCTTTTAGTAAAGAAATAGAGGCACAAAAAGAAGATTTAACATGGTATCAACAAAAGTAGTGGCAAATACTATCCCTGAAATCGAAGCCAAACTAAAAAGTTTTGGCGGAGATATGGTAAAAATAGAATTTCTTGATAATTGTTCAAAACAAATGCTTCCGAATGATGTAGCCAGATATTGTCACGCTAAACTTGGAGAGCTTTATGCTAATAGATTAATGTTTGGCCCTGCTGCAAAACACACAGATGAAGCAGCAGAAAGAGCAACAACATACAAGGATAAGATAACCTTCTATCTTAAAGAAATAACTTTCCTTGTTAAAAACGGTGATTATCTTTTCATTGATAAAGCATTCAAAAAAGCTCTTGCTTGTGGAAACAATGCTGAAAAAGAGCAGGTAAAAGCTTTTCTTAAAAGAGAATTATTAAATCATGCGGCCGAATTTGAGAGAAGGGGCAAAAATAGCAATGCTGTAAAAATTTATGAGAGATTAGTTACTCTTCCGATAATAACCGAGCAAGAAAGAAAAGAAATAATAACTAAAATGGGCGCTTTATGCTCAAGACTCGGAAGAATCCGCGACGCAGTAAGGTATGAAAATATGAAAGACCAGCCACCGCCAGCTCGTTTTGAAGACGAAGCTAATAGGCCAAGACGAGTCACTTTTGAAGATTTGGGTTTGGATGAAGTATAATTCTTGAAAATATTAATTTTCAAATTCTGAATCTTCCAACACGTGTTCTCTTTAAACTAAAGAGCAGCGCGCCAGTTTTCATTTTTTTGCCTAAAAAATCTGCAATTGAGCGAATATAGGTTCCGCTTGAGCAACTCAAAGTAATCTTAGCAAGAACAAAACTTCCCCTATCTTTCAAGAGCAGTTTTTTCCATTTAGCTTTAATCTTAGCAGTTCTAAAATTTCCTTTTACAAGAGAAAGTTTGCTAAAAATTTGTTTAAGCAAAGCTTGAGAGATTATCTTTCTAATACTCTCAAGTTTTACGCTTTTTATTTTGATTTTTCTGCTTGGAATTTTGATTTTATCAAGTTGATTATGCAAGGCATAATAAAAAAGCGGTTTTCCATTTATTCTATAAGAAGAAAATGCTGGCAATTTCTGGCTTTTAAGACTTTTTAATTGAGCAATCTCTTTTTTTAATCTAAGGATATTTATTGCCTCACCATTTGTTTTTTCAGCGATTCCAAGAACATCATAACTATCAGAAGTCATCCCAAAAAGAATTTCTGCAACATATTCTTTATCCAGACCCATATAATCATTAATCTTCTTATTCTCTTCGCCTACAAGAAGCACCAGCACCCCAGAAGCCATAGGATCAAGCCTTCCAGCATAACCTATTTTCTCGTTCCCATACAAATAATTTTCTTTCTGGAATTTTTTTATAGCCTCAAGAGGAGTAATTCCAACAGGTTTGTCGACGAGAATTATGCTTTTTTTAGCGCGCATTTTAACTGGTTTTTCCTAAGCTTAGCGCATGAATAGGGCAGATTTCCATGCAGCAGAAGCATCTTATGCATTTTTTCTTGTTAATCACAGGGAACGGTGAAAGTTTTATAGCTTTTGCAGGGCAATGCTTTGCGCAGGTTCCGCATTTTATGCACTTGATTGTATCACAAATAATAGACTTCTCATTAAAAAAGGATTTCATGCCTTTTGTAAGCTTTTCTCGAGCCCAGGCTTTTTTGAATGGCTTAATTGGGAGCTTATTCATGCCAACAAGCTCAAAGTTATAGTTGGGATAAAGCCCCCTTTCAACAGCAAACTTATTTGTGTGTATCTCTTTTGGATTAAATCCCATTATTTTGCTGGCGCAAATGTCAAGAGCAATAGTGTTTTTAGACGCAAGAATCAGACCTGCCTTTTTTGGCTCTCCTGAAGAAGGCCCATGGCCTTCCATCCCAACAACCGCGTCCATTAAAGTAAGGTGGGGCTTGAAATTTTGATAAATGTCCACTAAAATTTCAGAAAATTTTTCATTTTTAACTAAATTATGCAATCTTTGTTTTAATCCCCCAGGAATCAAGCCATAAAGATTCTTTATTCCAAGAGTTACATTAGCCAAGGTATGAGTTTTCATTTTTGGCATATCTATAATATAGTCCACATCTTTCAAAACTTTTGCAACAGGGAACTTTTTCAGTATCTTCGCGTGAGGGTCTTTTATGTAAACTAATTTTTCCTGCTCAAAGATAACGAGTTTTGCCTTGTATTTTTTAGCAATTCTCTCAATGCCAGATTCCTTCAACACGCAAGCAGTATTCATAAAACTCGATTCGCCTATGTAAATTTTGCATTCATTCTCTTTAAGAAATTTGCAGACAGCACCAATTAAAACAGGGTTTGTAGTGATAGCCTTTTGCTGTCCTTTTTGAATGCTGGACATTACAGCATTTGGCTTTATGAGAACTTTAGTCCTATTAAGCGGATTGAATTTAATGAGTTTAAGCACTTTTCTTACAGCAGAATAAACTTCGCTCTGATTATAAGAACTGCATTTTACGACCGCTACTTTTTCCATTTTCTTCTTTTACTTCCTCACAATGTCTTCAAAAACAGGCTTGTTTGCATTTTGGTAGAAAATTCCGAGAGGAATTTTTGTGTTAGCCCTGATTCCATTATAATCCCATTCTTCTGCGCGGTCCATCGCGGACTTAAGATTTGTTTTATCGTGCCCTGAAGTCTGAAGATTATAAGTTTTCATTTTATATCCGATATCTGCATGGAAAACTATACAAGGTTGAATAATTTCAATAAAACAAAATCCGCGGTGTTTCATTGCTTCATCTAAAACACTTTTGACTTGTTCAGCATCAGCAAAAACTCTTGCAACAAAACTCGCGCCAGCAGCAAGCATTAGTTTTACAGGATTCATTGGCGCAAGTTTAACTCCGGCAGGTGTTGTTTTATCTCTATATCCTTTTTCTGTTACAGGTGTAGGTTCAGCAACAGTAAGCGCAAAAACCTGATTATTATGAACTAAATATTTTATATCTGAATTAAATCTTGCCATATGAATTAAGTGTTCCATTCCTTCAGCGTAAGCATCCCCGTCTCCAGAAAAACCAAGAACATTCAAATTAGGTTTAGCAATTTTCATTCCAAGAAGTGTAGGAAGAACTCTTCCATGAAGTGTATTCACGCCAGGTAAATTCAAATAATCAAACATTTTTCCATGACATCCAATTCCTGCAGCAATTGCAAAATCCTCTTTTTTCTTTCCTGATTGAATCTGCTCTTCAAGGAATTTATTCACGCCAGCAAGTATTTGAAAGTTAAAGCATCCCGGGCACCACGTTATTGGTGCATTAGTTCTCACATTCACTTTTATCTTTGGCATTTTTGGAGCTTTTGCTATCTTCTTTACTTTAGTCTTTTGTTTTTCTTGTTTTTTTGTTTTGTGCTTCATTTTTTGATGTTTTGAATGCGGTATTTTGGAAATAATCTGTGCTCTTGAATTACAGGCACTGGCAGCTTTCTAGAAGCTTCTGAACCCCTGCATTAAAATCGCAGTTAAATTTTCAATATTTATTTTTTATAATCTCCCCACAATCTCTTCAGCGAGTTCGTCGCTTAAAAAAGGCCTGCCGTCATAGCGCAGTATTTTATTTTTATCTTCAATAAAAAGCCCTGTTTTTCGAGTTATGAGGTCTGAAAGCTGACCTGTAGCATTATTTTCAACTACAAGGACTTTTTTTGCCTTCTTAATTTCATCAGCAACTTGTTTTGATGGGAAAGGTTTCATGAATATTATTTGCAAGAACTTTGCATCTAACTTAGACTCATTGATTGCATCATAAATAGCGCCTTTTGTGCTTCCGCATGAAATAATAAGATTTTTTGAATTTTTGTTTCCATGAATCTTGCACAAGTCAAATTTACTTGCTTCTTTAACAAGTTCCAGCCATTTTTTTCCTCTTCTGTCAAAATTCTTAATTATGCTTTTAGGGTCCTCTATTGCGACTCCTGTTTTTTCATCGTGCTCATAAGAATTAAATCTCTCTGGCTTTTCAGGATTTATTGCGCTAGGGATTAGCAGCATTTTTTGCGCTTGTTTTTCTGCGTTATTTGGAATTACAAATTTGCTTTCTGCAAGATGTTTGTCGCTTAATATAAGCGCAGGCAAGCGATATTTTTGTGAGAAATAAAATGCTTGATTAACTGCTTGCTCTGATTCTAAACTATCTCCTGGAGCTATAACAACTCGTGAAAACTCTCCATGCCCTCCGTAAAGAGCAACATTCAAATCACCTTGTCCAGTATATGTCGCAAGCCCTGTGCTTGGTCCTGGACGCGCAGCAAGATAAATAACAATGGGTATTTCAGCCATTCCACTCATGCTAAGTCCTTCAGTCATTAAATCAAATCCGCCGCCAGCTGTTCCAATCATAACTTTTGCGCCCACACTCGAACTTCCAAGTGCGGCAATCATTACAGAAATTTCATTCTCTAGCTCGATAACTTTATGTTTATTATTTTTATCAAGTTGAAGCTGGCCTAATTCCATCGCAAGAGGTGTTGCAGGAGTCATAGGATAATGATAATAATATTCTAATCCAGAAATCAATGCGCTCTTTGCAGTTGCCTGACTTCCATTCATAAAATCAAAATGCAAAATTTTAATTTTGCTTGAAGGCACTAAATTCAATGATTTTTTTACAGAATTATAACCTTGCCTTGCATCTCTTAAATTTTGGTCCAAGTTTTTGAGTTTCTTCAAATTTTGCTCAAGTATAGACTCTTCTATACCTAAAAGCTTGAAAAGCATGCCTGCGAAATACATGTTTTCATGATTTCCCTTCAAAATAATAGATTTTTTAGTTAGATTCTTTTTATGAATTTTTTCGGTTTCATCATCTAAGCAAACAAGAATATCAACACCAGAAACATTACTATGAACAGGAGATTCAGAAAAAGTCAGGATATTATAATTATGCCCTCCCCTTATTACAGATTGATATTCTCTTGAGTAAAACACATAATAGCCCTTAGCAATAAGCCCTTCTGAGACTATTTCTGCAAGTATATTGGGTCCTTGCCCGGCTTTTCCGCCAAATAGAATATTAAACTTCATGAACTATGCCTCATTTAGTGATTTAATGATTTAATAATACTCTAAGAGAAGCAAGATATATAAAGTTATTGAAAAATCGAAAGATTTATAAGTTATATAAGTCTATATGATATATACATATATACAACTAAAAAATGGATGTACAAAAAATACTTCATTATCCAAGATTGGACAGTGTCCTCATGGTAGAAAAGCTAATCTACGATACTAGTGGGACTTATATGAAAAAACAGCTTTGGGATAGACTTCCTAAAAAAATGATGTATCAAACATTTTCAGTAATAATTGATTATCTGCTTTACTCTGGAAAGATTGCAGTAGATAAAGAAGGAAAAATTGCATGGATATGGGACCCAGAAGGAGTTAGAAAATATCTTAAAAAACCTCATTTGATGTGGAAAGGATGAAATCTGAAATAAGTTTTGCTGATGAGAAATTGAAAAAAGAGTTTGAAGAGTTGAGAGAAGAAGATAAAGTTTTATATGAACAATTAAGAAAAGCTTTCAAAAATCTTCAAGAAGATGCCTTTTGCGGCATACAAATACCAAAAAATCTTATTCCAAAAGAGTATAATGCTAAATTTGGGCCATTAAATAATCTTTGGAAATATAATCTTCCAAATGCTTGGAGACTTGTTTACACCATTAAGCATAGTGATATCGCTGTACTTTCAGTATTATTAGAATGGCTGGACCACAAAAATTATGAAAGGAGATTTAATTATTGAATATAAAATGAAAAGGGGTAAAAAGGGCCAGTTCCGGCCATCAGTCTTTATAGTAGCTTACAAAATCTTAGCAGATGGGACAATAAATTATATTCTTCTAAAACGAAAGCTTCACTGGAAAGGCTGGGAGTTTCCGAAAGGCAAGATAGAATCAGGAGAAAGTAAATCAAAAACAGCCCGCAGAGAAGCCAGAGAAGAGACAGGCCTCAGAGTTGTCAAGCTGAAAAAATTCAGTGTAAACGGAAAATACCCCTATCATAAACTCTTGCCAGACAGACCTAACTACATCGGCCAAACCTACACTCTTTTTTCAGCGCAAGTCAAAGATGGAAAAGTAAAGCTTGACAAAAAAGAGCATTCTGGCCATATTTGGCTTCCATTCAATAAAGCCATAAAAAAATTAACATGGCCCAATCAAAAAAAATGTCTGAGGATTGTAAATAAAAGATTGATGCAAGATAAGAAAGAATTAATCTGGAAATAATATAAATTCTTACATCAGGGCTCCTGAGCTTCTAGAATCTTCTGAAACATTACATTTTAAATCGCAGTTAAACTTCCAATAATAAATAAAATTAAAAATCAATCTCTAAAATCTTCTTAAGCGGCCTTAACTTCTTCTTTCTTTTCTTCTTTCGCTTCTTTTTTTGGTAAAAGTTCTTCAAACTTTTTATGGCCGTGTTTGATGACTTTCATATTAATTTGAGCTGTCTTTTCTGAAATTTCTTCGCCCCGAACTGATTTCTTTAATCTTAATCCATGAGGTCTTGTTTGATTCATGCCTAAATCATCCTTAGTTAAAAGAAGTCTTCTCAAATGTGCGCCTGTTTCTCCTTTTATTCCAGGAAATCCTGAT
>Ga0172375_10009903_pt1 | contig 12453 bp, 15 predicted proteins | sample LakKiv1m_FD_114537 | JGI IMG/M metagenome (GOLD analysis project Ga0172375, IMG submission 114537) | Freshwater microbial communities from Kabuno Bay, South-Kivu, Congo - kab_092012_11.1m | ecosystem: Environmental > Aquatic > Freshwater > Lake | place: Democratic Republic of the Congo... | reverse complement strand
TGCAATATGAACTTTAAAACATATTATTTAAAAGAATCTAAAAAACCAACTTGCAAAACAGACAGTAATGGTGATAAACATTGGATTTTGAATGGTAAGTTTCATAGAGAAGATGGTCCGGCGATAATATATTCTAATGGTGATAAATATTGGTGGTTGAATGGTAAGCTTCATAGAAAAGATGGGCCGGCGGTAGAAAGAGTTGATGGTTGGAAAGAATGGTACTTGAATGGTAAACAATTTTCGGAACAAGATTATAGACGAGAATTAATTCGCAGAGGTATTATTAAAGATCCATCCTTAGAAGATGTTATGGATGCAATATAATATTAAGGTGTTGAAGCTAGCATAAACATTGCAGTAAACAAATCACGAAAACTAAGACACCTATTAATATGGTCAACCATATATTGTTTATTATAATTAGCTAACGAAGATTTTTTAGTATAATTAATTATAAAATCTTTAACATCATTAAATCTAGATTCAAAAAGCTTTGCATCACTAGGACGTAACATATTAAGATCAATATCAAATTGATCATCTATAACATCATATAATTGATCAACAAATTGTTTTAATGAAGTATTTTGTGTAGGCTGTTTTGATACTTTTTCCTCATCTTTTACTATATCTTCTAGAGCCTTTTCACTATATAAATTATCAATTAAATTATTAAAACTTTCAAATTGAAAACCAGAAGGTATTTGTCTTGCTTCAAAAGATCGAAAAGCGTTACCATATTTTTTATCATTTAATAAAACATTTCTTTCTTCAGGAGTAAGTGTCTGCCTTGCGTAAACTGCTTTGCGAAATAAATCTTTGGGGTTCATTATTAAGCTCCTTTTTTAGATTTACCACCGGTCATTACATTTAACATATCTTTATGTAAGAACGCTATAAAATCATTTATTAATTTTTTATTACCTTTTGGACTCTTGGTTACAATTTCTTTAATCATATTCCAAGTATCTAGACTTTCTTTTTTCAAACCTTGTATAAATAATACTTTATATTCTTTATCAAGTCCAGCGAAAATTGTTAAAATTTTATCCCATAATTTAACATTTTTAGGATTAGTTAATTGTGGATCTACTTTGAAAAGTCTTACTATTTGATTTTGAATATATACAACTAAAGCACTTAATTTATCTTTAGAATTGTTCATTATTTCTTTAGACGAAGCATGAAGTTTATCAATATTAAATGATTCATAATTGGCATAATATGCTCTAAAACTATTAGCCCATGTTGGTCCGCACCATTCAGCTGCATTTTGAATAATAGCTTCAATTAAACTACGGTTTGAAATTGGTCTTCCTTCTTTCTTTGCAAGAAAATATTTTTGACGTAAACTATTATAACTTCTAACGAAATTCATAATCGATCTTGGTGTGGGGAACTTATCACCAGTCTCAGTAGGTTTAACATAAAAATTATGAATTGGATCAAATTCTACAAACGCTCTTATAACTTTTGGTACACCGTTTTTAGCAGCCCATTCAAGCCATTCGGTTGGATTAGCTACTAATATACCACCCTTAAATCTATTTTCTAGTGCAATTGGAATTGGAGTATTACCAAATTCAGAGCCTAAGTTACCAGCAGCAACTACCATTATATTTGGTGTTATTTTAATATCACCAACATAACCATCCAATACAATACTGAATAAAGATTTTAATGTTTGTTCACTACCTTGATTTAATTCATCAAGAAATAATATTCCCATTACATTTTCAACTGCACATAAATATAACCATTGTGGTACTTTATATTCCAAATAATCTTTATCATTAAATACATTAGCTAAACCAGTTACATCTGGCGGTTCCATTTGATTAGCACGCTTATCAACTATAACAAAATAATCTTTAGCATTTAATAAAACATGCTTTTTTTGTTCCTTTGTTAATGTTTCTCATAATACAGGTTTGCGATTGTTTTCAGCAGCAACATTACAACCAAAATCTCTAACAATATCACTCTTACCAACACCCGGGTCACCATAAATTAATATTGCATTTTTTGGTTTAGCATCCCAAGCATCATATAAAGAATGCCATAACATTTTATATCCCCACGCTATTAAATTTTTACTAGTACCTTCACTTGTCGTATATTGTGGAACCATTGCTTTACTAACGTCAGCTGATTCAGGATCGATATCACTTAAAGATAAATGAGCTGTTTCAGGATCTTCTTGAGTTGACTTTTTAAATTCCTGTGCGCTTGGTATATTATCATTTGTAATATTTTCAAATAAATTATTAAATTGTTTCATATAAAACTCCACATTCTTTTAATTATTTATTAGGCAATTGTATAACCGTTCCATATTTTTTAAGATTATGTCCTGTATATTGTGGTGGTAGAACAAATAAAGATCTAGCTTTATAAAAAACCGGATTTGATTCTACTTCACCATCAGTTAAATAAATTATAGTTTTTGGTGGCTTTAGTTTATATTTTAGTTGTTTTTCAATAAAATATTTAACAACTGAAATGGCTGTACCACCGGGTTCTAATCTTTCAAATAATCTATTATAAGTGCCAGGTTCAACAGTATAAAATCTTCTAATTTCTGTATCCCAAAATATAACATCAACTCTAGCATTTAATGATTTAAAAAGATAAATACATTCTGTAATAAACATCTTATAAATATCATCACCAATTGAGCCAGAATTATCAATTGCTAAAACTAAATCAAGTTCTGGTTTTGATACTAATTTTGGATCTGGAATTTTACTAGATTGACCCATTCGGGAATATTGCTTATAATCATATTGTCGTTTTGATGTTGTGATAAAATCTCTTAAAATTGATTTCCAATTTACTTTAGACGCTCCTAAATTTTTATCAATTTTTGATAAAGTATCACCACCTTGACCTTGACCCCAACCTTGTTGTCCTGGATTTTGACGCACTTCGGCAACAGTTTGTCTTACAATTGTTTCCTGTTCTTTTTCCGAACGAATATTTCCACCAATTCGTTCATAAATATGTTGATCGATTACTCTACCCTGGCCATGACCTTGGCCATCTTTGCTTTGACCTTTGCCATCTTTACCTTGACCACCTTTACCTTTACCTTGACCGCCTTTACCTTGACCGCCTTTACCTTGGCCATCTTTACCTTGACCACCTTTACCTTCACCTTGGCTATCACCTTCACTATTTTTTATACAATTTTTTATTTCATAATAAACATCTTCAGCTGAAAGATCTGTAATATCTAATTTTTGTAATTTCTTTTCACATTCTGGTGATTTAGCAGGCATATTAGATAAATTCATATACCACTTTTTAGGAACATTGGTATTCATCAAATCATTTTTAAAACTTTCACGATTACTCAAATTAACTTCATTTTCTTTAGTATTTCCACTAGCTCCAATATTAACTATATATTGTTGAGGTATTAAACCTTCTTTGGGTAATTCTAGACCATCAGCAGTAATATATTTGTTTATAAGAATATCTGTAGCAATATTCCATAACTTCGTATTCTTATCACCTAATCTATGTAAAGTCAAAAGAGCTACATGCATCATCTCATGACATAATACACCTTGTAATTGTTCATCTGATAATGTATTTATCCATGGGGTAAAAAAGATATCACCATTCTGATCAACCGCCATTGTATCAATATCGTGTGGATTACTTGGTTGTAAATAATATATACTAAATTTGCTTAACAGTCTAGAATAGAATGGTGTTTTATTAAACAAATAATATTTTGCAGAAATAATACGATCGAATAGATTTTTTATTTCTTCTTCAGATAAATTTTTAGTAGGTTGGTTTTGTTCTTCGCGTAGTAAAAAATCAGGAGAAAAAATACATCGTCTATAAACTTCGCTTAATTTAACATCTTCATATAGCATATCCTATTAACCAATCAACTGCCACCATTGATAAGCAAATGTTACAGGAAATGTTAAAGGTGCACCATTACCAGTTACATCATAAGCAATTTCACCAACCGATACTGGATAAATACCAATAAATTCATATCTACGAACTGGTTGTAAATCTTTACCTAAAAGATCCATTGTAGCACGTTCTACCGGAACACCATATTTGCCTGTACTTGTTTCAACTGCAAATATTTCCTTAATCCAATTTTCAGCCTTATTACGAATATTAAGACCTTCATCACATCTAAATGTAACAGCCCAACCTTCAGAACCTGTATAAGTAACAGAACCTGGAACATTAAAAGGTAATCCCATATATGGTACAGCTTGGTTATTAATCGTCTTACCTGGTAATACGGCCGTAGTTACATAAAGTAAATCACCATCCGTATATGGTCCTAAAGTTCTAACACGGAACTGAAAATCACGAGCAAATTCTGCTTTTTGAGCCTGAGCATAAAAACCTTGAATAGACATATTATTCTCCTTATTTTAATCTATAATTATTTATCACTTGTGTTTTACAAATTATATACATATTTCGCTAAACCAACAGCATCTAAGGTATCTACATTCGATGGATCACCTTCTAAGCTAGTAATCATATCTTTCCAATAATCTGGATCATCTTGATACAATTTATAAGCTATTTCATACCAATACATCCATAAACCTGGATCTTCATTATAAAGTTCAACATGTGACAAATATTTTTGAATATATGGTTGTAAAAATTCTTTAAATTCTTCAAGAGTTAAAAGTTCAACATCAGCATTATCAATAATCTTTCGCTTTTTAATAATTAATGCATCATTCTCTGTTCTATTATAATCATTTATCTTTAAAAGAATTTCTCGTTCTATGTTTGGTGGAAGATTTGTTTTATCTGCTATGGCATCAATCGAAGGTTCTTTATTGTCTAAAATATCATAAACTAATTTATCAAAAGCTTGACCACCTGAAGTACCAATATTTTCTTTAATTAATTTAGCAATTTTAGTTACATAATGGTTCTCAAGAATTAAAGTATCATTATCTTTCATATTTTCCTCTTTTAAATAATAGGTTTTAAAGTTTATATTGCATCCATAACACTAGATAATGAAGGATTTTTAAGAATACCTCGACGAATTAATTCTAGCATATAGTCTCGTTCTGAGTATTCTTTACCATTCAAATACCATTCTTTAATACCATTAGCATGTTCTACCGCTGGACCATTTTCTCTATGAAGTTTATCATTCAACCACCATGATCTACCACCACCAACAAGTTCTACCGCTGGACCATCTTTTCTATGACGCTTACCATCCAACCACCATTCTTTATTACCATTAGCATATTCTATTGCTGGACCATCTTCTCTATGAAGCTTACCATTCAACCAACAATATTTATCACCATTAGAACGTGTTCTACAAATTGGTTTGTTAGCAACTTTCATCGTATACCGTTTCTCAAGAATTAAAGTATCATTATCTTTCATATTTTTCCTCTCTTAATTATTTAATCTTAAGACAATTGAATTTGTAGAATTTCCTAAAATTAGACGTAAGTTTGGATTATAATTAGTCCAAGATTGTTCTCTATATCCCACAACCCAATGACAATGTTCACATAATGTAATTAAATTTGTTTGATTAAGTTCATCTTCTGGTTTAATATAAAACGGTATAATATGATGTACATTAAGTTTATTTGTTGTTCCACATGAGGCACAATATGGTTCAATTAAAAGATGTTTGCGCCGAACTGTTGGCCATTTGGAAGAACGGGATGATTCATTTGTATTTGCTATAACACTAATAACAAATAAAAGACTAAAAACAAAAAGTAACTTATAAATGTTCATAAAAATATGATTCAAAATTGAATTCTGCTTGTTTTAGTTGTTCTTTTGGTTTATTAGAAGGTACCTCAATAATATCCCAATCACCATGAGTGATCATATCTGAAATATGTGGAAATACTAACTTTCTATCTTGGTTCCTGCGTCTAGCTAGTAACTTCCAAGCTTCTCTACGAGTTTCAGCAGTTACATATGAATAATCTTTATTAACTACAGATTCAGTAGGTTTATAACCAGGTCTATATTGATTTATTTTATGTGAATCGGCTCTAACAAGTGCAAATGTTTTCATTTTAATTATTTATTAACGGTATGATATTCTTTAGTAAAAACCAAGTTACCACAATCCCAGATTCGTCTATAGTTGTTATTAAACATGTTCTGAGCTTCACTTAATGTTGAATTAAATGTAAAGTTGGGGAGAGTAGTTAATTTATGTTTTTGAGCATCAAAACGTGATACAATATTTATTGTTGATTATTAAATTTATTATTTTTAGTACCAAAAAATGTTTTAATAATCTCACCTTTTATATCATTCATTGATTGTCTCCGATTTCTATAATTAATTATGTTAAAATCAGAAATAAATCAATAAAATAAAAACGGAAGGTGTTATAATATAACACCTTCCGTTTTATGTTCTAACGTTTATATATTACAGCAATTCAGTGAAGTTCTGATCTGTACGCGTAGCTATAAAGTTACATGTAATGAACTCTGCTGTACGGACTGGTTTAATATATAAATCAACTACTAGTTCATTATTATCAATAACTTGGGGAGTGTTATTTCTTTCATCAACAACAATCAAATAATCATGCACCCCTTGATTATTCTTCGCAATCTCGAATATTGGCTTTAATACATTTACTACTCGCGTACGAGTAAAGATTGTATTGGGCTCAAATACGAAATAGCGCATTACCGCAAGCGTAGCCTTCTCAAGTGTAAGGAATAATCGACGTACATTAATTCTATCAAATGCGCTTGGCTTCTTCTGTAAGGTCTTCTGACCCCATACTGTATAACCATCACCAGGATAGAATACAACTGGATTAACGTTAATCTTATATAAGAAATCGCGCTGTTTCTGATGTGGATTAATAGCAATATCAACTATATCTCTTACGATACCATTATTAAGACCAGCTGCTGCTGTCCAAGGCTGCGAAGCCGAATCTGTACGCGCCATTATAGCAGCTTCATAACCTGAGAATGGTAGCCAAACGAAATCAGCGATATTAGAATCATAATTCTTTACCCAATTACCATATGTACAAGCGTAATTTGAATTAACTGCGGCATAAAGATTCTTAAGTGGCCAATAAATGTTTTCAGAGAAGTTTTTATTTGGATCACTTAAGGTCTTATAATCGCGACCTTGTACAAATATATAACGTAATGGATCTGAAATAAAGATACAATCTTTACGTGTTTCACCTACGAATAGAGTGAACTTATTCGTAATTGTTTCCCAATTATTTTGAACATCGGCTGATGTTCCAGTTGTTTGATCAGCAAGAGCTGATACTTCAACATACCTGGTATCATCAAATGTTGCATAACTATCATTAGCACATAAACCTGCCCATACTGTGCTAAGACCACCATCAACAACAATATCAATATTAATTTGATCTTTATTCTCTGCTAATCTTAATGATCTATCAAGTTTAGATGGAGTATTACCAATAATTTTTTCAGATGAACTTGTGGTTAGTACTACAGGACCAACTGAATAAGCTTTACGTAATGTTGAATCAACTGTTACTGTACGATTGGTAACACCATTTGATGTCCAAGTACCACTAAGTCTTGAAATATTTGGATTAACCATTACAGACATAAAGTTCGAACTATTATTAATTCTATTTTCAATATAGAACGATTCTGTACCACCTTGTGGAGGTGTCCATTGACGTGTTGAATCAAGTGAGCCTATAAAGCTCTCAGAAAGTATCTTCGTTAGAGTAGGTACCGACTTACTACCATATAGCGTTGTTCGAATCTTAAATAAACCTACAACTAATGAATCCTTATATTCACTTGAACCAAATGCATCGAACGTTGGAATTGTTTCAACGTTCTCTGAAATTGAATCACGATTACCATCAATCGAACCTGTTAAACTAAATTCAAGAACCGAAGATGGAATTGCTTGTAATGTACCATAACCAGATGCTGTATTATACATTATATCAGTAACCGCATTAAAATCAGTATCATTAAGATTCTGATTATCTGCTACAACAACATAATAACCTTGATAATTCTCATCAACCGTTGTCTTATTTTCATTAACAATAATAAGACCCGCGTTACCAGCAGAATTAACATCATAAACATCACCAGCTATACCAGATGCTGCGTTTGTCCATGATATATTGCCGGCTTTCCAATTATTATATTGATCGCTTGTTAACTGAACCAATTTTGGAGTACTAAGTGTATAACCTGTAGCAGATTGATATGCAGCATTAGCAGAAATTGGATAACAAAGAGCACTATAACCACTGCTATAACCATCACCGTTACCAGCACCATATGGTAATCTGTTACAAAGTAATGTTGCATTCGTACTTAAAATTTGTTTACATGTATGATAAAAATATCGTTCAGCAGCATTCGTTGGAACACCATAAATTTGTTCAAAATCAGACATAGATGTAATATTAATTAGTTCATCGGTCGGACCTTGAGCCGCATATCCCTGCGCAAATACGGAAGTACCAACGGGTAAATTAGCTGTTAATGAAAGATCTTTTTCTTTTATTTCAATACCCGGACTTTCAATTGTTCTGGCCATATAATTCTCCTTATAAAATCATGACTATTTCATAAGTATTTATTCTACAGACCAGCTCAATTTTCGAAAACATTTTCAAGATTACTTTTAGCAAACTTGATTAATTCTCTTAAATTACTAAACTTCTTATTTTTTCGAGGTTTGATTAGGCTTAATTCATAACTACCACTATCAAGTTTATAGATCCAAAACTCATATTCTTTTGGTTCTTGTGTACCATCTAACCAAGAAGATTTATAACTTGCATAAAAACTGTCATCTTTTAATTGTGTTCGAACTAAAATTGTAGCATGCATATCATTTCGTTCTTTACTAAGTAACTCACTATCTAATTCAGATAATTGTTTTGTTTCTTTATCTGTCCAATGACCGTTCATTACTTTTTCATATAATTCTGCAAAATTCATATAATCTCCTAAATTGCATCCATAACATCTGAGAGTGATGGGTTTTTAATAATACCTCTTCGAATTAATTCTCGTTTCCTGCGAATTAGTTCTCGTTTGTAATCTGCTTCTAAGTAATACATTATACCATTCAACCACCATTCTTTATCACCATTAGCCATTCTACCGCCGGACCATCTATACGATGAAGCATATCGTATTGTCTCCATTCTTTATAACCATCAACACCTTCTACTGCTGGACCACCTATACGATGTAATTTGCCATTCGAATACCATTCTTTAAGACCACTATCTTTAAAAATTACAGTTCCTGAAAAAAATTTAGGTATTTCCTTTACAGTATCAATAACAATATTCTCTTCCATTACTAACTTATATAGTTTGTGAAATTTCATCAATATTCACCATATACATCATCACTTCTAGCTTCAGAACCTTTATTATAATCCCAAATCTTATTGCTTTCGTCTTCAATATTTTGATCATATACTTTAGGATCGCTAGCATCTTGAGATCCACCAGTTAATATACCTACAAATGTTTCCTCACCAACCGGTTCTTGTTTACACTCTGGTTTAATTCCTGGCTGATAAGAATAATCAAATCTCTTACCTCTAATAACCCAAACATAATGTCCTAATAGAGTATTTCGATTCATTGAAAAATCTTGATGTACTCTTTCAGTAATTTCATATAACTGTGGACATCTAATCCACTCTAAATCAGAAACAGTATATGTAAATGTAGCTGCGCAGGCTGGTGTAGTATTAGCACATAAGTGAGCAAGAACGTCGGCAGTTGTTGGTGGAACTTCATTAGTTGACCAACCTGCTTCAATTAATCTAATTACATCACCTGCTTTAGGCTCGGAGTTAACACCAAATCTTTTTTGAAAATCATTTATTGAAATAACAGCATTAAAATCTGCATTAGTGTCATAACCAAATTTAGATAACATAATAGCTTCATTTGGTAATTCAATCATAAGATTAACATTAGTAGGGCCACTAAAATTAGCTGTAGGTTCTTCACCATATAAAGCATCATGAGTTGTTAATGAATAATTATATGTATAATATTCAACTCTAACACCATAAATGTTAATTAGCTCTTCCCAATAAGACATATATAAAGCACGTTCATTACTAGAAGAATTCTTATTTGAAAAACGAATAGATTCCCAATTATCTGAAGGTCTTCTTGAACATCTAGCCATATATCAACCCATATTAAACCTTTTAGAAACTTTTGATTCAGAATTACCACACCATTTACGTTTACTTTGATCATATTTAACATTTGTAAGTGTTAATTTTGGAAATACAATTATTAAATTATCATCTTGATCATAACCATAAAATAAAGCATCTCCACCAGTATCTTCATTCTTTATAATTTTATCAACAATATTAATTATTCGTTTATCAGTATTTTGACTATAAGGTAATAAACGAACATTGTTTAATAATTGCATATTAACCTCTAGGTTTAATCCAAGCCCATTGTGTTCTGGGTGAATCTCTTAATGTCTTATTCTTAACTAAAAAATATTGACCTGGTGTTCGCATCCACAATAAAATAGATGTCTTACCTAATTTCTTAGATTTATCAAACATGGTTGGCATATTTAAATGGTATTTATTAGCTATTTCAAATGCTTGTCTTGGGCTTACTTTCCAAATGCCTTGTTGTGATTTTTTAGCAATAGTTAATACTCGTTTTGTTAAAGGTAATAAACCACCTCTTAATAAAGGTATAAATGTACCTTTTGGCACTTGATGCTGATCTTGTCTTGCAATACCTCTAACCATTTTTTGTTTATATTTATTTAAAGGATCTTTCCACTGTTTCTTTTTCTTATCACTTTTTATTTTATCAGCAAAAGGTTTTTTATAAGATTTAGAAGCTTCATATTGTTTGCCAGCTTTATATTTTTCTTCAAAATATTCTTTAAAATTTAGATTTTCCATAGGTCCATACCTGCCCTAATTATTTTTGGTAAATCATCTGCTTCTAATTTTTCACTACCTTTAATTATTGTATGTAATTTCTTAATAAAATCAATATAATAATATCGTTCAAGTAATTTATAAATAACATTTTCTGGTAATGCTTGTTTACGACTATACTTACTAATTTCATCAAGTGTTAAATCTTTTTCAAAAGCTAATTTGCGCAATTGTTTTATATTCTGATAAGAATCAACTAAACCTATTACATCTTCTTCTATTTTATCTAATTTTTCTTTTAATTCTTTTTTAAGTTGTTGTAATTGTTTAGGACTTAATGTTTTTAAACCATCATAATCAATAATATCTCTTCTAAGTTCAGCTGCCATTAAATCAATATTAGAAACAGTATCATGAAACTTATCAAGATAGTTACGAACATTAATATCTATTTGTATAGGTTCTTTAACCCAGCGTTCACTAGCTACATTATAAATACCATGATATTTATCTTCGTTGAATTCATTCTGTTCAATATAATAATTAATAGGGTGGGTTGTTCCTTGAGCATGTCTACCATTAATATTTTTAAGAAAAGTAAATGCCCTACTCTTAAGAATCTCAGAAAAATCTTCTTTATTAACTAAAATTAATACATCAATATCTGTTCTTGGATTATATTGGTATGTTAAAATACTTCCAACAATATAAAAATCTTTAACTGTTATAATATCACTAATAGCAGCAACATCTTTTACTATTTGTAATTTAATTGCCGGATGTAATATTGGCGTACCTTCGTCAAGAAATTCAAAAACAGAAGGGTCTAAACTATTTTTTGGTATATCAATAATAGATTCATTAATTTTACTAATTAACTGTTTATATGTTTGGTCAAAATTATTTTTCATAGTTCACTATAATTATTTATCTTAACCAAAAAGAAAAGGAGCAATTACTTGCTCCTTTTCTTGAATATAATAATGTAACTAAAAATTAGCTTTCTAACATAGAAGCATTCTTACCAGTAGCTGCTGGACCGGAACCGCCAACTTTCATAAAGCTCTTATCACCTGGTTTGACTCCCTTTGGTGCTATCTCAATCTCACCCGTACGTTTCTTTGCACCAGCACTTAGAGCACCTTTACCACGAACTACCTTCACACCAGCGCCACCAAGCTTACGCTTCTGTAGAGCTGAAATATTAGCCTTAAATTCTTTTGGTTCTGGTTGGCTGACTGCTTCACCCATTGGACCTGCACCGGCTTCGGCACCTACATCAGCACCTACATCAGCATCAAGACCTGTTTCATCAGTGGCACCACCCTTAAGAGCTATAAGTTCATCAATTAAACCTTTGAGCTCCTGAAGAATATCGACTTCTGAACGTTCTCCACCAAGAACCTCTTCATCTGATACTGGTTCCATATCGGCACCAGCTTCATCACTTGAAGGTGGAAAATCATTAATATCCTCATCATAATTTGCACCTTCGATATTCTCTTCTTTAAC
>Ga0172375_10009902_pt1 | contig 12454 bp, 9 predicted proteins | sample LakKiv1m_FD_114537 | JGI IMG/M metagenome (GOLD analysis project Ga0172375, IMG submission 114537) | Freshwater microbial communities from Kabuno Bay, South-Kivu, Congo - kab_092012_11.1m | ecosystem: Environmental > Aquatic > Freshwater > Lake | place: Democratic Republic of the Congo... | reverse complement strand
TTCGAGGAGCAATACTTCGATTGCTCCTCGGCCTGCAGCCGTTAGCTGATGATATGACATATACCTTCAGTCTAGCGGTTGCAGTCGGAATTAGAACTCAGATATTAAACAAACGTCTTGCTCTAGTAGTAGCATCTTCTTCAGATAAATCGTTTCCAGCTTGCTCTTCAGGTTCTACTCGCCGCCTGCGCATATTTGCCCTAAGTCTAAATATTTCTGGAGATACTGCACGTGTGATCCCACTTCGTCTTCCAAACTCCGTAACTAATTCTGCCGGGCTGGGCTCCGGAATAAAATCAGGCAGATCAGCATGGGGCATTTCAGAATCTTCGATAAGCTGGTTGAACTCCTTTGCTTTTTTCCCAGGAAAAAATACGGGAACCGACGCAATCACTTTATCCCTTTCCGTAGAAAACGCAACCATTTGCCCCCAAGGAACCAAGCGCTCGACTTTCTCCGGTTCGATCATAGAACCAAAAACTCCAACGATTCCATCAGCCCATTTTGGCCAATCAGGACTTACCTTCACTTTACCAGCGTGTAGGTCTTTTAGTTTAAATGTAGCTTTCGCGATTTGTTGCCCAGGACTCCGTATCGTCACCTTATCATCCTGGATTTCTATGCTATCTCCTAACGATTTCATATCTCCTTGAATCGCAGCCGCTGTAAAGCGAGTTCCGAAACCAAGTCCCCCATCCACCGCTTTCAGAATAACTCTACCTGTCCCCCGAAGAATACCTACCGCGACTTGTCCGGCTGTCCTTTTTTCGTTCGTTCTGTTTGCGTCTCTTGGTATTACGGGAAGTAATTTATCTGCTAATGCAAACCCCTCATGAGTACGATATGGACGATCATGTAGCCGTTTCAGTGTCTCTTCTGCTTTGACTCGCAGACCCACCGTTTCTTCGTGCAACCCCAATAAACTTTCGTTATATACCTCTACGTTTTCTCTTACCATTTCCGCGAGACGGAGAGCATATTCCGGGTCGTTATGTGCTACCCGTGCGATAACTTGCGCAGCGCCATTTCTGATCGCTGCTCCGCCGGTAGTTGTCGAAGGTGGGGCATCAATAAGCTGCTGGATCTCTGATAATGCTCTATTTCGCTTTTGTAGCCTTTGTTCCTCTTCAGCGCGTATCCTTTGCAGCACAGCTTCCCGTTGGGCTGCTGCTTTCGTTTCTTGCTGGCGCCTATAATCCTGAACTGCATGTCCAACACGATCCGCAGCATGCTTTGCGGTTTGACGGAAATCAAATTTCTTTTCCATCCTAGGCATTTTTTCCATTGTCATAGATTTTGCGATTTTATCCTATAACTATATTTAAGTCAACTATTATCCAATGTCCGTAGTAACGCACGTACCCGCTCCCCACCATGAGTAATTATATTTAGTAATTCTGCGTCAGTTTCATCTGCTGTTGCCAAAGCCGCTGCGTGTGTTTTGAGTCGTTCGGCAAACCGATGACCATCCGGTGCCCGTACTTTAAATTGACGACCGGTACCACCTTCGGTAAAAACAACCGTAGCCGGTAATGAATCAGCTTTCCCAATAATTGCCTTCCACGCAGAACGTAACCCATCAAACGAAGAGGGAGCAACACCGATAGAATAAGTGCCTGCGTTTATCTCACCCCAGGTAATGGTCAAGTCCGGAGATTCAGCTCCCCGCTTTTGTGAGCGTGATGTACCACCCTGAAAAATTTTGATTCCATCTGTCGCCAGCACCGCCTGATCGCCTATCACCGCTCCATGTCCCATTACTTTCCCGCGCTGGCGCAGTTCTCTGATTTCCGTTACGGCATCTGAAATACGTCGTTTTTTTTCTAACACTCGTGCCAACCGTTCTTGAATTACATCATCATCAGTCATCGTGCCCCTGTCTGATAATTGTGAACGCACAGTTGCCGGTAGTGCGTCATGTGCTACCCGTAACAACGGGAGAATACGTCCTTTGTATTGATCACGACCTTCTTTTTCTTGTTTTTTCTTTGCTGCTTCTACCAGTATATTTTCTATCCGTTCGACTTCTGGCATTTTGTCGATAATCCCTCGTATAAACGTTTGATCGGCATTGGTCCCCCGGACTTCACCCCGATACGCACGCTCGGTATTTAGCAATGCCTTTAAGTCCTGAACTTTACGCTTGTGATGCTCCTTTTTGATCGGTTCAAGTGCTTTATCTCTATCTTCTTCTTGCTGGAAGTCACCGATAATTCTTTTTATCTCCGTGATTGGCACCCCATAGATCGCCCCTTCAGCTAATTCGCGGTGCGACAACACCTGCAACGTCGCTCTAATCCGTTTTGCAGAAATAAGACGATTATCAGGATCTTCGTCTTTAGGTGTAGTTTGGTTGCCACTTCCAATAATCCTCGGCATAAGAACACGTGGCATGTAGGGTAACTTTTTTGTTTGATCTTCTTTTTCTACAGCCATATTATTTTTGTATTTCGTCTACAGGAAAATGAAGATTATATTTTACTATAAGCTTCTTTTTTCCGCAAGACTCGTCAGTACCACTATTTGTGGTAGATACATTTAATATTATTTTAAAAATACGGCGACGGCAGGAAAGAAAGTGAATACCCAAAGGAATGGGCTTCATCAATCAGTCCCGCCGTCGCGAGAAAATGAACGAAGGTTGTCTCTAAATAATGAGACAAATAATATAAGGTGAGACTGTCCTCTATGAAAGCAGGACAGTCTCGGTGAATCCCGCGAATGACTCAACGGGTTATACATGTTACGGAGCAAGCGCAATGCACTCGCTCGGGATGTTGGAATTGCTCCCATAGACTGTGACAGACCCGGAATCGTCAAATCTGGGAAACGACCTCCCGACAACTCCATTGACTGGAAAGTCAACAATTCCCAACTGCCGGTTGGAGAGGGTCCACTTTTCGTTTTGGACACCAGCCCATGAACCGAAATCCGCGAAGCCACCAGGGCCAGTGAGTGCCCACGGGCCGTAACCCACTGGTAGCGCATTTTGACCCCAATCCTGATCTGTGCCGTATAGGTAGACTCCGGCCCAGGTCGTCCAGCAATTCGCCATTGCTTCGTTTGAAATCTTGGTAGGACCGGTCGCCGTCTGGTTTCCACCGCCGCCGCCGTTGTCAGCGCTTGCTGTATTTGGCGCGGATGGCATGTCCCAAGTATTGATGACCAGGTGTGCCCCGACTAAATGGCCGTCACATGTAAGCAAATTGCCAGGGTTTTCCTGAGCATATCCACACACGGATATCGGATTCGCAAGGGTTTCAAATACATTGGTACTGCGATTCAACCCTTGAGCGTTCTCCGTAAGGCTCGCGTTAAACGGGAACGTTTTCCCTGCTACGCCACCGCCCGATTGGTCGCCGCCTCCACCAGATTGAGAACCGCCGCCCGATTGGTCGCCGCCTCCACCAGATTGAGAACCGCCGCCCGATTGGTCGCCGCCTGACGCCGATGTATTGCCGCCAAAGATGGATCCGGAACTTTGTCCGAACAACTCCTCCACCCTCTTTGCGGTATAAGAATCCCCCAGCGCCTTATCGACTTGTTCAACCGAGGTGTCAACGATTGGGACAATGAACACGGGACTCTTCTCGCGTGTCAATAGCAAGAGAACCCCGATCGCGATCACGACCGCCGTGATCGCTCCTTTGAAACCGTACTGCGAAATGTTCAGACCATAGTTGAACACCAGGTAGACCAAGTAACAGGCGGCCAAAAAGGTAAGAATACCACCAATTGTTTGCATTACTTCCTCCAGTGCGCTCACGCACTCGCGTAATCCATCCAAGGCTACACGGCCGTGATAACGCGTAAGTTTTATTCGGTAAACGAACAGACATCATACATGCCTTGCATCCCTGCAAAACCGTACGACAGTAATGAGAAATTGTGTCAGGCACATCTCCTTTCTCATGATCCATTACTGGCTCATGAATAATAGAGGCTTGAATTCCTCCCAGTACTGCTGGTTTGTAAACCCGCAATCGCCATACTGAGATCCGCAACCCCATTTGGTCGTAAACTCCATGATGCCCGTGGCCTGTGCCTGGGCGTAGTTGGATAGCACTTTCTGTGTAGCACTAAATTTGCTATCCTTACATGGAGCCCCTGAACAGTGCCCATCGAAAATAGGCACTACTAGGCCGTTTCCGCCGTTATAACTCCACACTACCTCAGAAGGCGGTGTGAGCCAGGGATCGGATCGGAAGTCATAAAATGCAAAGACTCCCAAACTCGTATACCCTGCGTTCTGGCGGATGGTGAAATACTCATTTGCCCAACCGTTAAACTCGCTTGCCGGAGTACTCACCCCACGATGTTCCAGATCGATATCAAACCAGATATTTTCTCTATTAGGAGTCAATCTCTGGATAATCCCCGAAACATCCTGATTCGGAGTGATATCGACCATAACAATACACTTGCCAGTGCATAAGTCACTGATGCTTTCAATGACTGCATCAGAGGCATAACGGAGGTTGACGACGGGAACGATATTCCTAGTTCGCCAACTTTTTGCCGCCTCTGCGTATGCAAAGGCTTTCCGTATGGCACTTACTGCGTCTGTCGCCTCGCCCAACGAACCCCACCCATTGATGGCACCATATACGCCAATATAGGTGGTCTCGCTATTGAAACGAGGCATCGTCGCTGTCGTAGTCGTATTGAGTGATACAAACGATGTCACTGGTCCCTCACCTAGAGCATACGAAAGCCAATTGTCGAGCATTGGTGAGGCATCCAGCATCATACTTGCAGACCTTGTCACTATGGTTTGCGGTTTTATCCCCCGGTCGCCCATCACAAAGAAAAGCGACGCCGTAAACACGCAACATGTCATAAATAACCCAGCAAACAATCCTGTCCGTATTGCCTTCATCTGCATCCGACGCTGCCTCCCGGTGAGTCCGATAAAGAACTCATCGAAGTAGAGCATGGTATGCCAGACAAAAAGGCCGACCATCTTCATAGTCTTCATGGTGGCCAAATACGCGGCAGGGTTTTTGACTTTCAGAATTGACAGGGTGATCACTCCAATAGCGATCACCACAAGCAGCACCACCACTGAAGTTTTTGCAGTCTTCACCGTTTTTGATGAAGATGGTCTCATCTGAATGCTGGGTCGATTTGTAATCGGAGCCATTTGCTGAACCTCTGATCGAAACTGATCAGGGTTTATGGCCTCCGGATCACTATGAGTACCAACCTCTACATGTGCTTTGACATTAGAGGCAGCAATCCCGAACTGATCCATAAGCACCCGCACAAGTGCGAGTGTTGTCCGATACTGATTCGGAAATTTCTTCGGATCACCTGCCTCATGTGGCGGGTATCCAACAATTCCGATTTGGATCGCGTGCGAGTTTACATCCGATCCCACACCCCATGACATACAGTCCAGATTCTGGGTGATATAGACCGGAACGTACTCCAGCGACGCATCCTGCCGGTAGCTGACAATAAAATGGTAACCGTTTCGGTTCCATGTACCTGCAGCAGGATTGTTCTCATTGTTGAGACGGGTCTTAAATTGCGACGCGTACCAAGCGCCATCAAGACCTTCTGCGTACTCCGGAGTTTGCGAACCAAGTGAGGATATGAGTGCCTCATGCAACACGATCATATCGGGTTTAACCGACATGTCATGACAAGCCATGAGATCCTGTTTATCCGCAAACCATGCCGCCGATTCCACCCGCTGATCTACAACAAACGGTAACGTATCGTACGTCGCCGGTTGATACGTGACCATGGGCTGAGAGGGCGGATTCTGACTTGGATTCGCCGCGTTTTCCAGCCAAAACTTTACTTTGTCTTTAGCATCATCTATCTGCCAGCGCAGAATGGCATCGTATCCCGTCTCGTTCGTCATCCAGATGTTCTGGGTGGGATCGGTGGACCATATGCTGACGCTATGTGATTCGGGTACCCCTGGCAACTTTTTATGGGGCTTATGTACATGACCTGCTGCTTCGTTGAAGCCTTCCTGATCAAGTACATAGTAGATCCAACTGCAGACATCGCACGCGCCTGTGCCTTTGGTATCTACACCTGCATAATTCGCAAGCTCGTAATACCCTTCTGATGGATCTAATGAATCACTGCCGTTACCGGTGAATGAGTTATCAACTGTGTCTAAATCACCAATAAGACTGACACAGTCAATCGTTTGTCCTTTATTTATGGGAATTGCACCATTTTTGCTCATCGCATTTAACATGCGAAGCTCATTGATCTGGTACTGTTGCCCATAAACGCCAGAATAGGCTTTGGTCGGAAACTCATACACCTTTGGAGGCGCTGGTTCCTGTGCGTTCGCCACCACAGCTGGTGGTATCGCCATTGCTAAAAACGCGCAAAGGACAAGAAGCCCAGTGACACGTTCGAGCAACTTGCTTTTACGTGCCATCAGGCACTCTCCTTTCTTGTTTGTGTGAAACCCACCAAGTGATGCTTCAAATCACGAGGTGGGGTGGAAGATATATCAAGCCAAACTGATCGCAGCTGGCCTGTGAGTTGACAAAGCCGCCGTACCGGCTTGCGCTGAATTTTCCCTGTAAATTTTTTTACAATCAGTAAAAACGCGTTCGTACGGTAACGCGTTGTGCATTAACAGCCAACCCTAGCGAGTAGCTGTTGTTGCCTGTTTAACAGACTCAGTCCCGTGACTGGCCTGGAATCTTCGGGTCAGGCACCTTACGGTGCCTGACTTTGAGGAACTACTTCCCTTTTTTCCCCTTCCCCTTTTTTCTGATCGGCTCTTTTTCAACCGACCCCTGGGATGAGCCCCCATTTGTTGGGGGTTTGGAAGTAGTTGGCTGCTGACCTGTCATGGTATTAGCACCTCTTTTCTTAAGTCTCATGCTTTCGCAGCTTGAAAGCATGGATTTGTCAACAACTGTGCATTCCTGCGCAGGTGTCTTCGTCTGTACCCAACCCTGTTTCGGGTGGGAATAATGCACCCAGCCTCATCGGCGGGTGGTTCATAATGAGAGGTTATGAACAACTGTATTATTTTCTTACTAGTATTTTTTAAAAACACAAAAAATCGATCTATCTCTCGTAGATTGTGAATTGTTAGTCCACCCTTTACGTTTGGAATTCCCCATACCATAACGTGTTATGAGTCTAACCTCATGTCTTACTAAATTTCTTTCTTCTTAATTTCCCTCTTTTCTTTCTATTTAATTTTCTTATATTCTTTTATATTCCCTCTAGAATGTAACAAAGAAAAAACGACATGATTCAGACGAAAGCTAAGCTTTTAAAGACAAAGCATTAGCTTTTTCTCATGAAGACTAGCTCCATAATCCTGACGTCCGTCATTTCCTCTGTGTTACATTCTAGTAAGCACAGACAATCCACATACCCACTTCCACACACACAAAGCGCTATTAAAGTTGCCTACCACACCTAAACCATCTGGTATCGTATGCCTTCTGTTCGCTCACTTCTGTTCGTTTTTGTAACACTCCTCACCTATAAAACTCTTAATCTGTTTCCTTCGTTCACTTTTTAACGTGCACGCCATCGCCAAGGTATCGGCGGGCAAAATCCCACCACCCTTAACAAAAGGCGTTCAAATACAAATTATTCTCATCACCGCCGTCGCAAATGACGGAATGATAAGCTCTAGCTTTTTTCACCCTTCAAAAAATCTCAGGGTAAAGGCCAGAGTTGCGGATCTTCCTGTCCAAAAGACCCGCAACACCGACCTCAACCAAACAATCCTTGGCCTCCAAACTAACCACATCCACCTCGTCTTCCCTCTCGCCTAATCCCACTATTCGTGGCGCGGCTCGAGGAGCGACGATTGGCGGATTGATGGTTAGTAAGCTCGCAAATAAGAATTTGCACGCAAACTAACCATCAAAAACACCCCAGTGAAGGGGCATATTCTCTGTGATCTTATTCACTTGTTATGGACAGCTTGGACAGACGTAAAATTTGCTTCATCCGCTCCTTGGCATATGGCTTCCGGACGGACAAAACAACTTTCTCGGCAGGAAACGGACAGGTTATATCCTATAACATATTTAGGGCATAAAATCAAGAAAATGGGTATTTAGACAAAACCAGTAAACAACTCAAAATATATGATATTGACAAGCGTATAGACATTGTCTATACTTTGTATATATGAATACCGCACTACTTACGGTCAGAACGGATATAAAACTCAAAAAGAAAGCTTCCCAGCTTGCCGACAACCTGGGATTTAGCCTAAGCTCGCTGGTGAATGCGTACCTACGGCATTTCGTCAAAACAAAAACGGTTCATTTTGAGGAAAGCTATGAACCTACGCCGTATCTAAAACGATCCATCAAGCGCGCAATGGCCGATATAAAGGCAGGTAAAAATCTTTCTCCTGCTTTTGACAACGCGAAAGACGCTATTGCATACCTCAATAAACAACTGAAATAATATATTTGTATGCGTGTTATCTATCACGCCAAATTTATCAGACTGCTTCGCAAATCCCCAAAAGAGATTCAAATCGCAGTAAAAACAAAAATAGATCATTTTTCGAATAACCCTCATCATCCGATTCTTCGAAACCATAAGCTTACCGGGATATATCAAGGCTGCCATAGTATCAACATCACCGGAGACTGGAGAGCTATATACCACGAATCAGATTCTCTTCTTGAAGAACCTACTGCCATTTTCATTGAACTCGGCACTCACAGCCAACTCTATCGGTAATTACATAATTCCGGAAATATATCGGCTCATGGTATACTTACCTCCATGAATACCCGGCTTATCGTATGGTGCGACCGACTTATAAAAAGCGGATTTTACCTCCTTTTTGGCCTCGTTCCGCTACTTTTGACCCCCCTAAACTACGAACTTTTTGAGTACAACAAAATGATGGCGGTCTATGTCGTAGCTTCGATTGTCGTCGCTTCGTGGATCGTCAAATCGATACAACAAAAAGAGATTCGTATAGCCCGAACGCCGCTCGATATCCCGATTGCGTTATTCGTTACTTCGCAATTCGTGAGCGCGATTTTCTCGATAGACCCGCACGTTTCGTGGTTTGGCTACTACAGTCGGTTTAACGGCGGGCTGTGGTCGGTGATTTCCTACGTCCTCTTGTACTACGCCTTTTTATCAAATCTCGAAGCTTTCAGCCTATCCGCAAAAAATGAAGCAAAAACACCATCCCCAACCCATATACCAAATACCATATACCATTTACTTCGCATTGCACTCGTCTCCGCTTCTTTGGTCGCCATCTACGGCGTACTCGAACGGCTCGGAATCGACAAGCGCCTGTGGGTGCAGGATGTGCAGAACCGGGTATTTTCGACCCTTGGACAGCCGAACTGGCTTGCGGCATATCTTGTGGCACTCATGCCGTTATCAATGGCGATGGGTGTAATACAGTTGACTGGCAACAATTCGCTAGTAACCAAAAAAGCCACGATGCAGGAATGGATGAAGCCTACACTTTATGGACTTTTATCTGTATTGTTTTTTGTGGTTCTCCTGTTTACGAAAAGTAGGTCGGGGCTTTTTGGGCTTATCGTCGCAGACATACTGTTTTGGGGACTGATGGTGCTGAAAAAGCTGCCTTTTCCCCCTTTCAAGAGCCCGTCAAATCCCCCCAAACAAAATCAAGGCTCAGCCTTGAAATGGGGGGCGGGAGGGCTTCATGTCATATTTGCCCTCATCATTTTTATACACGGCACGGGGACACCGGCAATTGACAAATGGATAACGTTTAATGGATTAAAAACGATACCAACGAATGTAACGAAAACGACAAAAACCCAGGAGGCAACACCTTCGACAGTTACCGGACCGGCACTCGAAACCGGCGGTACGGAATCCGGAGTAATTAGAAAATATGTTTGGCAAGGAGCGATCAATGCCTGGAACAGCTCATGGAAAACGCGGTTTATAGGTACCGGCACAGAGACGTTCGCCTTTACCTTCTACAAATTCCGCCCGGTAGCTCATAATCTGACAAGCGAATGGGACTTCCTGTATAACAAAGCGCATAACGAATATCTCAACTATTTAGCCACCACGGGCATCTTCGGACTCGGGAGTTATGTTTTGTTTATTGGGGTATTTGTTGTCTGGTTTATACGGTATGCGTTAGGTGGTATGCGGTATGCGGAAAATAAACAAAGCCTTTTACCCGTACCCCACACCTCATTACTTATACCTATTTCGCTCTTTTCCGGCTGGCTTTCTATTCTCGTCACCAACTTTTTCGGCTTCTCGGTCGTCATACAGCAAGTGTTTCTTTTTCTCTTTCCGGCAATAATTTTTGCTTTACTACGAAGTGACGAGGATGCGAAAAAGCGAAGCTTCTCTTTACGTATTGCTCCGTGGCTCATATGGGCACCGATACTTGTTTGCCTCTATGTACTGATAAAAATAGGCAGCTTCTGGTATGCCGATACACGGTATGCTCAGGGGTACCGAATGAGCAGAGCCGGTTTATACGCCCAGGCAATACCAGCCCTTATTTTGGCTTCACGACTTAACCCCAAAGAACCCATGTATCATGATGAGCTGGGGAGTGCGTATGCGACCCTTTCCGTTGCCACATTTGAAGGAAAAAACGCGACGCAGGCCGCTCAACTAGCTGCACTCGCCGTAGAAGAAAGTATCCGGGCTATCAGCACGTCCCCCAATAACGTCAACTTCTACAAAACGAGAACCAAAATCTACTACACGCTATCTGCTCTGGAAGCGACATTTAACGCCAAAGCGGTAGAAACGCTTACCAAAGCAATTCCCCTCTCTCCCAATGACCCAAAGATTTTCTACAACCTGGCGATCCTTGTCGGACGCGAGGGAGATACCAATCTCGCAATTAAATACTTGTTAAAAGCGAAGGAATTGAAGCCAAATTACCGTGATGCGTACTATGCGCTCTGGGTCTTTTTTACCGAAGAAAAACAGCCGGCTGATGCCAAAGGCATCCTCAACGATTATCTGGTTCATATAGATCCCAACGACCAGCAGTTTAAAGATTTGATGAATAAATAATCGATGAAACCCATTGTCCTAATCCCGAACCCGGTTCTGACTACTCCGACAAAACCCGTAACGGCCTTTGACGGTAAACTGGCGGGTCTCATCTTCGACATGAAGGAAACACTCCTTGCCGCAACGAACCCCAAAGGTGTCGGACTAGCCGCAACCCAGGTGGGAGTGGGACTCAAAATTTTTCTCACCAAGCCCACGGAGAGCGCAAAAATTCGCGTGTTCATCAACCCCGAAATCGTCAATAGATCCACCGACAGTACGGATGGCGTCCCGGAACGGGGAAACAAACTGGAGGGGTGTCTTTCTATCCCCAATATCTGGGGCAAAGTACGGCGTACTTCTTCGCTTACGCTACGATACCAAGATGAAACGGGGCAGGTTCACCAAGAAAAATTTAGCGGATTTATGGCAACCATCATCCAGCATGAAACGGATCACCTAAACGGCATCCTCTTCACCCAACGGGTATTGGAACAAAAAGATAAGTTATTCCAGGTGGCAACCGCTGACGATGGTAAAGAAGTGCTGGAAGAGATAAAACTACAATAATTTCAAATTTCTAATTATTCTAATTAACCTAAACAAACACCAAATAACATAATTTCTTCTCCCTGGTTTAGAGCAATTAGAAATTAGATCAATTAGATCAATTTATGAATATCATCAAAATACTTTTCTTCGGTTCCACCTCAGATTCGGTCATTGTACTTGAACGTTTACATCAATTGTCAAAAAACAATTTGTCTATTGTTGGCATAGTCACCCAACCTGCTAGACCCATCGGACGCGATAAAATAATCACTCCGACTCCCGTAGAATCCTGGGCGACATGTCAGCATGTTACCACGCTAACATTCCCAACTAATCCCGAGAAACCCTGGCTATACCAAAACGAGCAGCAAGTGATTGATGCTCTCCAACCGATAAAAGCAGACCTTCTTATCTCCGCATCATTTGGCGTTAAAATCCCTTGGGAGATTATAAAACATGTCCCGTATGGTGGTATAAACATCCATCCCTCAATCCTCCCTCACTGGCGAGGGGCAGATCCAGTACCGTGGGCCATCATGAGTGGCGATCATCAAATCGGAGTCACGGTCGTAACCCTTTCCCAAACGTTTGATGAGGGAAAAATACTTGCCCAAAAAAAGATCCCTATCCTGCCAACGGACTTCAGTGATCTGCTGCGAACCAAGCTATTTACCATCGGGGCAGACATACTTACCGAGGCACTGCCTGATTATATACATGGTAACCTCAAAGGAAAATCCACACAATCAGCTTTACACTCCGGGAGTGTAAAGCTGCCGTATGCCAGGAGGTTTACGCGCGACGATGGATTTGAACCATGGGAAACAATACATCAGGCTATAGCAACGGGAATCGAGGGAGACCGGCTGGAACGTAAGTATCGCGCACTTCATCCCTGGCCGGGGATATG
>Ga0172375_10009901_pt1 | contig 12455 bp, 12 predicted proteins | sample LakKiv1m_FD_114537 | JGI IMG/M metagenome (GOLD analysis project Ga0172375, IMG submission 114537) | Freshwater microbial communities from Kabuno Bay, South-Kivu, Congo - kab_092012_11.1m | ecosystem: Environmental > Aquatic > Freshwater > Lake | place: Democratic Republic of the Congo... | reverse complement strand
TCTTTACAATTAGTCTATTTACCTAGTCGTATTTTTGGTTCAACCGTTGGTCAAGCTTCACTACCAATTTTGTCAAAAAGTATTGCTCAAAACCAAATCGACATTTTTCGCGACACAGTTCGAAAAACTGTCCTCAGAAGTTTGTATTTAGCTCTTCCAATTTCCGCCCTTATTTTAGTCAATCGGGTTGGTATTGTGAGAATCGCCTTTGGTGCCAAGGAATTCCCCTGGAGTGCCACACTATTAACTGCCAAAACTTTGGCATTTTTAGTTCCCGCTATTGCCAGTCAAGCAGTAGTCCAAATTTTGGTTAGGGCTTTTTACGCTCTTCATGACACCAAAACACCTCTCAAAATTTCCATCTTTTCGTTGGTTATAAATATATTAACTAGTTATTTGTTTGTAAATTTTACAAATTGGGGGATTTTGGGTTTAGCCATCAGTGCCTCACTTAGCAACTTAGTCCAATGTCTTGGGTTATGTTTTGTGTTTGTTAAAAAAGTCGATGGTGATGGTTGGTCAAAAATTTACTGGAGAATTTCAAAAATATTTGCTGTTTCTGTAATTTCCGGACTACTTAGTTGGGTATCAATTCAAATTATTGATCAATTTGTTTTTGATACCTCAAAAACTTTTTTTGTTATGATGACTTTTGCAATTTCATCATCGATTGGTGTGTTATCTTTCATTTTATTTTCCCTTATTTTTAAAATCGAAGAATTAAACGAATTTAATATATATTTAAAAAGAACTTCTTCCATTTTTACTAGAAATTAGCTTATACTGATATATAAGCTATGCCAGTTAAACGTGAGATATCATTACTTCCAGACGAGTCAAATAACAATAGTTTTTCTGCCCGAGTTATTCGCTATTTAACTACTGTTGGTCGTTACATTATTGTTTTTACCGAGCTAATCGTAATTTCTGCCTTTATTTCCCGCTTTTGGCTCGATCGTCAAAATTCTGACTTGTCCGAGTCTTTGCGTCAACAAAAAGCTATTTTGGAAAGTACCTCTGAGTTTGAAAAAGAATATACATCACTTCAGGGTCGGCTTAAATATATTAGTGATAATTACAAAAATCAGCCCAATTATATTGAAAATATCAAAGCTATCGTTTCTTCAGTCTCACCTGATGTATTTTTTCAAAAACTAAGTGTCAATCCCGATGATGCAATCTTGAGTTTGTATTCATATCAAGAAGATTCATTGGTTAGTACTATCGTCAATATGTCACTTAATCCAAATTTTTCTGCAATTGATATTCGTAAAATTGAAAAAAAATCAAAAGACTCAAAATATTTTGTCGATTTATTGTTAACATTTAAACCAAAAAGTGCCAAATCTACAATTTAATATTTCCAGACTTAGCCCACTTTTTGAATATCTCAAAAAGCAACAAGAAATTGAAAAAAACCGCCGTATATTTGAAATCGGAATTACATTTGTTTTAATTTCTTTTTTTCTTTATTTTGCTGTCCGTCCCACAGTTTTGACCATCTCGACTCTAATTGGTGACATCAAATCAAAAGAAATTCTATCAAAAAAAATGACTGCCAAAATTGATCAAGTAATCACCGCTCAAGAAAATTTTTCTGCCATTCAAGAAAAATATTATTTAGTGGAAGAAGCCATGCCTTCGACCCCAAATTATGTTGGCGCTATGGAGAAAGTCGATTCAATTTCCAGTCAAAATGATATTTTACAAAACAAAATATTATTTACCCAATCTGACAAAAACTATTTTTCTACCCAAATTAGTACCTCATCATCTTTTACTGGTGGTTTAAATTTTTTAACCTCACTTTTACAAATCCGGCGTTTGGTCGATATTCCTCAAATTAATTTTGATCAAACAAAAGATACCCAAAGTGTGGGTAAAATAAAAATTTCTGTCCCTATAAATTTATATTTCTGGAGCGGCAATAATGAAAAAAAATAGCTTATCATCATATTTTTTAATCATTTCAATTATGACTTTTTTGGCATTATTTGTAGTTGTGACGGCAAAAAGTTATGATAGTTTAATCAAGTCAATCAATGTTGCTCAAAGCAACCCGTTGGGCAAAGCTATTGATATGGATTTAAAAGTAGACGTTATAAAAGAAATTGAATCGCGTCAATGAAAATAAAAAGTATACCTACAATTATTGGCACAATTTTGTTATTTATCATTTTATATTTTGGTGTTTGGTTGTCAACTCGAGTTACCAACACTGGCTCCAAAGCTTCAGGTGACTGTAACCCCAGTAGTTTACAAGTAACAAATTTGACCAACAAATCGGTTGATATTTCGTTTTTAACTACAGCTACCTGTGCTTCAACATTAAATATAAACAATAAAACTATTGCCAATTTCAAATCAAAATCAACCACTCATTATTTTCGAGTTGACGGCTTATCGGCTAGTACTCAATATCAATATTCTTTTATTATTGATGGAAATTCCTTAAGTAAAAATGAATACAGTTTCAAAACTGCCCCACTACCTTCAGGTGATTTATCAACTGCCAATTTAGCCTGGGGAAAAATAAAATTAGCCTCAGGACAGCCTAGTATAGACACTATTATATATTTAAATATTGCCGGTGCCTGGCCATTATCAGCACTAACCGACAGTAATGGTCAATGGCACATATCAATGAGTAATAGTTTTACCGATGACAAAAGCTCATTATTTATCCCGCCAGAGATCGGGTCCGAGGACATAATTATATATTCTGCCGATAGTCAACTAACTCAAGTCGAAAATAGTTTGGCCAAAAATGATCCAGTTCCCGATATTATTGTCGGTGTCGGTTTTGATACTTCTAATTATGGAACAGGACCAGGAACAAATATTACTCCCACCATTGTGGCTACTACCCCCACTTCGTTTTCGGTAGGTATTGGGGGATTGCTATCAATCGATTACCCAAAAGAAGGTGAGTCAATTACTGCCCTAAAACCGGATATTTTTGGATCAGGTAAAAATAATTCAGTTGTAAATTTAAGCATTGATTCAGATATTATTGGCAAAGTTACCTCAAAAACCGATGGTACTTGGCACTGGTCACCCGACAAAAACTTAAGCTTGGGCAAACATATTTTAACCGTTACCTTGGGTACCGAATTACTTCAAAGAAATTTTATTATTGTCACTCCTAGTAGCTCCACCTCGCCATTATCATTTTCTTCCACCCCATCAGCTACTATTGCTCCGACTTTAGTTCCTACTAACAAACCAACTTTAGTTCCTACAGTCCGCACCAGTAAACCGTCAACCAAATCAGGCATTCCAGTCACTGGTAACACCAGTCCCTTATACCTATTATTATTATCCTCTTTATTTACATTAAGTTTTTCATTATACTTTTTTAACCGCAATGAAAAATAAATATTACGCTATATTTGGAGTTCTCTTTTTATTACTATCTTTAGGCGGTGCTATTTATCTTTCTTTTCAAAACGCCGACACTCGCAACAAAGCTACTGGCAACGACAAATGTCAAGCTAATCAACAAATTTGTCAAACCAACAATGCGGGCAAAAACACAGGATACTTGTGTAAATGTATCACTGATCTCGATCCAAACGATTGGAACTGTGCCACTCAAGATTTAAAAGAATGCCCCACTGAAGGTGGTGGAGTAGATCCAAATAATTTTTATTGTGATCCTGCTACAAAAGTAAAAATATCTGGCCGCTGTTTGGTTGCAGACGCTGGTTCAAAAATAAGTGTTGCATACAAATATAAATGTGCCGACAAGTTCAATATGAACAATGGCTGTCAAGAAAACGAAACAGTCTTGCGCAATGTTGGTAGTGCTTGTTTTGATAATAATTTTTGTGGAACTCAACAAATTGATTTACAAAATCAAAGTAGTTGTTTTATGAGCGTTGAAGACAGAAATTGCATAACACCTACAAAACCAGTATCAACCAATACTCCAACACCAACTCGTACCAATACTCCATCACCTACTCCAACAGGTACTGTCGTAACCCCCACTCCAACTAACACCAATACACCTACTCCAACAGGTACTGTCGTAACCCCCACTCCAACTAACACCAATACACCTACTCCAACAGGTACTGTCGTAACCCCCACTCCTCCAGTTATCAGTTATTTAGGCTGTGGTTATACTCCATGTGATAGTACCGGTAAAATTTGTAACTCAGGTTTATCCTGTATTACCACTAATAATAGCAATCAATATTGTTCCAAACCAGAATTAATTGAACAATGCAAAGTTAATCCAGGTTATGCTGGCTGTTGTACTGTTCCAAATACCCAAGGTCCATCACCTACTCGTATAGTACTACCAGTCTCTGGGGTAAATTTCCCAGTCCAAGCTTTAACTATCATTGGCGGAATCACCACATTACTCGGATTCTTGATATTATTATAGTGTGTTAGCCTTATTCGAAGCCCTACGACCCACTCAGTGGATCAAAAATTTAAATTTATTTGCGGCCGCGATTTTGGCTGGCAAGATTTTTGAACCAATTACCTTTATTCAAAGTTCTTTGGCATTCATTACTTTTTGTTTACTTTCCTCATCTTCATATTTGGTAAACGATTTGGCCGATATTGAAAACGACCGTCTCCACCCTGCAAAAAAAAATCGTCCATTGGCCCGTGGCGATGTTAGTCCCGAAACCGCCCTATTTACGGCAGCAGTTCTACTTATTGTTGGACTAAGTTTTTCTATATTTATCAACCAAACATTTTTTTATATTTCAATTCTATTTATTATTTTGCAATATGTTTATTCTTTTGCTCTCAAGAAAAAAGCCATAATCGATATTATTGGCATCGCTTTCTTTTTTATTCTCAGGGCTTTTGCTGGTGAAATTGCTACTGGTTATCATCTACCAATATGGATAATGCTCACTGTTATTTTTCTCTCATTATTTATTGCTAGTGGCAAACGCCGAAGTGAATTGTCAAATAGTGGCCGAAAATCACGTCAAGCTCTAAATGGTTATGGCAAATCACTGCTCAGTTTTTACATTACCATGTTTGCTGTTTGCACCTTGATTTCCTACGCTATGTTTACCTTTTTGGCTCAACCTTTACAATTTGACGGTGCTCTCCATCGATTTTTGCTCGAAAATTATCCATCTGCTATTGATCGCAAATGGTTTATGTTAACTTTAATGCCAGTAATATTTGGAATTATGCGTTACGGACAAATAATTTTTGAATTGGCCGATGGCGAGCGACCTGAGCGAATTGTCACTACTGACATTCCATTAATTTTTTCTGTTTTAGTCTGGGGCTTGATGATGTTGTCGATTTTATATGTCATCTAAGTTGACAGTTATTATAATTGTCCTGGCGTTGGTTACTAGATTTGTAGGTATAAATTGGGATAATGGCTATTTTTCTCACCCTGACGAAAATAATATGGCGGCTGCTTTAAGTCAGCTGTCAGATAATAATTTAAATCCCAATTTTTTTGCTTATGGTCAATTTCCCCTGTATCTGGGATATTACACATTAAAAATATTTTTACCCGGCTCGGCCGGGCCAAACACATTTCCAAACTCAATATATATATTACGTTTTTATTCTGCAATTTTTTCTTTACTTTTTTTATATTATGGATATTTATTAATAAACGAGTTAAATATTGCGCCAGTAAATTCGAAGAATATTTTTTTTCGGAATTTCAACGCGACAGCATTGACTGGAGAAAAAAAATCGTTCGAGAATTTACCAGCATTATTGTTTGTAGTTTTATTAATTTTTTCTCCTGGTTTAATCCAAGTTGCCCACTTTGGCACCACTGAAAGTTTATTGTCATTTGTCTTTATCGCCAATATATATTTTTTATTAAAAATATATTCAAAACCAAAATTTATATATTTTATAATTACTGCCATTTTATCGGGCATTGCCATGGGGTCAAAAATTACAGCAATTTTTTTTATTTGGCCAATAATTTTGATGGGATTTTATAAAAAAGAATTTCTTAGTACTGTATTTTTTGTTTTTCTTTTTTCTTTTATTTTTTTACTTACCTCTCCCTATAATTTTATCGATATCAATAATTTTTTATCATCAATGCACTATGAAACCGATGTTGCCAGAGGAGCGATTGAAGTTTTTTATACCCGTCAATTTCTAAACACCACACCATATATATTTCAATTTACAAAAATATTTCCTTATATTATTGGTCTCCCTACTTTTATTATTTCACTTTTGGGCATAATTATTTTTATAAAAAATTATTCAAAAAAATATTTTCTTTGGCTATTAATCGTGTTTCCTGTTTCATGTTTCTTTTTATATTTTGGTCAACTTTTTGTCAAATGGACTCGTTTTATGAGTCCAATTTTTTTTATTTTCCCCCTGTTTGCTACATTGTTTATTTCCCGTCTAAAATTACATTTTCAATTACTGGTAACTATTATTTGTATTATCCCTGGTATTTTATTTTTTTCTCAATACTTTTCCCCCAATCCTCGTGTTTTGGCAGCAAATTGGATAAATAAAAATATTCCAAATAACGCAACAATTTTGTCAGAATCAGGTAATGTCACTGATTTAAAATTACGTCCGGATATTAATGTTGTTAATTTTGATTTTTATACTTTAGACGAAAGCAATGAAAATAAAATTAATTTAGACAATATCCTATCAAAATCAAATTATGTTCTAATTCCCAGTCGTCGGGTTTTCAAAAATCAAAACAATCCCATGTTTCCTTATACTCAAAATTATTATCAAAAAATATTTTCCCCCAATTTTAAATTAATTTATCAAACAAAAAACAGTGGTGAAAATGCCGAAGAAACATTTACTGTCTTTGACTTCCCCACCATCAGACTATATGAAAGGAAATAAAATTATCCTACTTTTATTATTTTTATTGGCTTTTAGTTTAAGATTATATGGTCTAAATTGGGATCAAGGTCAGCATCTTCATCCCGATGAACGTTTTTTGACCATGGTTGTGTCTGATATCAAATTACCAAATTCACTTTTTCAATACTTTGATAGTGGTAAGTCACCCTTAAATCCATATAACAATAACTACAATTTTTATGTATACGGAACATTTCCCTTGCTCATTACTCGCATCTTTGCTCAATTATTTAAACTTGCATCTTATGATCAGATATTTTTCGTAGGCAGAATTTTGTCTGCGTTTTTTGATAGTCTGACTGCCATTGTTATTTTTTACATGTCATTCAATATTTTTAAAAAATACAAAACCGCATATTTAAGTACATTTTTATATGCAATTTGTATTTTGCCAATTCAACAATCACATTTTTTTACAGTTGATTCTTTTACGGTGTTCTTCTTCGCCATATCCTTACTTTTAATTGTTACCCATAAATATTTGTTTGCAGGTATATTTTTTGGACTAACTTTGGCTTGTAAAACATCTGTCGTTATTATTCTTCCAGTTATATTTATTTATGTTTTTATAGATAAAAAATTATCAAAAACTTTACTATTTTTGTTAGCAACCATTATTAGTTTTAGAATTTTTCAACCATATGCCTTTGATGGTTTAATTAATTTATCTCCACATTTTCTTGCCAATATTAGCGATGCTCACAAAATGATTACAGGCGAGATTGATTACCCACCAAATGTATATTGGAAAAATTCTCTACCTCTAATTCATCCAATAATAAATATATTTTTTGTCGGGCTTGGACCTATCACATTTATTTTATTTATATTTGGAACTATAAAAGTAATTTGTAATCTAGAAATAAAAAAACACCATAATTTAATTTTATTATTATCCATTATTATCATTGTCTTTTTTTACCACTCACTGTTATTAGCAAAATATATGCGCTATTTTTACCCAATTTATCCGTTATTAATAACAATTGCCGGATATGGACTTTCAATATTTAACAAAAAAAACATTGTATATTTTTTTATTGCCAATATTTGTATAACCATATTGTTTATTAATATATATTCCAGTTATCATAGTCGATACCAAGCTTCAGAATGGATTTGTCAAAATATTCCAACTAATTCAATACTTTCCAGTGAACTTTGGGACGACTCGCTTCCATTATATAGTAAATCCTGTGATGGGATAAGTTATATTCATTATGAACTTCCACTTTTTGACCCTGACACTACTAGCAAATGGCAAAATCTAAATCGAAAATTAAATGATATTGATTATTTAATTTTAAGTTCAAATCGTTTATGGGGATCAATTCCCAAAATAAAATCTGTCTATCCTGTCACTTCAGTTTTTTATCAAAATTTGTTTGAAGGTGAAACAGATTTTAAATTATATCAGCGATTTTATAGTTATCCAGGTTTCCCACTCCCATTCATTAATAATTGTATATTGATTGGTAAAACAAATTATCCATACACTACAACCAAAAATAAAATATTTGAAATCGATAATAAATGCACCCACCCCGGTATTTATTTTCGTGATGACAGTCTCGAAGAATCGTTTACCGTTTATGATCACCCCCAAATTTTAGTTTTTAAAAGACAAAAAATATAATTATTAGGATAAAATCACATATGAACAATAGTTTTTTATTTTGGCAACCATCCTTTGACCTAATCTCACTAATCAACAAATTTCGTTACAGTAAATACGCAATGATCTTTTTAAATTATTTTATTTGGATATTTTTTGTATTTATTTCATTTTTATTAGTTTTCAAAAATATCAATATTTTTTGGCAACTTTTTTTTGTTACATTATTTGGTGAATTAATCGAAAAATATGGCAAAAGTCATGCTTTATGGAAGCGTCCATTTTTTAAACGTCACACACACGTCCCAGCTGGTTTGGTTGAATCATGGTATGAAACCGGGTCATTTCCATCGGGACACACTCTAAAAGCTACCTACTTTTTTCTGTTTTCCCTCCAGTATGGTGTTATTTCACCTGTAATATTTTTATCAATTGTTATTCCTTTATTGGTATTTAGGGTGTTAGTTGGTTTTCATTATCCAATCGATATGCTAGGTGGTGCATTCTTTGGACTTATTCTTTGGCTATTTGCTAGAATAGTAACTACTTATGTTTTTGCAGGATTTTAATTACATCACGTTTTGGTGGTTGACCATCAATTTGTTCGCCCTGTCATTTTTGCCACTTACTTTTTCTATTTTCCCAAAATTTATTGATAGAGGATATATTTTTGCCAAAATTTTGTCACTCTCAATTGTCACTTATATCATTTTTTGTTTAGGTGTAATCAAATTATTACCATTTACCAATATTTCAATTATAGGTATTTTGGTATTTATCAATTTGATGAACATTTATAATTTTTTTATCAAGAAAAATTGGGACAAATTTAAAAAGACAATAAAATCCATCTACAAATATATTTTGTTTGAAGAATTATTATTTTTTACCGTTTTAGTTTTGTGGTCAATTGTCCGTTCATACGCCCCCGATATCGAAGGTCTTGAAAAATATATGGATTGGGGTTTTGTCAATTCAATGCTTCGAAGTCAATATTTACCACCAGTCGATATGTGGTATGCCAGTCTACCCATTAACTATTATTATTTTGGCCACTTATTATTTGCCCTATTAACCAAAGTTTCATCAATTCCTTCATCAATCACCTACAATCTCTCGATTGCCACCCTGTGTTCACTAGTAATTGTATCGGCGTTTTCACTTGTCGCCAATCTGGCTTCAAGACACAAATCATTTATCTTGGCTGGAATATTTTCTGCCTTACTTTTAACCTTTGGTGGTAATTTACACCCAATATATAAAATATTAAAAATAAATTACACCACCAATAATAATCATTTTAATTTCAATGCAATTCAAAAATCTATCGATAGTTATTGGTATCCCGATGCCACTCGTTTTATTGGTTTTGACCCTGATGTTAACAATAAAACTATTCATGAGTTTCCTCTTTACAGTTTTGTTGTTTCTGACCTCCACGGCCATGTCAACGATATTCCCCTGATACTATTTTTTCTGGCATTTTTATTGTCATATTCACAGACTTTATCAAAATCAAAAATTGATTTTGAACTAATTTTAGGTTCGAGTTTATTGCTATCCATTGCCTATATGACCAACGCCTGGGATTTTGCCATTTATGGATTATTTTTGGCTATATTTTTATTTATTTTGCAAAAAAATATTACTGTTACTATAGCTACTGGGCTATTAACAATTATATTTTGGTATTTATTTACACTACCCTATTCTCTAAATTTCACCCCCATGGGTGAGGGTATAAAGTTGGTTGATGCCCGTTCTCCTTTTTGGCAATTGTGTATTTTATATGGTGATTTTTGGTTATTATCCCTGCCTTTTGTCGTCTGGTTTATCCGTACATTATTTTTCAAAAAAACAATTATTAATACTGATATTTTTGCAATTTCATTAGTTATTACCGCCACAATATTAGTAATAATTCCCGAAATTATTTATGTCAAAGATATTTATATTTTTGAACATCGTCGTGCCAACACTATGTTTAAATTGGTTTACCAAGCTTTTATTATGTATTCACTCGCTTCTGGTTATATTTTAGTCAAATTTAGAAAATCTATTTTATATCGATTATTATTTTTTATAATTTTGATAGCCCATTTGATTTACCCTTACTTTGCCATAAAATCGTACAATGATAATCATGTTAAAAAACAATATTGGGGATTAACTGGTACTGATTATTTAAAAAATAATTTCCCCGATAATTTTGCCTTGATTAACTGGTTAAATAAAAATGTCAAAGGACAACCAGTAATTTTGGAAGCAGTCGGTGATTCGTATACCAAATACAATCAAATATCGTCGGCCACCGGACTACCTACAGTCGAGGGTTGGCTAGTTCATGAATGGCTTTGGCGTGGTGGGTTTGATGGGCCTGGAGCACGTAGCACCGATGTTACTAATATATATGAAACAAAAGATTCGGCAGTTGCTCTCGAATTATTACAAAAATATAATGTGAAATTTATTATTGTTGGCAATCAAGAACGCGAAAAATATGCAGATTTATCAGAGAGTAAATTTCTCAAATTTTCCCATATCGTTTTCTACTCCGGTAAAACAAAATTGTATGAGATGAATTAATTTCTAACTTCAACAATTTCTCCCGTCTTTTCTCCCTTCAACAAATCAATATAAACTTTAGCAACTTTGTTTACTGGTATTGCGTCATCTTTTGTTTCAGGGAAAAATTTGGCTACATTTTCTGTCCACACAAACCATGGGCACACCGCATTAACAGTAATATTTTTGTCTTCTAGTTCATAAGATAGTTGTTTGGTAAAAACTTCAATTGCTTTTTTGGTTATCAAATCGGCCATACAGCCTTTTTCAAAAGTTCCTATTTTTTCTCCTTTTCCAAAAGTGCCAGATTTATTTATTATTCGACCACCATTTTTCATCGATGGAATTAAGTCTTTAGACAACAACATTGTTGCGCGTATTCCGACTTCTAAGGAATCGATAATTGCCTCTGTCGGGAAATCTTCATACGGAATATCAAAAAAAGTTTGTGTGTCAGAGTGATAAATTCCTGCAATATTACATAATATATCGATATTTATATATTTATTTTTTATTTTTTCTATTAATATATTTATTTGATCTACCTTTCTTAAATCAACTATAAACATTTCACATTGTCCGCCCAAATCTAATATTTTTTGTTTGGTTACATTTAATTTATTTTCATCTCGACCTACAATTAAAACTTTACAACCTTCTTTTGCTAATTCTATGGCAACCTCTCGACCTATGCCACGCGAAGCGCCAGTAACCATTGCAATTTTATTTTTTAAATCCATAGCAAATTTTAACAGATAAATTTTAATAATTTTCAATCTCCCCCTACCCCCTCTTTGACAAGAAGGGATAAAAATTTGTAAATCTTATTGTATTTATTCCAATCTGATATAAAAATTTATCTCTGTCTGCATCTGTCCATTTCTTTTTTCTGTGTGAATCACCATCAATTTCAATTGCTAAATTTAATTTAGAACAATAAAAATCTAATATAAATCTATGTATTGGTTTTTGTCTTAAAAATCTATAATTTGTTTTATCTCTTGATAAGTACTCGTTCCACATTTTCTTTTCTGCTTCTGTTGGATTCTTTCTATTTTGTTTGGCCATGAATGTTAAATCAGGCCAATATCGGACACATAATCTTTTGGTATGAATTGCCTCTGTATCAACTATTTTATCCATATATTTATTATGTTCTATCTCCCCTCCTTGTCAAAGGAGGGGTTGGGGGTAGATTGAAAACAAAAGTGATTTCCTAATCGAGGGGTGGGGTTAGAACATAAAAGTGGAATATAATGTAAAATTACTTTATGACTATCGTCTACATTCTTCTCATACTCATCCTCGTTACCCTAGCCTATTTTATCTACCTCCAAAGGCAGTCAAAGCCGGAAAGTATTGATATCAACGAAACTATCAAAACCTTAATCAGTTTAAATAACGAACAACT
>Ga0172375_10009899_pt1 | contig 12457 bp, 13 predicted proteins | sample LakKiv1m_FD_114537 | JGI IMG/M metagenome (GOLD analysis project Ga0172375, IMG submission 114537) | Freshwater microbial communities from Kabuno Bay, South-Kivu, Congo - kab_092012_11.1m | ecosystem: Environmental > Aquatic > Freshwater > Lake | place: Democratic Republic of the Congo... | reverse complement strand
CGATGCCGACCTTAACCCCGATCTCACCTCTTTCAGTGAATTTGGCGGCATTCGTGATAAGGTTGAGCAGGATCTGCCTTAACCTGGACGGATCGCCATTCACGAACATTGGCACATCGTTCCCTATATCCACATAGGTGGAGACGCCGCCGTGTTTTATCCGGCCGGATGAGATCTTAAATACATCCCGGACAAGATATTCCAGGTTGAAATCCACCGTCTCCAGCTCTACCTTACCGGCGTCGAGCTTAGAGTAATCAAGGATATCGTTAATTGTGGATAAAAGGACCGCGCCCGAAGACATTATCGTATCTATATAGTTCTTCTGGGCATGGGATAATTCGGTATACGAAAGAAGCTCGCAAAAACCTATTATGGCATTCAGCGGCGTCCTTAGCTCATGGCTCATGTTCGCAAGGAATTCCCCCTTAGCCTTGACCGCAAGTTCAGCCGCGTCCTTGGCCTCAGTCGTATCCTCAAGTATGGAAAGCATCACGGACCGCGCCTCCTCGAGATCTTTCATTGATTCCTTTAATGTGGCCGTCCTTTCATCGATGAGATCCTCAAGGGAACTGCTGTATTTCTGGAGCTCTGCCTTTGAGTCCTTTATGGACTTGACCATTGCGTTAAATGAATCTGCCAGAGACTCGATCTCATCGCCGGTCTTAATATCCAATGGAATGCTCATATCGCCCAAAGCCACTTTTTGTGTCCTATTAGTGAGCTCTTTTATAGGTTTGACGAACTCAGCGCTGAGATATCCTGCCGCTATTGTCACGAGCCCCAGAATAAAAAGGAAAAGCGTTCCCGCGAAATAAGTAATTCCTCGTAAAGGCGCGAAAACCTCAGAGGCTGGCTGGTATATCACGACCTTCCATACTATGCCGAAGCTTTCCAGATATTTATCGGATACTGTATCTACCGCGACGAATAACGGCTCTGATCGGCCCGGGATGCCGGGTAATATCATCCATCCATTATTCAACTTCATTATTTTTCGCAGATCCCGGTGCGTAGTAAATTTTCGGGCCATAGGTTTCAAACCGTGCTGGAATATGACAAAACCCATGCCGTTAAGCAACGCTGCGCGCCCCGACACTCCTACATGTATCCTATCCAAAGGGCTGAACATCTCTTCTGCGCTTATAACGGCCTTACATATACCGACAAGAGCTCCGCTCTCATCTTTAACGGGAACGGCCATCGGCATATCTATAGTTTTAGACGACGCGTCGTATTCTATGTCTCCTGCATAGTTCTGGCCTTTACCGTTATTGAACGTTATATGCCACCACTCCTCATCCCCCTGATAAAAATCGCTCGTTTTCCCTGAGGCAGCCACAAGCCCGCCATTAATATCCGTAAGAAAGACCTCCTTGAATTCAGACCTGGTCTTGATCAGATCTTTTAGCCGGACACCAATGTCGGAAGAAACATAGCGCGTGACCAGGTCGCTGCCATAAGGTGCCAGTATCCATTTCTTGTCCATATCGAGCAGATACGTCACGATGCTTGAGCGCGGCATGTCTTTATAATAAAGATTGGCCTCATGGGCCAATCGGTGCCATATAGGTCCGGTCACAAGCGCGTTCAAACTTTCCATGTTCTCGTCTACGGCATAAGATATCTGGCCTGCGGCTGTAGCGGCAAGCTCCATATAGTCATTGGCCGCCTGCTCCTTGAGTATATTTGTGAAACTAAAATAGAAAATAGACAGGGAGACGCCGGCCGCCAGAAAAACGACCGCGCTTATCAATATGCGAAGTTTAAAAGATATGCCTCCTGAAACCCTCATAGATCGTTCCTGCCGGATATTCCCTTCAGCCTCTTTATCTCGTCCTTAAGCTCCATGATGCGTTTTTCTCTACCCATAGTGAGTCTCTGGAAGGTCTCAAGCTCTTTGATCTTATTTTTAAGTTCGTTGTGGGTCTTCCGTATCTCGCTGATATCCTTCGCGATATGTACCGTTCCGATGAACTGACCGCTCGGATCGAATATCGGGGATGCAGTGACCAAAAGAGGGATCCCTATCTCAGGGTCATCCACTTCTTCGACATGGGCCTTCCCGTCGCTGCGTGTCTTTTCGAACGGACAGCCGACCCAGGGAGATGTCCTCTTATGAAGGACCTCGTAACACTTTTTACCGATTATCTGATCGGGGGTGAGCTTAAGAATGGCCAGGCAGGCTTTGTTAGCCCGGGTTATGGTAAAATCCTTGTCTTGTATGAATACCAGGTCCGATATAGCGTTAAATGTCTCGTTCCATTCCCGCGCGGTCCTCACTATCTCATAATGCAGACGTTTACGATCCGATACGTCGCGCGATACGCCAAGAACTCCTACGGCCTTCCCTGCTTCATCGCGCAGGAAATGCACCCTGACCTCGCAAACTATCACGGTCCCGTCCTTACGTTTATGCTCGTATTCAAATACCCTGATGCGCAACGGGTCGAAACGGCCGGAAGCCTCGACCTGCATCTCCGACTCGAACGCTCTAAGCGCTTCCGCAAGCGATGCCGGCGTTAGCATCACGCTGATATTCTTTCCGTTGATCTCATCAGGGCTGAAACCCAATATATTCTTTACCGAAGGGCTGACGTACGTGAAAGTCAGAGCAAGATCTGTCGTCCAAAGAAGGTCCACCATATTCTTCTCTAGAAATCCGTACAGGCGCTCGCGCCCGTTCGCGCAGTCTTTCTCTAATTCCGAGATGCGGGTTTTAAGGCGAGAGATCTCTTTTAGCAATTCTTGTTCATTAGGCATGTAAGGTTCCTTCTAAAATGCAGGTTATGATTCAAGGTATACTTCATTTTGAGGCAATTTTTTGTTGTCCTCAAAAAGTATGCCTGTTCGGTAGAGGATTGTCAAGCCGCGCCTATAATATATATTAGCTGATTATGCCCTGTATATATTCCCGGGTCATGGCTTCTTTGGGGTTATCGAATATCTCGCGGGCAGGACCGTGCTCGATGAGCCGGCCCATATAAAGGAATAGGACATAGTCCGCCAGACGTCTGGCCTGTCTTAGGATGTGCGTAACCAGGATTATAGTATAGTGCTGCTTAAGCTCGAGGAACCTTGCCTCGATATGCCGGCTTGAGTGCGGGTCCAGAGCCGACGTCGGCTCATCGCCTAATATTATTTCAGGCCCTACGGCAAGACCGCGCGCAAGACATAGGCGCTGCTGCTGTCCTACCGAAAGCCGGATAGCCGGGGCGTGCAATTTATCTTTCACCTCGTCCCACAGGCTGGCTGTTTTCAGGAAATGCTCTACGATCCTGTCCAGCTTCTTCTTGTTCTTCTCTCCGTGGACCCTGGGGCCATAGGCTATGTTATCGTAAATGGACATCGGCAGAGGATAGGGCTTTTGGGAAAGCAGCCCCATCTTTTTCCTTATATGAGTGACATCGAGGCTTGGATCATAGATATTCTCCCCGTCAACCAGGACGCGTCCCGTTACCTTGACGTTGTCTATGCCGTCCAGCAGGCGGTTGAACGATCTTAAGAGCGTGGTCTTCCCGCATCCCGATGGACCGATGATGACTGTGATCTTTTTGTTCGGGATAGCTACAGAAATATCGTTCAGGGCGTGGTCTTTGCCGTAAAAAACGTTCAACCCTTCGACCCGTATATCGGCTTTCAGCTCCATTATGGACTCCTGTTTTAAATTCGAAATACCAATATCGAAATCCTAAACAAAAATCAAGCTCAAAATATCAATGTTCCAAAGAATCTGATTTGTAGTTTGAGATTTTATTATTTAGGATTTGTTTCGTATTTCGGATTTCGTGTTTAAAATTTACCATTATCTCATCTACTTAATTATGTGACGTGTGAACCGCTTGGTCAGAAGCCGCGAGACGACACTGATGATGAGTATGATGATCGTCAGTATCAACGCCGACGCGTAGGCGCGGCCCTGGACCTCAGGCATAGGCGTTCCGAACTGAAAAAAAATAGCAAGCGGGAGCGTTGCCGCGGGACGTAAAAGCGAGCTCGGAAGAGAATCTGTAAAACCCGCGGTAAATAAAAGAGAAGCGGCATCGCCGATCCCTCTCCCAAAGGCTATCAGGATGGCGGTCAAGATGCCCGGGAGGGCCTGGCGGACAACGACCTTGAGCGCGGTCTCAAGCCTGGTAGCCCCAAGGGCATACGATGCTTCCAGGAGTTCTACTGGTACCATACGCATGACCTCGTCCATGGCCCGGCTCATGATCGGCAGTATCAGGAGAGCTATCGTTATGATGCCTCCCAAAAGAGAGGCTTTTATACCGAAAAAAAGCATGATCGTAAAACCGAACGCTCCGTAAACTATAGACGGTATCCCCCAAAGCACATCAAAGGCAAAACGGGTAAAATAGGCCAGGGGCGAGCCCTTCTTCGAATAGACGTTCAAATAAAGAGCCACCGGAAGGCTGACAAGAACGGCCAGTAAAACCGCTCCGCCGGTCAGATATAGCGATCCTAGGATAGCGTTCAATATGCCGCCGTCCTTCCCCAAATAATATCCGCTCGTGGGAGCCTGGGTTATCATGCCCCAGGAGAGATACGGCAGACCTTTTCTGACAACCGTCTCAAGTATCAAAAAAAGCGAGAAGACAATAAGCGCCGTAGAGCATACCATAAGGCCTTTGAATATATTCTCTTCCAGCCGCCGCTTATCCATTATAGTAAGTGCTCCATTTGGAACCGCTTAGTATCATGCGAGATACCGCGTTAAAACACAGGACCACAAGAAGCAGTATCAAAGACGCGAATAATAGCCCAGCGTCATAAAACTTGACAGAGAGCATCTCGCCGTAGTTATTGGCGATCAAGGCCGGCAATGGATACGCAGGTGCAAAGATAGAATGAGGGATACGCGCGACGTTCCCGACTACCATAAGGACCGCCATCGTCTCGCCGAATGCCCTGGATAGACCGAGGACGCTCGCCGCGACGAGCCCGGGCATTGCGCGCCTGATGACCACATTCTTTATGGTCTGCCATTTTGTCGCGCCCAGAGAGAGGGAGGCGTCTTTCAGGGCTTGAGGCACGCTGCCTAGGACCCCGACCGATATATGTATGATAACTGGGAAGATCATGACTGCCAGTACCATACCGCCGGCTAGCACGCAGTACCCGCTGGAAGATATTCCGAATAAAGGAGCAAAATGCTCTTTTATGAACGGCACTATCACAAGAACGCCCCACATACCGTAAACGACCGAAGGGATACCCGCAAGAATATCTATGAACGGGGTCACCGATCCGCGGACACGTTTACCGGCATATTCGGACAGGTATATAGACGTCAATATACTTACCGGGACAGCTATTAGACAGGCGACCGCTGTCACCCATAGCGTTCCAAAAATAAACGCCAGAAAGCCGAACTCGCCTCGGGAAGGATGCCATGCGTCAGAAAGCAAGAGTCCCGCCAATGACTTCGTCTTTAATATAGGCAATGACCTGATGCACAGGGCAAAGGCCATAATGATCACTATCAGCCCTGAGAACGCCGCGAGGAGGCACATCCCCCTGGCTGATATCCTGTCGATAAATTGGCGTTTATTCATTTTCTAATTTTTTAATTGCCGAATCAATGCTCCCCTGCGACAGGCATATATAACCGTTCTCTGTAACGTACTTCTGTCCATCGGTCATGACCCATCTCAAGAATGCCTTCACTTCTTTTCTCTCAGGTTTGCCGTTCGTAACAAAAAACAGTTCTCTGGCAGGAGGCGAAGGATAACGGCCGTCGCCTATGGCTTTAGAAAGGGTGTCGCGGTCCATATAAAAATCCTCTCCGGCATCTATCTTTCCGTCGCCATTAATATCTATAGGCACTATCAAAATACCTTGGACGGGTTTCTTCGTATTTGGATCAAAAGCATAGTTGACGTTGTTAAATCCGATGCCCGTCTCGTCCTTTTTGACGGCCTCGGCTACTCCGGGATCGCCGTATACGCCTATGCCGGACAAGTCTTCCTGCTTTTTCCCTAGATACTTAGCCCATGTCTCCCCGGCGCCGCATGCGTCGGAACGGGTATATACGTTCACCGGCCGGCCGGCATCATTTTTAGCCACAGCTCCCCAAGTTTTAACATTCCCGGATACAAATATCCCCTCAAAGGTCTCTTTGGTCACGCCCTTGGCAAGGAGATCCTTTATTACCGGGTTGTTGGCGTTTACCGTAGGAACAACGGCATCTTTGGTCACTCCGATCACCCAGGCGCCTTTTTTTAACTCTTCAGGATAGATGTCCCTGGACACCATTCCTATATCGGTGATCTTTGCCAGGCAGTCAGCCATGCCCTTTCCTGCGCCGCCGGCTGAGATATCGATCTTTACGTCAGGATATATCTTATTGAATTCCTCTGCCCACTTTACGGCCATCGGGTAAAGAGCCCACGCGCCCGAGATAGTGACGCTGCCGGAAAGCGCAGCCTCTTTAGTTTCAGGATAAGCCGGAAGCTGGGACCATGGCGTAAAAAAAACAACCAAGAGCGTTATCAGCATAACGGGGCGAAGCATCATTTTCCTCCTTAAATTTCTGCTGTACCGGAAGCGGTCTAAAGGCTGGAATTGTGGACGATAGCGACATATCCTACGTGCTCGTTCTTATCGCTCATAAGCGCTGTCACGGTCAATTTGACCGCCGACTTTCCTGATGATTTTGTTGTTACGAAGGTGTCCCGGTCCAATATGACCTCATCCGATGCGGCTTTTTTTAAAATATCGTCTATGGACATTGTCCCGGTCTCTATTATCGCGTTGAGCTTCCGCCCGATCACCTGTTCCTGCGAAAGGCCGAACCGTTCCTCAGCCTTCAGGTTCATCTTTATGATATTCCCGGATATATCCGTCAGGAAAACGGCTTCGCGATTGCGTTCTATAACATTCTTTTCTTTATCGGTCGAAATGCTCTTATTCAGAAGGTCCTCAAAGATCTTCTGCAGTTCACGGTCATACGCCGACATAAGGTCGCGCATCGACAGTACTCCGACAACTTTTCCGTCCTTTACTACAGGCATATGCCGTATCTTTTTCTCCTACATGTGCGTCATGGCCTTCTGGCATGTATGCTCAGGGCTTACGGTCATCATGTCTTTTGTCATAACAACATCTATAAGAGTGGTTTTTAACCTGCCTTCATAATCCGGCACGACCTTGGTCACAAGGTCCCTATCCGTAAATATCCCTGCCAGTCTGCCGCCATCCATTACAAGTACAGCCCCTATATTATTCTTCCTCATGAACAGCACCGTGTCCGCGATAGTAGTACGTATATCAACGGACATGATCTCTTTTGCCATCAGGTTTTTTACCAGCCACATACCGGTCTCTCCATTTTTAGGTGATTATTTAAAAAAGTCAAGGTCCGTGATAGACGGCTTCTTCGGGGCCGCCCCGAACAAACCCAACCTTTCCTCTTTCTTGGCATGAAGCGCCTGTAACAATTCGTGCACAGCGGTAATAAGCCCTTCGGGGGCCGTAAGATTGGCTACATACTTATCAGCTCCCGCGCTTAGAACCTTTTCACTGTTATCGGCTGAAGAATAAGCAAATACTATTACCTTAAGTTTTTGGCCGGAAGACTGTTTAGTATCAGGCACATTGAATAAGGCCCTCTTGATCGCGGATACCGGATCCTGGACATTCAGCGTATTATTTTCATAGTCCAGGAATAAATAGTCCGGTTTTCGCTTATGCGCTTCCTGGGTAAGCGCGTCCATATCGCGGATCAGCGCGAACTGGTACGCGTTTTGACGAAAGACCTTTTTTATCGGCTCGATGCGAGCCCTGTCCTGGCTCGACACAAGATAGACCATGGGTTTTTCTTTATTCGCTAGGATCCTCTTTATCTCGGAAACAAGGATGCCCATATCAAAAGGCTTGCTTACAAAACCGGCCGCGCCCAACTGCTCGAAAAAATCCCGCATCTCTTCACGGGCAGTGAACATCAATACAGGCGCGGTCACGCCTAATTTCCCGGTGGAGATCTTATTGAATATCTCAATGCCGCTGACCTTGGGGATCATTATATCGAGTATGACCAGGTCGGGTTTCAACTCCTGTATCATATCGAGGCCGACGCTGCCGTCGCTGGCAACGGTTATATTGTAATCTACGTGCTCCCGTTCAATATAACTTTTAATGAGGGCCGTAACAGTAGCGTTATCATCTATTAATAAAATATTCTTTTTACCTGCCATATAATTGCCTTTTTCTCATTCTAGTATATGCCCGAATAAAAATCAAGCTGAAAGAGGGATGACATTCATACGCCTGCGCCTAATAACAGATCTCGCAGGTAAATTCGACCTGATAAGCGGGATCCGCTTCGCCGTCGCCCCTAACAAAAGGAGTGAATAGGCTGCCGCCGGTATCGTCCCTGAATTCTTTATAGAACTTGCCCGGCAGAAAGTATCCGCCCAAAAAACCCAGTTTAACATGCTCGCTCAGTTTAAAATCTATAAAAAGATCCACCTCATTCCCAAGGTCAGGCGAAAGGACGCGCGTCTCTCCGTTAAAAGTTCCAACGCCTCTCTCCGCGGAGCTTAAATGCCACCAGTCCACGGTAAACGAGAATTTTTCTGTCAGTCGGCAGTCGAATCCTGTCCCGAAAAGGACTATATTATCTAAAAGCGCCGGGTCACCGAACGTCCCGGGCCGGTTTACACCGTAGTTCAGGCCAAATCCGTTACCCATGGAAACCAAAGGAATGCAGTTCAGGGCGGGAACGAGCGAATCAGCGAGGTTGGCATTCAAAGGCGAATAACAGCTGAAAGCCCTATTCTTGCCGCCGGTGAAAAGCTCATCGCCGTTCGAGACCTGGTCCACAGAGATTTCATTCCCTGAGGCATAAATGAACCTCGCATGCGGAATTATGCTTTCAAGGTCATAAGCCGCGTCAGAGTATAACATATATCCCGTATGTTCTACTGCCTTGGATCCCGGGCTGTCGCTCTCGGCCCTGCCGAAATTCTTTGCCGCTTCCAAACCGAGCGAAAACTTCGAAAGCACAATGTCCGCCGACATGCCCGCAGTGCCCAGTGTGTCGCGGACGGTCGGCGTAGAGTAAAAGTTCCATCTCCGCGGCCCGGTATGGTCGATAAGCACTCCTACGTAAGGCTGGAAAGTGCTGCACGCCACAGTGTAACATATATCAGAAGCGAAAAAATTCGCCTTACTGTGCTGATATCCGACCCCTTGCGCCTTTTCCTGGTCTATGACCGGGCCCAGGCGTTTATTTGCCAGGTCAGGATAGCAATAATACAGGTTCCACGTCAGATCCTTCAATTTATCCTGGATGCGCACGCCGTAATTCTCATAATTCCCTGTCATAGCGATCCCGTGCCCTACCGAATAAAAGAACAAGCCTGTCTTGACCCTGACCGGCAAGCGCCCCAGAGGGATGTCAGCCCAATATTCCCTGATATATGGAAGGTATTCACTGTAAGCATACTGACGCATGGTATCGGCAGATGTGCGCAGCTTACGATCGATCATGATCGGCGCGTCGAGGTTAAAGGGCCCGTTCCTCCCTGCCTTCATGTATAACACCGGCCCGTCATCTTTAAACTGCGCCTTAAGGTCAAGATAGGCGTCTATACCGATATACGCGTTCTTGTCTTCTTTAACCTTGTTATCCAGAAAGAGGGTGTTCCCGAAGGTCACAAGGTCGGTCCGCTCGTCAAATGTCATCGTGACATCATAGTATTTTTCACTGATAAGGTTCACTTCGCAAGCGGCGCTGCCAGAGAGGATCATCATGGAAAGCGCCACGATCAGATATGAACGGTTCTTCATTGCTTTATTTTTCTGAGCCTGCTGTCTTGGCCTCTTCGAACGCCGCCTGAAGTTCCCGGAAGGTCTTCTCGATCTCTAAGATACCCTTACGCTCTTTTACCTGGGCCTCCAGGGTCTTGGATAAAGAATATATTTTGTCGAGCCTGAGGCTGGAGCTGGAGCCTTTGATAAAATGGGCTGTCCCGGATATCCCTTCCATGTCTTGGGAGGATATCTGAGCGCGCAGCTTTACAAGCACAGGGGCCGTCTCGTCAACGAACACCTTGAATATTTCATCGTACATCTCTTCCGGGATGCCCAATTCCCGGACAGCCTTTTGTTTATGGAGGTTCATTTCTTCGCGCCTCTATTCCATTTATCGCGAGCAGATCATCCTGATGACGCTTATCGGCTGGCTCAGATCGCGGGCTGGACCGTTTTCATCCGTTACCGGACACTTGTTTTTTCTCAAGCTCCGTATTTTTTATCTTCAGTTCTTTTATCTCGTCTTCATATTTTCGCACTATCTCATCGAGATGAACGGATCTCCTGAATTCGTCGAACTCCTTGCCTTGCGCGAACTTTGCTATAGATTCAACGGCCTCTTTCGATTTTTCATCCAGGAGATGCAGTTTCATCTTCGCTTCCTGGATGCGCAGTTTAAGCCCCTGCAGGGACCTCTTTTCTTCGTCGAGCGCGGTTTCGACCTTGCTCACATCTTCTTCCTTCTCCTTGAGCCCCGGGCCTTGTTCTGCATTTATCATCTGCGATGCCCTGGCTGTCTCAAGTTCCGCGCCTATACGCTTAGCCTCGCCCTCCCAATGCCCTGCGGATCCCTCAGCCTTCGCTAAAGATGCCTTACCTTCCTGTATCTCTGCCGTCAGCTTCTGGATCTCCTGTTCTCTGGCGTTATATTCGTTGGTCTTCAGTTCCAGCTCATGTTTGAGCTTTTCGAGCTCCTCCCTGTCGGCCGCCGGCTCTGCCGCTGGTTTGCCTTCGCCTGACGTTTCTGCCGCTGGTTTGACATCGCCAGCCATCCTCAGTTTGATGGACTGGAGTTCCAGGGAACGCTGCTCAAGCTCGGACCTCAATGAATCGACCGTTCCCTTCGCGGAAAGAAGCTCTTCAAGCACTGCCGTATTAGGAGAGCTTTGCGCTTTTAAGGACGCCAGTTCCTGCTCGAGCCTTAAAAGCTCTTCTTTGAGACGGTGGGACTCTTCGCGCAGGCTCTTCACCTCTGCGGAATCTTCGCGGGGCAAAAGAGGGGTCACGTCTTTTGCCGCAAGCTCATCCCTTAACCTCACCATCTCGTTCTTTAAAATGTCGGCTTCAGACTTAAGCCTCTGTATCTCCTGCTCGGCCTTGGTAACAAGGGCATCTTTTCGGGATATATCTTCTCGCAGTTTTTTAAGTTCCAGCGCCGGGACAGGCACAGAATTGCGCGGCAGGACGCGGGCATAGTCCTTGAGCAGTATAATAAGCACGACTACAAAGCATATGCCGGTTAATGCAAGAGGAACGACTACTGTATATAAAAATTGCGGGTCCATGGTCAGCGCCTTACCTCGTTATTTTTTGTCCGGTTCCGTATCAGATCTCGGCTTAAGGCCTCTGAGTTTCTCAAGGTTAAAATCTACGCCTTTGGGTTCCTTCTCTTGGCTCCCCGTCTCACCAGGATCAGACTGAATTTCTTCAGGGATCTTCTCTATATGCGCCTTCGGCTCATCCATCTGGAGCTCCGGCTGTGCCGGCGCCAGCGTAAGCTTAGGGAAGTTAACCGTATCTTCAGGAGGAGGCACCACCTGAGAGCTGTACATGGTCATGATCGCCACGGGCTTTGACTTCATGTTGATCTCTTTTAGCCGGGCGTTGACGCTTTCTATGATACCGAGGTAATTATCCAGCGAACCCTCGATCTCATCGACGTCATTTTTAAGATCCTCCCTTGAGGCGCGGATCACTTCCAGCCTTTGGATCATGCGGGTCGCCTGTCCATGAGGAGCTTCATCGGATTTTCCGTCTGACTTGCCAACCCCCATAGAATCCCTTAAAAAAGAGGACATGTTCATGTAATCCGAGCTCATTTTTTATTCTCCGCATTTATAACGTTAAAAAGTCACGCCCGCGGCACTGGTAAAAGGCTCCTTTGCCGTCTGGAATAGTCCAAAATCGTCTTCGTCTTCATCGCTGCGGCCGGGCCTCAGGATCTCATCGTCCTTATCTTCCCTGTCTTCGCCCTCGCCGTCTTCCTCTTCATCATCCTCGAACTCTTCATCCTCTTCCTCATCCTCATCGTCTTCGTCCTCATCTTCCGGCTCGTCGTCATCATCATCCCGGTCGTCATCGTCGTCATCATCCAGAAAAAGGAACGGCTTTTCTTGGACCGCGGTTTCTTCTATCAACTCTGACAATACCCCCATCATCTCTCCTCCTTTTGCCATCCCCATCTAAAACCTTTTTTCCCGGCCGAGGCTGTCTTCTGGGCAGGGGCCGGCCCGCACTTAGGGTCTTTCCATACGCATATGCTCGAAGCGACCTCTTTGTCCAGCGCGATCGAAGCGCCTTCGCATTCGATGACATACGCAGGATAACTCTGGTGCAGTCTGACCATGGCCCCGGGCCTGATGCACAGGCCTTCCAGCTTGTGGATCTGCTGATCATTACGGCAGTTAATATAAGCTAT
>Ga0172375_10009895_pt1 | contig 12462 bp, 9 predicted proteins | sample LakKiv1m_FD_114537 | JGI IMG/M metagenome (GOLD analysis project Ga0172375, IMG submission 114537) | Freshwater microbial communities from Kabuno Bay, South-Kivu, Congo - kab_092012_11.1m | ecosystem: Environmental > Aquatic > Freshwater > Lake | place: Democratic Republic of the Congo... | reverse complement strand
TGGTAAGTGAAAAATTCGGAAAAGATTGTGCTGATGAAATTACAATCCTCTACGGAGGAAGCTGCAAACCTTCCAATGCTGCTGAGATATTCTCAAAACCCGATGTAGACGGAGGTCTGATTGGCGGAGCTTCACTTAAGAAAGAGGATTTTGTGGCTATAGTGGAGGCATTATAGAATACCCCCCCGGCCCCCCTTAGAGGGGTGATTAAAGCGCAAATAAATGGTGTCTTGCGCGAAGTTTAAAGGGGACATTAAAAAAATAAATATGATCAAGAAACTGACAGTTTTTGTTTTTTTGATGCTGATCATTTTACAGGGGGATCTTATTTCCCAGGTAAAAACGCCATTTTCCGGCGATCCCCTGAAGTACAGGACAGAGCTCACCGCATTCATGGGGCCTAACCTGAACGATGCACAGAAAGCTAACCTGAACTCATTTCTTGCAAAATGGGACAGCGCAGCATACGACGATCAGAACAAATACAGGATAATCGATATCACAAGTCAGTTCTATGGCAGGGCTATGAGACCTGTCCCCCATTTCCATGATCTAATGGCGGTCCTGAATATTTTTATCGATAAAAAAGCCGACAGTGAGTTACTAACCAATTGGTTAACAGGTCTTAGCGAAGCAGCTTTCAATCCAAGACTGAATAATGAGAGCATCGACAGGTATGTCAGAAATACCGGCGCAATGATAAGAGATAATGTACTTGCGGAGACGACAACTATCAGATGGAAAGTAAAAAACAGCAAGCTTGAATTCAAACACGATACTGTCTTTCTTGTTGAAATAAGGAACGCAACACTCACTTGCTATTCAATGAAAGACAGCACGGAAATATATAATGCTTCTGGTACCTATTTCCCTGAACTACAACAATTCAGGGGTACAAGCGGAAAGATAACATGGGAAAAAGCAGGTTATGGCCCTGAAGATGTCTTCGCTGAAATAGACAACTATATCATTAATACTGCACGGAACAGCTTCACTATCGATTCTGCCAGACTGACATATAAAGCATTTTTCAAGACGCCCGTCAAAGGTGTTCTGACCGATCAGGGAATAAGCTTCAGGGATAAGCAAAGGGCTAACTTCCCAAGATTCGAAACATATACGAAGGAATTCAGGCTCGAGAACATTTACCAGGGTATGAACTTTGAAGGTGGTTTAACTATAGAGGGAGCTACCTTAAAGGGAACCGGCAGCATGCAGACTCCGGCAAAAGTAACACTCTTCAGGAACGACACACTTTATCTTAAATTGAATTCTTCAGAATATCTGTTTACAAATACAGGGCTCTCGAGCGCTGAGACGGCTATGACACTCTACCTCGGCACGGACTCAATATATCATTCAAACCTGGGATTTTCATATATGGCTGATAAAAGGCTCGTGAACATGTACCGGGCCAATAACCCCATCTCAGAAAGTCCTTATTTCGATTCCTTCCACAATATGGACATGTACTTCGAGCTCCTTTCCTGGGATATGAATGAATCCAAAATAATCATGACAAGGCCTCGGGGTGCTGCCCTTGGGAATGCTGAATTTGAATCAGGTTCATTTTTTGATAAAGTGTATTTTACAAAGCTGGCGGGTATTGACCAGTATCATCCGCTTGCACTGCTGCGTAAATTTGCAAACTGGTATTATTCAGATACTTTCCCTATTGAAGAATTCGCTAAATACATAAACAAGCCTCTCGAATCGGCTACTGCACTCTGCACCGATATGGCCAACAAAGGATTTCTGTTTTATGACCGGAAATTCAACCAGGTGACTCTTAAGAAAAAGGTCGACGACTTTCTTACAGCCAATGCCAGGAAAAAAGACTACGATGTAATCTATTTCACAAGCGAAACAAGAGCTCCTCTCGATAATGCCATACTTGATCTTAAAAATTACCGGATGACTGTCAATGGAGTTTCATCAGTTTTTCTGAGCGACTCGCAGCGTGTTGCAATTTATCCTTATAACAGGCAGCTTGTGATTGGAAAGAACAGGAGCCTGGAATTCAATGGTGTAGTCGAAGCCGGACTATTTACCGTTTTCGGACAACAATTCACATTTAACTACGATACCTTCAAAATCAGGCTTCAGAAAATCGATTCGATCAGGATAGCCGTAGAAACAGATAAAAAAGATGAGTATGGAAGGCCTGCGATAAGGGAAGTTGACAACCTGATCGAACTGGGAACCGCTGAGCTTTACATCGATGATCCGGATAATAAATCAGGACTGAAAAGCCTGCCCCAGTATCCGATAATAAATGCAGTAACATTTTCGTACATCTTCTATGACGATATTCCCGGGATGGAGGGAATCTACCCTAAAGAGGACTTTTATTTCAGGGTAGATCCGTTCACCTATGAGAACATCGACCACTATACCAACGAGGATATGAACCTCGCCGGCGAGTTCCATGCCGGAAAAATAATTAAACCGGTAAGGCAGTTCCTGACTATCCAGGAAAACAACTCCCTGGGATTCAATATGAATGTACCTCCGGAAGGTATAGATGTTTACGAATCGAAGGGAAAGCTTTACGACAACCTGAATATGAGCAACAAAGGACTTATAGGAAGCGGTACGCTAAAGCACCTTTCATCGACTACCACATCGGAAGAGTTCAGGTTCTTCCCCGACTCGATGCTTACTCAGGCAAAAACTTTCAGGATCGACAAAGATGGTGCAGGAATATATCCTGACCTTACTGCTGAAGATGTAAAGGTTGAATGGCTCACCGAAAAAGATGAATGGATCTCCTACAATGCTGAGGGAAAGACTTTCAATATGTTTGACAATGGCACAAAACTGGCAGGAAGCCTAAGACTGACACCAGGTGCTTTAAAGGGTTCCGGGATAATCGGAACAACGGACTCAAGGATAGAATCAGAACTTTTCAGGTTCACGTCAAATTCAATAAAAGCCGATACTTCAACTTATAACCTCAACTCCACAACCACCAGCGGATATGCATTCATCGCGGAGGATGCAATGACTGACGTTAACTTCGATTCAAAACTAACAACTTTCCATCTGAACACCGACACTTCGGTAGTGAAATTCCCTGAGATGCAGTATATCTGTACCATGACTGATTTTACATATAATATGAGTACGAAGGTTCTCGATATGGAGCAAAAAGGAAAGACCGAAATACCGCTGCTCCCCCCTGAAAAGCTTGTCAGGCTTGATTTCAATAATCTCGACAAACCTACATTCTTTGCAACTAACGTGATCGGTGACACTGTCGCCTTCTCGTCGTGGAAAGGAAGCTATCATCTTGATGGAGAGTATATTGAAGCTGAAAATATTAACTATATACATATTGCCGATGCGCTCATTCAACCCGATAAAGGGAAGATCGTAATTAACAGGAGGGCAAAAATCAAAACACTCGAAAATGCAATTGTTGCCGTCAATAACCGCCATCTGCTGCACACTGCCAAAATTGATATTGAATCAACAAAGAGATATACAGGCAGCGCTATCTATGACTTCATAGATGAAAACAAGGAGATACAGCAGATCAGTTTCTCCGAAATTATGGTCGATACTCTTGTAACAAGTGCAAGAGGCTTTATTCCCTTAAGCCAGAAATTCATGCTGAATCCGGCATTTTCATTCTCCGGCGATGTTAACCTTTATGCCACAAAGGACCAGCTCTCATTTAACGGAGCAGCAGGAATAATTCATAAATGCGAAAACCTGAAATCATATCCACTTAAATTTAAAGCCTTTATCGATCCGCTCAATGTGATGATACCGGTAAGTGAGAAACCAAGGGACATAAATGACAACATGGTATTTTCAGGTTCATTTATTAATCTCGACTCGTTACATATCTATCCCGCATTCCTTTCAGCCCAGAAATCATGGACAGATGTAGGAATAGTAAAGTCGGGAGGGTACCTTTATTATGAGAAGGCTAAAAGCAGATACCTTATAGGCTCTCTTGAGAAGATAGTTGATCAAACTATAAATGGAAGCCTTATTGCATTCGACAAGAACTTTTGCGTCCTTTCAGGTGAAGGCAAGGTTGACTTCGGAAGCAACTTCGACCTTGTAAAACTTAATAGCGCCGGGAAAGTAATTCACCGGATCGATTCAGGGGATGTAAGGCTGAACGCAATACTGGCGTTCGACTTTTTCTTCTCACCCGAAGCACTTAAAATTATGAGTGACGAAATAAGACTTTTACCCTCCCTCAAACCGGTTAACCTGAACTCGGAGTTCTATACAAAAGGCATGAAGGATATGCTTGGGACCGAAGCCGCACAACAGATAAACGATGAGATAAATCTTTTCGGCACTTCAAAGAACCTGCCCAGGGAATTCAACTACGAGATAATGCTTAATGATGTGAACCTGTACTGGAACGAAGCCACTTCATCGTTCAGGTCGGAAGGAAAGATTGGTATAGGATTTATAGGAGATCAGCCTCTCAATGTCTATGTTGACGGGTTCGTTGAGATACAGAAAAGAAGATCGGGAGATATGTTCGACATCTACCTTAAAGCCGATGAATCGACATATTACTACTTCTCCTATATCAGGGGGAACATGATGACACAGGCCGGCAATAACACTTTTAACACCCTGATCGCCGGCATTAAACTCAATGACAGAAAGCACCCAGATTCATCTGTAAAACAACCTTATATATATATGATATCCGTCGAAGACAGGCTGGCAAGATTCCTCCAGAGAATGTCGAACAGGGGTATGTCGGGTGAAGAAGATGTCAGACTCGATGGCCTGGTAAGATAGTCTTGCCCCTCTCACCAAGCTCGATAACCTGAAGATCGTGGATCCTAGTTCCATCGATGCACAACTTCATGGCAGTCATAAAAATGTGAAATCCCTGATAGCCGGCTGCTCCGGGATTGATATACAGAAATCCTGATTTAGGATCATTCTGAACCTTAGCTATATGCGAATGTCCGCACATAAATATGCCCGGAGGATCGTTTTTTAACCGGTCCATTACCCTCTTATCATAATGGCCGGGAGAACCTCCTATGTGAGTAATATATATCTTAACCCCTTCTGCCATGAAGGTCAGGTGCTCCCTGTAAACCCTCCTTACCAGGGCGTTGTCAATATTCCCGTAAACAGCCCTGAGCGGCCTGAAAGCCGAAAGTGCGTCAGCAGTTTCCAAATTGCCTATATCCCCTGCATGCCATATCTCATCAACATCTTTGAAATGCTCAAAAAGCCCGGGATGAATCCATCCATGCGTATCGGAAATAAGACCTATTTTCAATCAAATTATTTTAATTAACCCTTTGTGTACCTTCGTGTGAACTTAGTGTTCCTTTGTGGTAAAAAAGAATTTAACCACAAAGGAACACAAAGGTAATCACAAAGGAACACTAAGGAAAAATCAAAATCCATACATTTGCATAAAATCTCTGATATGCAAATTTTTTACGCTCCGGATATTTCAGGCGAACAGTATATTCTCGATAAGAATGAGTCAAAACATATCATCAGGGTATTGAGAATGAAGAAGGGAACGCCTGTGAACCTGATTGACGGTAAAGGAAATCTTTTTGAAGGAATTATAAGTGACCCCGACTCATCAAAATGTATTATAAACATAAGGTCGGTCACCCGTGAATTTGAAAAGAGGGACTACAGGCTTCATATAGCGATTTCTCCGCTCAAGAATCCGGAACGCTTCGAATGGTTTATTGAAAAAGCCGTTGAAATAGGCGTCGATGAGATAACTCCCCTCCTCTGCAGGAATACTGAAAAGAGAGGAATTAAAACAGAAAGGTTAGCAAATCTGATAGTCTCAGCGATGAAACAATCACTGAAAGCTTATAAGCCTCTTCTCAACGAAGCCAAGGAATTTGACTCATTCATAAAGGAAAATCATGCCGGAAAGCTTATGATAGCCCACTGCTATGGCGATATGAAACGCTCAAAAATATCAGATGCTTACAATAAGGGTGAGGAGGCTTTAATACTGATAGGTCCGGAAGGCGATTTCACCCGGAAGGAAGTTGAAGAAACAATGAGTAAGAAATTTACTCAGATTCATCTTGGACCGAGCAGGTTAAGAACAGAAACGGCAGGCGTTGCGGCCTGCCATTCCATCTATTTCATAAACCAGTAAGCATTAGCTGGTTAAGAAATCCAGCACATTACCAATCATTTTCGATGGTATATTGTAGAATTCAGTGTACTTGCAGTCGTTGCAGGTAACAGAAGTGAACCGCCTGTTCTGTATATCGAAGATCTTTGTCAGAAAACTACCGGTAGTCCTTATCTCACCTGTTGTGCAGGTTCTGGACCCGCACTTGGGACAAACATATTTAATCGGTCTGTTCATAATTATCTGAATTAGTATTTTTCAGCTTTGTTTTCCATCTGCCTGATTTTCGAAGAGCCTGATCGAGAATGTACTCAATTTGTCCGTTCGTGCTGCGAAATTCATCAGCAGCCCACTTCTCCAGTGCTTTTAGCTTCTCCGGTGCAATCCTGAGAACAAATGGCTTTTTGTCATTCATGCTAGGAGTGTAAAGTACCGGCATTAACAACAGGTGTCACATCCTTATCGGCGCAGAGAACAACCATCAGGTTGCTTACCATGGCTGCCTTCTTCTCCTCATCAAGATCCACGATCTTTTTGCTCGAAAGCTGTTCGAGCGCCATTTCTACCATCGACACAGCACCTTCAACGATCTTGAACCTGGCAGAAACAACTGCTGAAGCCTGCTGCCTGCGAAGCATTGCGTTTGCAATCTCCTCGGCATAGGCAATATAGTTGATCCTTGCTTCGATTACCTCAATCCCGGCTATCTTGAGCCTGTCGCGTATCTCCTTCTCAAGCTCGTCATTAATCTCCTCACCACCACTGCGGAGTGCTATTACTGCATCATGATCCTCGAAGTTATCATAAGGGTATAGTCCGGCAAGTTTCCTGAGGGCGGCATCGCTCTGTACTAATACAAAGTGCTGAAAATCATCTACATCAAACACTGCTTTATAAGTATCCAGCACTCTCCAAACAAGAACGAAACCAATTTTTATGGGGTTACCTACCTTGTCGTTGACCTTAATCGGTTCGCTGTCGAAGTTTCGTGCACGCAGTGAGATGTGGCGTGTAACATAAAAGGGATTGACCCAGAAAAATCCGTTTTCCTTAATAGTTCCCCGGTAAGCACCAAAAAGAACCATTACCAGAGAGCTGTTCGGATTTACCACCTTGAAACCTATGGTGGCGAATACAAATAGAATAACAAGTACAACACCCAACCATATAATGTTGAATGCAAATCCTGCAATCGATCCGCCAAGGAAAAATGTTGCCATCAGCAGACCAAAATAACCCGACATGGGTTTCTTTGTAAATTCCTGTTTCATGATAGTTATATTAATATGATATCACAAAGATATCATTTTAAATCATAATAAACAAGAAAAACCTGGATTCTTTTCTATTTAAATGTGAAAAAAATCTATGTAATTGATAATTAGTAGATTGCAGAAAAAGAATCAGTCTGCTAATGAGATTTCCTCTTTACATTATGTGCTACACGGCGGATAAACCGTTTCCCTGGAACAGGTTTTACCAGGTCCAGGATACCAATCACATCGTTAAACTGCGCATAAATACCGAACGCATCTGCAAATAGGTCGATATTGTCAGTCTTGATTTCACGGTATGAAAGGAAAGGAGTAGAATTTAAAACCATAGGCGTCATTTTTTATTCTGAAAACGCCGGTGGGTTTATAATTATTGTACTTGTTAATTATTTCTTAATATTTATAATGGCGCAAGGGCTCAGCGGCGCCTTTAATTCATCGTCAGCGAGATCTGCTTCTCCTCCATCAGCTTACGCATGTTGATAAGTGCGTACCTCATACGCCCGAGAGCCGTGTTTATACTGACATCGGTGATATCTGCTATCTCCTTGAAGCTCAGCCCGGCATAATGCCTCAGTATAACAACCTCGCGCTGGTCGTCGGGAAGCATGGTTATCATCTTGCGTACGTCCTTCTGTATCTGCCTCTTAATAATATCATCTTCAACGGTGGCTTCCGCAAACCTCTTTGAATTGAAGAGATCCGACTCATAGTCGTCGTTCGAAACTGTATTCATCTGTTTGATCCTGCGGAAATGGTCGATAATCAGATTATGCGCAATACGCATTACCCAGGAGATGAATTTGCCATTATCCTGATATTTGCCGGCTTTCACCGACTGAATAACTTTCATGAAAGTATCCTGGAAAAGATCTTCAGCAAGCGCCTGATCGCGTATATATAGGCTTATATACGCAAATACTTTGTTTTTATGACGGCGGATTAATATATCAAAGCAGGACTGCTCGCCTTTTATGAACCTCTGTATCAGTTCATAATCGGAAATCGTTTTATTCATAGCTCACTCTTTTTAGTTACAAAGAGTAGAGTTGTTTAATAGGCAGTCCTCCTTATTAAGATGTTTAACACGGTACAAAAGAAAACAAATATTTTTGATTTGAAAGTATTACTTTTGAATTTTAACAAAACTTTTACATAAACGTCGGGAATTCATTGATGAACGGGAGTATAGAAATCAGGGGGGCAAGGGTACATAATCTTAAAAATGTAAGCTTAAAAATACCCAGGAACAAAATAGTTGTTATTACAGGGGTATCGGGGTCAGGAAAATCGTCACTGGCATTTGACGCCAAATATGCCGAGGGACAGAGAAGATATGTAGAGAGTCTTTCAGCCTATGCGCGCCAGTTCCTGGGAAGGATGAACAAGCCGGAGGTCGATTTTATAAGCGGTATCCCTCCTGCAATTGCCATCGAACAGAAAGTCAACTCCAGGAATCCACGTTCAACCGTAGGCACTACAACGGAGATCTACGATTATTTAAGGCTTCTTTATGCAAGAATAGGTCATACTTTCTCACCGATATCGGGCAAAGAGGTCAAAAAACACAGTGTTGACGATATTGTAGATTACCTGGCTTCACTTGAGGAGGGTACAAAGGTCATTATTACATCATCGGGCGAGGTGCCCGAAAAGCTGAAGATCTCGGAATACTTTTCCTTTCTGGCCAAGCAGGGTTTCGACAGAATTGAAAAAGATGGTGAAATCATCCGCACAGATGAAATAAAGGATTCAGGAAAATTTGAACCCGGACAACATATTAACATAGTGATCGACCGGATCGTAATAAGCCATTCCTCTGATAATTTCAGCAGGGCTGCCGACTCGGCGCAGACAGCTTTTCACACCGGACAGGGTTATTGCCAGGTAGTTATTATTAATGGCAAAGGTGTAAAAAGGGAAAGTTTTTCGAATAAATTCGAAGAAGACGGGATACTTTTTGAAGAGACAACTGAATACCTCTTCAGCTTCAACAATCCAATTGGTGCATGCCCCGCCTGCGAAGGCTATGGAAAAATTATCGGTATAGACGAGAACCTCGTTATTCCAAATCAGAACCTTTCGGTTTACCAGGATGCCATTGTTTGCTGGAAAGGCGAGACCATGAAGAAATGGAAAGAGAGGCTCATATCAGGCGCTGATAAGTTTAATTTCCCCATCCATAAACCTTACTTCAGGCTCACTGATGAGCAAAAAAAGGTGCTCTGGTCGGGAAACAAGTATTTCTATGGTATTAACAAATTCTTTGAACATCTCGAGGAGAAAAAATATAAGATTCAGTACCGTGTGTTGCTGAGCCGGTACCGCGGTAAAACAACGTGCTCCGAGTGCAAGGGTTCGCGCCTTAGAAAAGAGGCCGGATACGTTAAAGTAAACGGAAAATCTATACAGGAACTCGTTTCAATGCCGGTTGTAAAACTAAATGATTATTTCAGCAACCTGTCACTCAGCCCTTCGGATGCACAGATTGCTGAAAGGCTGCTGAAGGAAATAACTGTCAGACTCAGGTTCCTGATAGATGTAGGGCTCCCCTACCTGACACTCGACAGGCTTTCATCGACATTATCGGGCGGAGAGTCGCAGAGGATAAACCTTTCCACTGCACTGGGCAGCAACCTTGTTGGTTCAATGTATATTCTCGATGAACCCAGCATTGGATTGCATCCGCGCGATACAAACCTTCTTATAAAAGTACTGAAGGAACTCCGCGACCTTGGAAACAGTGTAATTGTTGTGGAACATGAGGAAGAGATTATCAGGGCTGCTGACGAAATAATTGATATGGGTCCGGAAGCCGGAAGGCTTGGAGGAGAACTTGTTTACCAGGGAGGACTTGACCTCTCTTCCACAAATAAATCATTTACAGCCGATTACCTTAGCGGAAGACTTTCTGTTCCTATCCCCCCGACAAGAAGAAAATGGAACAGTTTTATCGATATTGAAGGTGCCAGGGAGAACAACCTGAAAGGAATTAAAGTAAGGTTCCCTCTGCATACAATTACTGCCGTCACAGGGGTTAGCGGTTCAGGCAAGTCAAGCCTGGTTTCGGAAATACTCTATAAATACCTTTCAGGTCGATTCAACGGCAATAACCTGAAACCTGGACAGTTCAGCGATATTAAGGGTGATATTACATCACTGACCGGCATAGAGATGGTCGATCAGAATCCTATCGGTAAGTCGAGCCGGTCGAATCCGGTCACTTACCTGAAAGCCTATGATGAGATACGCAAGCTCTTTTCTGAACAGCAGGCTTCAGTTCAAAATAACTTCAAAGCATCGCATTTCTCATTTAATGTTGAGGGAGGAAGATGCGAGGAGTGCCAGGGTGAAGGTTTAATAAGGGTTGAGATGCAGTTTATGGCCGATGTGGAGCTGACATGTGAGGCCTGCAAAGGCATGAGGTTCCGAAAAGATATTCTTGAAGTGAAGTACCATGGCAGAAATATTTACGACATGCTTGAGATGACTATTGAAGATGCCATTGAATTTTTCAACGCTCATCCCGGAAGAAGTGAAAAAAGGATCATCGAAAAGCTTAAGCCGCTTTCAGATGTTGGACTTGGATATATTAAAATGGGACAATCATCTAGCACACTCTCGGGTGGTGAAAGTCAGAGGGTCAAACTGGCATATTTCCTGAGCCAGGAGAAGAACACAGGACATATCATGTTCATCTTTGACGAGCCGACGACAGGACTCCATTTTCATGATATTAACAAGCTTCTTAAATCGCTGAATGCTCTGGTAGACCACGGACACTCTGTGATACTTATAGAACATAACCAGGAAATAATAAAAAGCTGCGACTGGGTAATTGACCTTGGTCCTGAAGGCGGAGAAGAGGGAGGATTTGTCGTATTCGAAGGCAAACCCGAGGATCTTGCTAAATGCAGGAAATCGTACACGGGGAAATATCTTGCTCCGAAATTGACAAAAAAATAGGGGTGTTGCATGCAACACCCCGACGATTATAAATGGTACGGGTCGTTGCATGCAACGACCCGTACCACAAATTTATGCAACGGCCTTACATTATTTATCCATTTTAAATCCGAACATTATTGCCACACAGCCGCTGGCAGGGGTATCTCCCGCTTTGTTAAAAGATGATACTTTTACAACAATTTTAAGTTGCTGGCTCGACTGAAGCTTGAAGTCCCATGTTGATGCGAACTCTTTATCCTTGTTCGTATAAAGGACATTCTTATTAATATCCATAATCTTAAATTCGACGGCGGGCAGTTTGCTTTCGCCCACTATTGCTACCCTGTATTCCATGTCGGAATAAAAAGTTTTGTACAATTCTGCTTCCTCACCTTCAACAAGCACAGCAGCATGGTAATTGCCATCGTGTGTATATTTTTCCAGTTTCGGGAAACACTCCTTTTTTGCAAATGCTTTGCACTGCGCATCAACCGATCCGCTGAAAGCAAAGACTAATATTGCAATTATTGGTAATGTCTTTATCAGTCTCATGATCTTACTAGTTTACAAATGAATTTCTTATTTCAGCAACGGTCTTTGAGAGCTCAAGGAATACTTCAGGTGTCATATTTGTGGTTACCTCCGATTTGAGCACTGTTGTATTTGATGCCTGATCATATTCTGGTCTTACAGCACCTGTAGTGATGCTTATCTTATCAAATACTGCCTTCAGCTTGCCAACCTGAACAGTAAGTTCATCAACAGAAGGAACACCCTGACTCGATTTAAGGAGGTCAATAAGAATGTCAATAGAAAGTTTCTGGTCGATGATCCTTCCAACGAGTTTATTTGTATTGAAATCCTTTATATCGACAAGCTGTGTTGATATATAGAGCCCTTCGATCCATCCTCCAACGAGAACTGTGGTTGCAGTTGCCGGCTGACCATTATCTTCAAGATATGAACTTGAATTCATGAAAGTCTGGGAAACAACTTCCATTATAACTTCCTTATTATTTATGTTTTCCTCCAGCTTGTTGATATGTTCCTGCTCAATGGCTTTAAGAATGCCAAGGCCGTCGGCCATCTTTTTTGCAGCTTCCATATAATCAATCAGAAGGTTGGTTT
>Ga0172375_10009894_pt1 | contig 12463 bp, 11 predicted proteins | sample LakKiv1m_FD_114537 | JGI IMG/M metagenome (GOLD analysis project Ga0172375, IMG submission 114537) | Freshwater microbial communities from Kabuno Bay, South-Kivu, Congo - kab_092012_11.1m | ecosystem: Environmental > Aquatic > Freshwater > Lake | place: Democratic Republic of the Congo... | reverse complement strand
TGATACTAGTGGCAATGGCAATAACGGCACACTGACTAACTTTGGCACACAAACACCATGGGGAGGTGCGGGCACAACAGCAGACCCATACAAACTTAGTTTTGATGGAACGGATGATAGAGTTTCTTCAACGGTGACCGGACTTGATGCACACAGTATCACACTTGAGGCGTGGATCAGAACCACAGCAACGAATAGCAGTAAGGGCGTTCTCTGTCTTGGCGCGATGGGCGGTCTATTTGACTGGTATAGCGGCTATCTTGATACCTTGGTTTGGGGCACGGGAGGGCTGGGCTACAAAGCTGTTCATGTAAACGTGGTGATGAATGACGGCGCTCTCCATCATATGGCTGCCACAGTCGGCTCGCAGTTCATGCGCTTCTACAGGGATGGTGTGTACAAGGGCCAGGTGGATATCGCGACTGACTTCGTTGTTAATGCGGCTGGGACGACGGTGGAACTGGGGTCAAAACAAGGCCATGCATGGTGGAATGGTTCAATGCCGCTCGCACGTGTCTACCCGTTCGTTCTCTCCGACGCCCAAGTCCAACAAAACTATAACGCTGGGCCGACTTGGTAGAGTAGTTTTCGATGGAAAAATTAATCCAACCTTGCGGCTATACGCTATAATAGGTACATGACACAGATTACTCGTGATGACGTACTTCATTTAGCTGGACTCTCTAATTTGCAGCTGACAGATAGTGAAATCGACGGACTGACAATGGATATCGGCAATATTTTAGGGTATGTCGAACAACTGGGGGAACTGGACACCGAAAACACCGAGCCCACATACCAAGTCACCGGTCTCAGCAATGTTTGGCGTGATGACAAGGAAATAAATTACGGTGTTACGCGCGAGGAATTGTTGGCGCGATCGCCCGAGGTTGTTGATTTTCAAGTAAAGGTTCCAAAGGTACTGTAAATGACGATAACGGAAATATTATCCCAGATTAAAGCTAGCTCGGCGCGAAAAGTCGTTGAACAAGCAATCGCGAAGGCCAAAGAAAATGAATCCTATAACGCACTGCTTAGCTTGACCGAAGAGCGAGCGTTAAAGCGGGCTGACCAGGTTGACAGCGGTAAAATAACCGGCAAATTAGCCGGGGTACCATTCGTGGTTAAAGATAATTATCTGGCGTTTGGCGCGCCGACGACCGCTGCCAGCAAGCTTTTAGAAAACTTCGAGGCACCACTCCAGGCAACGGCAGTTGAAAAACTCGAGGCCGCAGGGGCGATTTGTATTGGCAAAGCCAACCTGGATGCATTTGCTCATGGTGGCAGCACTGAGAACTCGGCTTTTGGGCCGACCAAAAACGCCATTGATACGACCAGAGTTGCTGGTGGCAGTAGTGGTGGTTCGGCAGTTGTGACTGCACTCGATATCGTCCCATTTGCCCTAGGTAGCGACACGGGCGGGTCAATCCGCCAGCCAGCCAGCTATAACGGTGTTGTTGGTATTAAACCTACTTATGGGGCGGTTAGTCGATTCGGCGTAGTTGCAATGGCCAGCAGTACCGACAGTATGGGCTGTTTTACGACCAACATCGAGGACGCCGAGCTGGTTACGGGTATTATGTCGGGTCGTGATAAAAACGACATGACTACGCTGCCTGACTTTTTTGAAATTGAAGCCGACGCCAAGCCGAATCAAAAAATCGGCCTCGTGAAGGACTTTATGTCCGACGATGTTGACCCGGAGGTTCGCGAAAAAGTGAACCAGTATGTTGATAAGTTAAAGGCCGCAGGCCATACCGTCGAAGAGGTCAGTCTGCCGATGGCTGAATATGCCCTGGCGATTTATTACATCATCGTTCCGGCCGAGCTGTCCAGTAATCTGGCCCGCTATGACGGCGTTAGGTATGGCAATCGTGCCAAAGACGTCAAAACTTTGGCTGAACTATATGGTCGTACGCGCGACGAGGGTTTTGTTACCGAAAACAAACGTCGTATTATGATTGGCAGTTTTGTGCTGTCCAGCGGCTTTTTTGACGCATATTACCAAAAGGCCCAAAAAGCAAGGACGCTATTAATTAATGAATTTAATAAATTATTTACAGGTTACGATGCGCTGATTGGTCCAACGGCGCCAACGCCTGCGTTCAAATTGGGCGAGAATACAGCCGACCCAATTAAAATGTACCTCAATGATATTATGACGGTACCGGCATCACTGGCGGGAATTCCGGCGATTAGTGTTCCGGCGGGTACAAATGGCGCGGGACTACCGATCGGCGTACAATTAATGGGCCCAATGCAATCTGACGCAAAACTAATGGCGTTAGCAAAATCAATGGAGGCGGCATGACGGATCAGTTTTTGATATTTTTCCTGGCAATAATTTTGATAATAGGGGCGTTGCTATTTGCCCTTGTTAGTAGGCTTGGTAAAAAAAGCGCCAAAAAAATCGACGTTGAATACTTCAGGGCAAAATGTTTAGAAATCGAACATCAGTTGAAAAAAGACGAACCATCCAGTTACGCGATGTCAGTATTCAACTACGACAAATTACTTGACCAGGCCCTAAAAGCGCGTGGCACCAGAGGCAATACGATGGGCGAAAGACTAAAAAACTCAGTTTCGCTATATAGCGACAGAAACGGTGTTTGGACTGCCCACAAGCTCCGCAATCGAATTGCTCACGAAACAGATGTACATGTATCATACGAAGAGGCCAGGCGGGCACACAAAAACTTCAGAAAAGCCCTAAAGGATATAGGGGTGATATAGATGATAGCCGACGAAATTCTGAATCAATACGAACCGACAATTGGTATCGAGTGTCATGTCCAATTGGCGACTGACACGAAATTATTTAGTGGCGCCGATAACGACGAGCGTGACAAGTCACCCAACAGTGTCGTCAGCCCGATTGATTTTGGTCTGCCGGGAATGTTGCCAGTACTTAACCGTCATGCGGTTGATTTGGCAATCATGGCCGGTAAAGCTCTGGGTAGTCCAATTGCCAAGGTTAGTCGGTTCGACCGCAAGCATTATTTTTATCCTGATCTGCCAAAAGGTTACCAGACGACACAAATGTATAATCCTATAATTGGCGCTGGTAAAATAAATGTACCGATGGAGGACGGACAGTCGTTTGATGTTCGTATCAATCATGCCCACATGGAAGAGGATGCGGGTAAGCTGACACACTACGGTAATTTCAGTCTGGTCGACTTGAACCGTGCCGGTACGCCTCTAATCGAAATTGTGACCGAGCCGGATATTCACTCACCGGCGCAAGCCAAGGCTTTTGCTAATGAATTATATCTGTTGATGACTTATGCCGGGGTAACACGCGGTGATTTATATCACGGAAATATGCGATTTGACGTCAATATCTCGGCGGCAAAAAAAGATTCAAACGAATTAGGGATTAGGGCTGAGGTTAAAAACCTTAACTCGTTTCGTAGTGTCGAACGAGCCAGCGAATACGAGTTCCGTCGTCAAGTCGAACTGTTAGAGCGCGGCGAAAAGGTAGTTCAGGAAACTCGCGGTTGGGACGAGTCCAAACAAAAAACGACTTCACAGCGCAGCAAAGAGGATTCGCAGGATTATCGTTATATGCCAGATGCTGATATACCGCCAATCATCCTAAGTGACGACGAGATAAAACAAATCCAGGACACGCTGCCGCCATTGCCATCGTTTTACAGGCAAGCTTGGGCGGATCTGGGGTTTGATAGCACGATGTTAAACGCCCTGATTTCGTCACAGGATTCGGCCAAGTTGGTTCAGAGGATATTGGAATCCGGCGGTGAATCGGCCGCCAAGCGCACGGCTGGTTGGATTATGGTTCTGGCGGACAAACAGACCAATGGGGACGGTGCCAAAATTGCAATTTCCGGCGAACAGTTTATTGAGCTGGCCAAAATGGTGGATAACAACGAACTAAGTTCAACTGCCGCCAAAGAAGTACTTGTCGAAATGCGCAACAGGGGCGGAGATCCGCGAACTATAGCGAATAACAAGAATTTATTGCAGATCAGTATTGAGTCTGAAATTATGGCGGTTGTCGAAGAGGTTCTGGCTGACGAATCATCTGCCAGGGCGGTGAGCGACCTGAAAAACGGAAATGAAAAAGTCATCGGCTTTTTGGTCGGGCAAGTCATGCGGAAATCCGGCGGCAAGGCCAACCCTGTCTTGGCTCAAAGGCTAATCAAACAAAAATTAAACATAAATTAGAGGAGAAAAATGAATCCCGTTAGAAACACGCCAATTAAAAAATGTGACGGTGTAATAAAATATAAAACACCAAGAGGAGGTTTCTAACGGGATGAAACTACCAACTAAAGCTATCATTTGCGCGGCTGGCATGGGAACGAGGTTTTTGCCGCAGACCAAGGCTACGCCCAAAGAAATGCTACCAATTATTGACAAGCCGGTCATTCAGTTGATAGTGGAAAATGCCGTTGCGGCGGGTGTTACCGATATAATCATGGTAACCGGCAGTACGAAGCGGACCATCGAGGATCACTTTGACCGTAGTGTCGAGTTGGAGGATAAATTGCGCGAAACCGGTAAGGGTGATAAGGCTGAAGAAATCAAAGCGATTGCCAATCTTGCCAATTTTGTCTATGTTCGGCAAAAAGGTGATTGTTTAGGGAATGCCTGTCCCGTAATTGATGCAATGCATTTAGTACAAGACGAGCCGTTTTTTGTTATATTCCCAGATGTATATTTTCGTTCAGAAAAACCATTCTTAATTCAATTACTAGAAGCTTATAAAAAAACAGGTAAGTCTGTTATTTCACTCGTTGAAGTCGACAAGAAAGACTCTGATAAGTATGGCATGTTTGAAGTAGGCGAAGAGGTGTCTCATAATATTTTCAAACTAAAAAACTTCATCGAAAAACCTGGTGAAAAAAATACGCCTTCAAACTTGGCTTCCGCTGGCAGCTTTATTTTAACCCCTGAAACATTGCCAATGATTGCACGAAAGAAAGTCGGAGATGGTGGTGAGGTAGTTTTAACCGAGAATATACTTGAACTCATACAGGCTGGCGATGTTTACGGCTGCTCAATCGAGGGCGTCTGGCATGATACCGGCGATCAACTGAAATACCTAGAGGCGGTGGTTGACGAAGCGCTGACCAGTGATAAATACGGTAAACAGTTTGAAGAATATTTGAAAAACAGATTAGCGTAGTCATTTGATTATTCGACAGATTAGATTTATTATTAAAGTATAAGTTGCCCCACCTCGGGTAACAAGAAAGGAAAAACATGAACTCCGCCGCAGAAGCACTTGTAATAATCTTATCGGTTGCATTGGCATTCTTTTTAGTCCTGGGGATAGTCCTTATGATTTATCTAATCATTTTAACCAGGCAAATTCGCAGGGTTACCAATTCGGCTGAAAAAACCGTTGAAAATTTGGGTTCGGTCTTGTCCGGTGTGTCCAAAGTCGTAACACCGGTATATATCGCAGAAATGGTCGGCAAGTTCGTCAAAAAAGCAAAGAAGTCCAAAAAAGAAGATTAATTTAGGAAAGGGGACAAAATCATGGCAAAAGGAAAATTCGCACTAGGAGCTATCATCGGAGCGGCAGTTGGCGTAGCTGCTGGGTTACTAACTGCGCCGAAAAGCGGTAAAGAGACACGAGCTGATTTGAAAACGGCTGCCAGCAAGGCTTCCACTGAGGTCGGCAAGAAAGCCGGACAGGCCGCGGATAAAGCGGGTGAAATCGCCGATGACACCAAAGCGAAGGCCCAAGAGACATACGAGAATGTCAAATCAGAAGCGGTTGACTTAAAAGATCGTAGTCAGCGCGCAGTCGAGGGTGCCAAAAAAGGTTTTTTCAGTAAAGCGAAAAAATAATCGAACTATGATTAACGAGGCTGCACACCTATAATCATAGGTGTGCAGTTTTATAACAAGGGGTGAAATGAAAAACAGTCATATAAATAACATAAACAAAGACAACGAAAAGGGCGCAAGGCACCAACTCTTAGAAGAGCTTTTCGAGGATTTTCATACTAATCGTGTACAGATTTATTGGATGAATTTTACGAGGGGAATATTTTTCGGTTTTGGAACACTACTCGGTGGCACCGTGTTGGTTGCATTGGTGCTTTGGCTGCTGGGTCAACTGGCATTGCTGCCGTATGTAGGTGATTATATTCGTGGAGTTATCGAAGCGATTAATCAGGCCAAAGCCTGACAATAAGACCTTTTTACTACAGACAAACCAGACCACATTTAGGTATACTGGTTATTAAGTATGGGGGTAAAATTAAAGCCATCTGATTACGTGCATCTGCACAATCACACACATCACAGTTTGCTGGACGGCTTGACCAAGATTCCGGATTTGGTCAAACGCGTCAAGGAAATGGGCATGGAAGCCGTTGCGATTACCGACCATGGGACGATGTCAGGGGCTGTCGAGTTTTATAAGGCAGCGACCGAAGTAGGAATCAAGCCGATAGTCGGCTTCGAGGCGTACGTTGCCGCCAGGTCGCGTCACGATCGTGACCCCGCCAAGGATAAAGCAAGGTATCATATAACATTGCTGGCTATGAATAACGAAGGTTATCAGAATTTGATGAAGCTTAGTACACTCGCAAATTTGGAAGGAATGTACTACAAACCCAGGGTGGATCATGAGATTCTGGAAAAATACAACAAGGGTATCATAGCGCTTTCCGGTTGTGGTAGCGGCGAGGTGCCTAGGTATATACAAAATGACGATTACAAGAAAGCAAAGGAAACAGCACTTTGGTACAAGTCGGTATTTGGTGATAGATACTATCTGGAAATGCAGGATCACGAATGGACTGAACAGATAAAAGTCAACAAGGGACTGGCGGCCTTGTCCAAAGAAATAAATGTTCCCCTGGTGATTAGTAACGACGGCCATTATCTGGTACACGAAGACCAGGATGCTCATGAAATATTGTTGTGCGTGCAGACCGGTGCATTTTTGAGCGACGAAGACAGAATGAGCCTCAAGGAGTTCGATCTGCATGTAACTGACCCCAGGGAAATTATAGAAAAATACGGCAAAGATTATCCGGATGCGATACTTAACACCAAAAAAGTCGCCGATAGGTGCGACTTAAAGCTTGACCTGGGGATCATGTTGATTCCTAGGTTCCCAACCCCGGGTGGCGAAAGCGAAAAATCGTACTTGGATGAATTGGTCTTTACCGGGCTTGCTTGGCGCTATGGTGGAATCAGTCGCGAAGAGGCACTCAAAATGACGGTGATCGAGGCCAAAAAACACATTCCGTCTGCAGCAATGAAGCGGGCTCAATATGAATTGGGCGTGGTTGATGGAATGGATTTCAACGGCTACTTTCTGATAGTTCAGGACTATATAAACTGGGGGAAGGGTCAGGGTATTATTTTTGGTCCTGGACGCGGCAGCGGGGCAGGTTCGATATTGGCGTACGCATTGCGTATCACGGAACTTGATCCGTTAAAATATGACTTGCTTTTCGAACGATTTTTGAACCCCGATCGTATCAGTATGCCGGATTTCGATATCGACATCCAGGATACGCGTCGTGACGAGGTGATAGCGTATTGTGCCGAAAAATACGGTATCGAGCGGGTGGCTAACATTGTTACGTTCGGTAGGATGGCGGCCAGGGCGGCTGTTCGAGACGTAGCCAGGGTTATGGAGGTTCCTTATGTCGAAGCCGATCGTCTATCCAAGATGATTCCGCCACCGGCACAGGGTAGGCATATTCCACTAAGTACTAGCGTCGTAAATGATGCCGATTTAAAGCGCGAATACGAAACCAACCCGATTGCCAAGCAAGTGATAGATTTTGCAATACGTCTGGAGGGGACTATACGTTCGCATGGTATTCATGCTGCCGGAGTTGTCATCGCGCCGGACGATATAGTCAAATTCGTGCCGCTAGAAATGGCTCAAAAGGGAGTCATTTCGACGCAATACCCGATGGGCCCAGTCGAAGACCTGGGACTGCTCAAGATCGACTTTTTGGGATTGTCTAACCTGACCACTATCAATAATGCTTTGCGAATAATTAAAAAAGTCTATGGCACTGAAATCGATATCGATAACCTTCCACTGGACGATCAGGATACGTACGAGCTATTACAGCGTGGTGATACGACCGGCGTATTTCAACTTGAATCAGCCGGTATGAAGCGTTATTTGCGCGAATTAAAACCCACTCAGTTTGACGATATTATCGCTATGGTGGCATTATATCGTCCCGGTCCAATGCAATTTATCGACAGTTTTATCAAGCGAAAGCATGGACAAGAGAAGATTTCGTTCTTGCATCCAAAGTTTGAAAATGCACTATCCTCGACTTACGGAATCTTGGTCTATCAAGAGCAATTCATGCAGATTTCCAAGGATTTCGCCGGCTTTACAGGCGGTCAATCGGATACACTTCGCAAAGCTGTCGGTAAAAAGAAAATAGATTTGATGAAAAAAATGCGGACAGAATTTATAGAGGGCGCGGTTAAGCACAGCAAAGCCGACCCGGCACTAGCTGAAAAATTCTGGACTCAACTAGAAGAGTTCGCCAATTACTGCTTTAACAAGTCGCACGCAGCCTGCTATGGATTAATTGCTTATTGGACAGCATACCTGAAAGCGCATTATCCCGATGCGTTCATGGCAGCATTAATGACCAGCGACCAGAACGATATTGACCGACTGGCAATCGAAATCAACGAATGTAAACATATGGGTATCACGGTGCTACCACCAGACATAAACGAAGGTTTTATTGAGTTCGCGATAGTGCCTGGTAAAAAGGCAATTAGGTTTAGCATGGCTGCCGTTAAAGGTGTTGGAGTTGGTGCAGTCGAGGAGATTATCAATGCGCGTGATAAAGATGGTAAATTTTCCAGCGTGGAGGATTTTGCAAAACGGGTCAATGTCAGCCGGTTTAACAGAAAAGCCTGGGAGTCGTTGATTAAATCAGGCGGCTTTGACAGTCTGGGTGACAGGTCGGATTTGTTGTTCAATTTGGACACATTGCAGGCGTTTGCTGGCAAACTGCAAAAAGAAGCTCTAAGTGGCCAAACTGACTTATTTGGCGATCTTGATGGCTTTGATGGCGCCAAAGATATGCAACCAACCGTCTCGATGCAAAAATCGCCTGTCAAGCACACTGATCGCGAGAGGTTGGCTTGGGAGAGAGAATTGATGGGATTATATATCAGTGCTCATCCGCTGGATAATTACGATATATATTTCGAGGAGCAGACGGTGCCGTTGGTGGAAATTACGGCCGAGCATGACGGAAAAGCGGCAATAGTCGGTGGAATAATCTCGACCTTGCGCACTATAGTCACAAAGAATGGCACGAAAATGGCTTTTGTTGGAATCGAGGATAAAACCGGTGAAGGCGAAATTATTATATTTCCAAATTTGTACGAAAAAATCGGTGCCAAACTGGTTCAAGATGCCGTTGTCAAAGTAACCGGCAGGGTTAACAGTCGTGATCGCGACGGTAACCTGAACAGTGACGTAAAAGTTATCGCTGATGATGTGCAGTTTATTTCTGACCAAGAATTAAATGAATATGTTTCGACCGGACAAAAGATGGAAAAGCCTAAAGTGTCTAAAAACCCAAAGGTAAAAGTCAACAAGACCAAGGCGGCTCCCAAGCCAAAGGCTGACCACGGGCGACCGGCGGTCCCATTGGTCGTGAATACCTATGAAAAGCTTTTTGTTCACATAAAAGACCCCGACGATCACGATTCGCTATTGGCGTTAAAAAAGCTTTGCAGTGAACATGTCGGTGATATTGAAATAGTCATGGTATTAGGCGAAGACAAAAAATCGGCTATCCGCTTGCCGTTCAAGATCGAACCAAGCGATCAATTCATCTCGAAACTACATGAAATACTAGGAAAGGACAGCGTCGTTCTTAAATAATCAGGGCGTATAGTGCGATACCGGCTGCCACGCTGACATTGAATGATTCCTTTTTGCCGTGCATTGGAATCTCGATCAGATCATCACACTGATTTAATAAGTCGTCTGTTAACCCATTTACTTCCTCGCCTAAAAGTAGCGCGATTTTTTCCGGAGGTTCGTAATCGTTTAGCATTTTGCTGCGCTTGTTTTGCTCGAGGCCCACAATTTTATAACCTTCTTGTTTCAGTTCATCAAATTCAGGATACGATTGGTATTCAAACGGCACCATCGTCTCGGCACCCAGCGCGGTTTTATGAATTTGAGCCGTCAATTTTTCGACGATGTGTGGCAACCTGCTGTCATTAGATGCCAAAGGATATGGGCTATAGCCGCTGATTATCAATTTCTTTACGCCAAAACCTTCGCAGGTGCGAAAAATCGATCCGATATTATGGGTTGAACGAATGTTATGTGCGATGACAATTATTTCAGGCATGATGATATTGTAGCATTTTATAATCCTACTCCTTCTGCAACGTCCACGCCGTCAGTCTTAGTTGTTTTCTCTAAACGGCTTCGCTCCACACCCGAACAGGAGCCCCGGCGTCCTGTCGGCTTTGGGCTGCACCTGCCCGTTCTGTCGAACAGACAGGCGGGGATGTTTATTCAAAAACACTAAGACTTATGGCGCTTGTTCGCTAACACGGAATACTGAGGCATAACGCATAGGCTCGATATTACTACTCCATTTCAACAGACTGTCCCGCCAAAGGCGGGAGCCGTTCACCATACGGCGAAGCCACGTGCTGACCTGAAAGGTCACACGTAGAGTGTGCTGGTGAAAGGAGGTAGTAATGGCGGGCCGGGATGGGCAGCAAACAAAGGCCGAGCGGCAGGATCCGCGGTTCTCTCTCCATCCTATACCCAAACCACAAGCGATTTGTTATAGTAAGTATCGTAGTGGAAGAAGATAAAGTACAGGTAGAACGACGCGCACAAGAAGAACAGTCTACAGCACAGCGGGCTGCTATTTTGGGTGTTGATTATTTAGATACACGCGCGATTGAAAAGACTGTACCGTTAGCAACAGGGGTGATGGATGTCAAAATCATGCACCAAAACCGTGTGGTGCCACTCATCGCCGGAAACGAAAGTCAGACTTGGCAATATGGTATAACGACACAGACGCCACAATCGTTTATAAATAACTTGACGAAACAATATAACGATGCCGGTCACAATGTCCAGTTTTTGCTGATAAGCAACGAAGGTTTTAGTGTTTTGATGGATCGCTATGATCCCGCGGTCAAGGTGGTCCACGAAGATATAAAAATTGCCAAAGAAGGCGATAGCGATACGATAAAATCGGTAACCGAAAGTCTGAACTCGGTCGGCAGCGATGATGTCTTTGACTTTTTGATTGATCAGGCTGACAAATTAGGTGCCAGTGACATTCATATCGAGAATCAGCGGACGAATATGCGCATCAGGATGCGTGTTGATGGTGTCTTACACCCTGTTGCCGACATTTCCAAAGAGCGCTATCGGGTAATTCTGGGGGCACTTGCCTCTAGGGCTAATATATCGACCGCGGCAACTGAATCACAATCTGGGCATATGCAAAAAGAGGTAACGGTTGATGGAAAAACCCACCTATTGAATATACGTGTTGAAACAGTGCCTACAGCGTATGGCCAAGACGCAGTGTTGCGTTTGTTTAATTTTGACGAGACGATGCTGAACCTAGACAGGCTGACGATCAGCAAAGAAGAGCGTGCGCAGATTGACGACGTCATCAGTCACCCGAGAGGTATGGTGTTGATGGTGGGGCCTACCGGCAGCGGAAAGTCGACGACTCTTTACAGCATAATTAACGCCCTCAACAGTACGACCAGAAAGATAATAACCCTAGAGGACCCGATTGAATATGGTATATCGGGCATATCACAAATCCCAATCGACACAGTCAATGGACAAAGTTTTGCGGAGGGCCTGAGAGCTGTTTTAAGGCTTGACCCTGACGTCGTGATGATTGGCGAGATTCGTGACGCTGATACGGCCAAGACGGCGATTCAGGCGTCAATTACAGGGCATCTGGTCCTTTCTAGTTTTCACGCTAATTCAACAGCGGCGGCGTTTAGCCGTATGATTGATTTAATCGGTGTTAACCCTATATTTAGTACGTCAATTAGATTATTGATTGCTCAGCGTTTGGTCAGACGCCTGGACGATAAAACCAAAGAAGAATACGAACCAGACGAGGCGACCAAAAAATGGGTTCAAGAAACTCTAAAGGATTTGCCGGCGAACGTTGAAAAACCGGATTTGAATAATTTCAAGCTGTGGCGCTCGGTTGCTAGTGAAGCTTCACCCTTCGGATACGACGATAGAATTGTGATTATGGAACAAATGGTCGTCAACGAGGATATACAAAAATTCCTACGGGGTGACGAAAAGGACATTCACACCGAAGCAATCGAGCAGGCCGCCAGAAAAGCCGGCATGGTCACACTGTTAGAGCGCGGTGTTCTAGCGGCCTTGCGTGGTGAAACTACGCTTGAAGAGATAAACAGAGTCATTTAACCCTTTCAAAGACAAGGATAT
>Ga0172375_10009893_pt1 | contig 12463 bp, 8 predicted proteins | sample LakKiv1m_FD_114537 | JGI IMG/M metagenome (GOLD analysis project Ga0172375, IMG submission 114537) | Freshwater microbial communities from Kabuno Bay, South-Kivu, Congo - kab_092012_11.1m | ecosystem: Environmental > Aquatic > Freshwater > Lake | place: Democratic Republic of the Congo... | reverse complement strand
CAACAATTTAAAGATGACCGCGAAAAACAATTGGCACAATTGGCAAGCGAGTTTGATGATTTTGTAAAAAAGCGCGATCAGGAGTATGCCGGCTATCTGAAAGAACAATGGAAAAAATTCAGGGTGATGCAGGGATTGGAAGTGCCCGAAGAGCCCAAACCCGAGGAACCTCCGGTTTATATAAAACCTGATCGTCCGGAACCCCCGCGGGCTTTACCGGTTGCAAAACCAACCATTCCCGAAATCCCGGATATTGTGCCTCAGCCCATCCTGCCCCGTGTTACCAAACAGGAGCCTGACGATTTCCCACAATTGGGTGCTGATTTCGATTTTTATGGTTTTCCTGTGGTTCTGGGGTATGACGAAAATCTGAAAAAGCCCGGAGCATCGCAAATGAATGAGCAAACCATCAGCGCCTGGTTTACCGAAATGAGCAAAACTAACTACAACAGCCTGATCGAACAACTGAATTATTACCGTCAACAGATGAACCTGAACGACTGGGGCTATTATTTACTTGTAAAAAATACGGCTTCAAACATTGCCATTCAAGCCAATGACGCGAAATTATTAACGTGGTTTTTACTCATCCGGTCAGGTTACAAGGTAAAGGTGGCCTATTTTGAAAACCAGGTTTACGTATTGTTGCCTATTCGCAATCAGGTGTATGGCAAGAATTTTTTCACCTTCGACAACCTGAATTTTTACATGATGGAAGGAGACCTCGCCAATATTTACACGTATGAAAAAGACTTTCCGGATGCCCAGAAAATTATGGATCTGAATATGTATTCGCCCCTTTCTCTTGGAGATAAAACGGAGACAAAGGTTCTTAGCTTCGATTTTAACAAACCTGACGAACCCGTGAAGGTTAATTACAACGTAAATTTAATCAATTTTTATAAAGATTATCCTCTCTCTGACCTCAAGGTTTATTTTGATGCCACCGTGTCACCGGAATCGAAATACTCTATTGCCGCCAGCCTTGCCCCAATGTTGGAGGGGAAATCGGAAATCGAGGCCACCAATATGCTCCTCAATTTTGTACAAACTGCATTTCAGTATCAAACCGACCAGGATCAGTTTGGTTACGAAAAATTCTTCTTTGCCGAGGAGGCATTTCATTACCCTTACTGCGACTGCGAAGACCGCTCGGTACTGTTTTCCTACCTGGCAAAAAGCCTTCTCAACTTAGACGTAATCGGGCTGAATTATCCCGGACATGTAGCCACTGCTGTTTGTTTCAACAGTGATGTTCCCGGCGATTTCATCAATTATGATGGTAAAAAATGGGTGATTGCCGATCCCACCTACATCAATGCACCCGTTGGTTTAACCATGCCGGAATTCGTGGGCGTTAAAGCTGAAATAATTCCTTTGATAAATCCTTTGGGCGAAAGCAGAAAAAAAGAATTGATCTGGCAGGAAATCATTGCAGCCGGAGGTAACCGCAGCGATATCAGCAGGGATATTGTAATTGACGACGATGGAAACAGCGCTTTGGCAGGATTTTTCACCGGTGATTTCAAATTTGATGATATGTCGGTTTCCGCTACCGGATCGCCGCAGATGTTTACCATGATGCTCAACGAAAAACACAACGTTAGATGGTTCAGCACCAGCACCGGTGATGGATTTGCCATGGCTCACGGATTAATTACGGATGCCGGTGGAGATGTTTACGTTTCTGGCACTTTTAAAGGTGAAATGAAAATAGGTTCATCCAGCCTGAAAACCAAAGATGCCTCGGATGTCTTCCTGGCTAAATACGCTCCTGACGGAAAACTGCAATGGTTGCAGAAAGCAGGCATCGACACCATGAACCAGGAAAACTTCCTGAACTTTGTGGTCAAATTTGACAGGCTGGGTAAAAATCTTGGAAATGACCTTTTCTTCGAGACCGGTGATTTCGACAATTATGGGCTCTCATTCAATGAAGCCGGTGAAATCCTAATTGCCGGGGCATTTAACAAGACTACGGGAATGAACATGAAGGAGTTGAGCACCAACGAGTCGGGCACTTTCAGCGCTATTGATGCACTGAAAAAGGAAAACGACCGCCTGATTGACGAAAGCTACGAAAAAACCATCGCTGGCCTGTTCGCAGTTGTTAACCTTATTAAAACCAGCGGGGTAGCTATTCCCGGTAGAGATGCCCAGAAGGTTTTGGATGTTAACAACCCAAAATTCAGAGAACAATCACCCAATATTTACAAAACCATTGGAAAAATACTTTTCCTTAAAAACAGCGATGGGGTTGTGACGATAAAAACTGATGATGGAAAAGATGTTTATTTTGACATGATGCGCATTTGCTCCGATTCAAAAGTAAAAGTGAGTTTTCTCAAAACAGGTGATGCGCGCATCGACATGCTTTCCGGCGTAAGGGTTGGAAAAGCTTTTATTTGGTACAACCTGAATTATGTGGTGATGTATAAAGCCAACGGCGACCTGCTTTTTGATTACGACAGCGATCATACACAGAAAAGCATGAATTTACGCAGAGATATTTTATATTAACAATAAAACATGATAAAATGATGAAAAAGCTGCTGATAATGAGCGTTTTGTTGCTTGCCGGCCTTGTAATGATGGGCCAGGTTGACAAAATGAAAGATTTGCTTGATGATGAAATGGATACCGATAACCTGACTTTACGGTTTATCAATGCTCTTGACGGGAATCCCATTCCGGGCGCAACCGTTGAAATCGAAAGCATCGGAATTTATACCACCGACATTGAGGGTAAAATTAAGTTTCCAAGAATGAAGGAAGATGCCAACCTGGTGGTTCATTTCAAAAAAGAAGGATTTATTGATACCGACATAAGCGTGGAAGTGATAGCGGAAACCATTTTCAATAACCGGATTTCGGTTTCGCCGGTAATGGCGCTTGAATATGTGCGTATCATCCTCGATTGGGGCCGCAATCCTGATGATTTGGATGCCCATTTTACCAAAGACAAGCAATACCATATTTCCTACCGGAATATGAAAGTGAGTGAAGATGGCGTTGCACAACTCGACCGTGATGACACTGACAGTTGGGGGCCCGAAACCATCACCATCAAAGAAATAAAGTCGGATGCTCATTACGAATTTTGGGTACACGATTTTACCAACCGGCTTAACGAAAACGCTGGTAAACTCTCGAAATCGGGAGCAACGGTAAAGGTTTATGGCGATGGAAAATTACTCGAAAATGTGACTATTCCCGCCGGTGACAAGGGAAACAAGTGGCATGTTTTTACCATTGACAAAGGAAAGATTGCGCTGACGAATTACATAACAAGCGAAAACTAAGTTTGGAAAAGATTTATCCAATCACAGGAAAAACAGGAAAGGTTGCCCGGAGGCAACCTTTCTTGTTTTCAGACAATAACCTTTCTAGTTGAAGTTTCAAGGATACTGATGACGGCGTTTTTAATTCCTTCGGCATCATAACCACATTCGCGCCAAAGCTCCTGTTGTGAGCCCTGCTCTATAAATTTGTCAGGAATACCAAGGCGGGTGACCGTAGCCTGGTAATGTTGATCCGACATAAATTCAATGACCGCTGTACCCAGCCCCCCCAAGATAGTTCCGTCTTCAACAGTTATCACATCCTTAAATTCAGAAAATACCTGGTGCAGAAGTTCTTTGTCCAAAGGTTTCAGAAACCGGATATCGAAATGTGCGGCTGATATGCCTGATTTTTCCAACTCATTACAAGCTTTAACCGCTTCATTTCCAATGTGCCCAATGGTTATGATGGCGATGTCCCTTCCCTCTCTTACCTGCCGTCCTTTCCCAATTTCAAGTTCCGTAAAGTGTTTTTTCCACTCCTTAATCACACCCCGGCCTTTGGGATAACGAATGGCAAAAGGCCCTTTATTTTCAAGCTGAGCGGTGAACATCATGTTGCGGAGTTCTATCTCGTTCATGGGTGCGCAAATGGTCATGTTGGGGACACTTCGCAAATAGGCTAAATCGAAAGCACCGTGATGTGTAGGGCCATCTTCGCCAACAAGCCCTGCACGGTCGAGGCAAAAAACAACATTCAGTTTTTGAAGTGCAACATCGTGAATCGTCTGGTCGTAAGCCCTTTGCATAAAGGTTGAATAGATATTGCAAAAAGGAACAAAACCCTGCGTGGCCATGCCGGCCGCAAAGGTAACAGCGTGTTGTTCGGCAATTCCAACATCGAAGGCGCGGTGAGGCATTTTGTGCATCATCATATCCAGGGAACTGCCCGAAGGCATTGCAGGAGTAATTCCTATGATTTTGGGATTAGTTTCAGCAAGTTCGATGATGGTTTTCCCAAAAACGGTTTGGTATTTTGGCGGTTGAACTCCGTTGCAGTTATTGTCAATAATCAACTCTCCCGTTTTTTTGTTGAAAGCGCCGGGAGGTGCATGATAAATGGTCGGTTCTTTTTCGGCTTTTTCAAGCCCTTTACCTTTAATGGTAATGATGTGCAACAATTTCGGTCCCGGTATGTTTTTGATATCTCGCAGCAATTTGGTAAGCCTGATAACATCGTGCCCATCAACGGGTCCAAAATACCTGAAATTAAAGGCCTCGAACAGGTTGCTTCGTTTGAGGATACTTCCTTTTACTGCTGCACCAAGTTGCTTAACAACAGCACGGGTGTTTTCGCCGTATTTTGTGCCGCCCCCCAGCAGTTTCCAGGTTTTATCCTTTAGCCGGTTATAAGTTTTTGAGGTGACGATGTTGGCAAGGTAATCCTTGATGGCGCCAACATTCTTATCAATGGCGATTCCGTTGTCATTAAGAATTACAAGCAGATTCGGGTTCTTCACACTGGCATTGTTCAACGCCTCAATGGCCATTCCGCCGGTCATGGCTCCATCGCCAATCACGGCAATGTGATGACGGTTTGATTCATTGCGCATCTGGGCTGCAACGGCCATTCCGAGGGCTGCTGAAATACTTGTTGATGAATGCCCGACCCCAAAAACATCGTAAGGGCTTTCGCTCATCTTTGGGAAACCGCTCAAACCTTTGTATTTGCGGTTCAGATGAAAAACATCTCGGCGACCTGTCAGGATTTTATGGGCGTAGGCTTGATGGCCAACGTCCCAGATCAGGTTATCGGAAGGTGTATTAAAAACATAATGAAGCGCCACCGTCAACTCAACCACACCCAAACTCGCACCAAGATGTCCGGGATTGCTCGAAATTACATCGATGATAAAGTCCCTCAATTCATCACAAACCTGAGGAAGCTGGGATTCATCCAGCTTTTTGAGGTCAGCGGGTGAGTTGATGTTTTTCAACAATGAAAATGGCATCGTAGTTTAAAAGAGTGTTTTGAATGTTAAAAATCATGGTTTATTACAACAAACCCATTTCGAGTTTGGCTTCTTCTGTCATCATATCTTCATCCCAGGGGGGATCGAAAGTAATTTCTACTTGTGTATCCTTTATTCCCGGAACTGTTAAAACGGTTTCCTTCACCTCCTGTGGTAAACTTTCTGCCACCGGGCAATTGGGAGTTGTAAGGGTCATCAGGATGTGGGCTTGAAAATCATCATCAATCGTAATTTCGTACACCAGTCCCAACTCGTAGATACTTACCGGAATTTCCGGATCATAAACTTCTTTAAGTTTTTCGATGATGGCGTCCCGTAATTCCTTTTTATCCATTGTTTACTGAAGTTGTTTGTGGGATTTCGTATTTGGCTTTAAAAGCGAGGGCGTAGAGTTTCATTTGTTTAATCATCGAAACCAACCCGTTAGAACGTGTCGGTGACAAATGTTCATTCAGTCCGATCTTACTAACAAAACCGAGCTCGGCATTCATAATTACATCAGTTGTTTGTCCTGAAAGAACCCGTATTAAAAGGTTTACGATCCCTTTGGTAATTACCGCATCGCTGTCGGCAGAAAAATACACCATCCCGTTTTTATATTCGGCGTGAAGCCAGACATTACTCTGGCAACCCGTGATAAGGTTTGAATTTGTTTTGTACCTTGCATCAATCAATGGAAGGTCTTTACCCATTTCTATCAGGTAATTGTATTTTTCCAGCCAGTCTTCAAAGTTTTCAAATTCAGCAATTATTCCACTTTCTATTTCCTGAATCGACATTTTAATCAAAATTTTAAATTAAGAAACAGAACAAAATTTTTAATTCTTCCTTTTTGGATAACAGCTTGTATTTAACAGAATTTCGCAGGAAAAATTTGTTCTTACATATCAAATTTCTCAAAAAACACGGTTATGTAAGCATTTCCCTGGCTTTTACAATCGCTTCGCTGAGTTTATCCACCTCTTCGGTGGTGTTGTAAATGGCAAATGACGCCCGGATAAAACCCGGAACATTGTAAAACTGGATCAATGGTTGTGTGCATAGGTGGCCGGTGCGCACCGCAACGCCAAATTTATCGATGATAGTACCTGCATCAAAAGGATGAACGCCCTTAAGGTTGAATGAAACAATGCCTGATTTTTGAGCCGCCTGTCCGTAAATTGTCACTGAATCAATTTCACCGATTTTTTTCATGGCATAGCTGAGCACCTGATTTTCGTAACCGGCAATATTTTTCATACCCAGATTAATCATGAAACCAATTGCCTTTTCGAGACCAAGAACTCCGGCTACATTGGGAGTTCCCGCTTCAAACTTGAAGGGCAGGTTGTTGTAAGTCGTTTTATTAAAAGTAACCTGCGACACCATTTCTCCACCACCCTGATAAGGTGGCATCTGATCGAGAAGGCGCTCCTTGCCGTACAAAACCCCGATTCCCATCGGACCATACATTTTATGCCCTGAAAAACAGTAGAAATCGCAGTTCATTTCCTGAACATCCACTGTATGATGTGCAACAGCCTGAGCCCCATCAATCAATACATAGGCACCAAAACTATGCGCCAACCGAACAATTTCTGTTACAGGATTTACAGTACCAAGAGTGTTCGAAACGTGGGTAATAGCTACCAGTCGGGTTTTGTCACTCAACAGCTTCTTCAGCGCTTCGATGTTGATTTCCCCGGAAGTAGTAATATCAGCCACTTTTAGGATTGCTCCATGCTCTTCACAGGCTATCTGCCAGGGAACTAAGTTGGAATGATGCTCCATTTGGCTGATTACGATTTCATCGTCGGAACGGAGAAAAGCTTTCCCAAACGAATTGGCTACCAGGTTGATGGATTCAGTGGTTCCTTTTGTAAAAATTATTTCCGACAGACTGTTTGCATTGATGAATGCCCTGACATTTTCGCGTGCATGCTCAAAAGCAGAAGTCGCCTCCTGACTCATGAAGTGAACGCCCCGGTGAATGTTGCTGTTTTCTGCTTCATAATAATCACGCAGCCTGTCGATTACACACCGCGGTTTTTGAGTAGTTGCTGCATTATCAAGGTAAACGATCGGTTTGTTGTAAACCTCCCGCGAAAGTACCGGAAATTCTTTCCTTATGTTGTTAATCTCTAATTCCACATACTTGTTTTTTCGTAAAAATGCCTTTAAAAAAAGCGGCGCAAGGTACAAATTTTATCCGGAAGATTATTTTATTGTAAAATGTTGAATTCTTTTCGGAAGTAATTCATTGAATATATACTTTTGTAAAATTACCTGATATTATATATGAAAAAATACTTGATACAATTGATCATTTGGTTTATAATCGTGGTGCCACTTTATGCAGACCGGCAAAGCGAGATTGACAGTTTGAAAAAAGAATTAGTACATGCCACTGATTTTCACAGGTCGCAAATATTAGGCAAATTATCAGAGCTGTGTCAGAAAACTGATTTGGAGCAATCCATTGTTTACGATCTTGAAAACCTTGACCTCCAAATAAAGCTGGGGAATCGCCGTGATGCCTCAACCACACTCAATAACCTGGGTGTTGCCAATTATATGAAAGGAAATTACCTCCAGTCGCTTGACTATTTTGAAAAATCACTGGCTTTGCGTGAAGAATTCAATGATACCGTAAACATTGTTAAAACACTTAATAATCTTGGAGTAATATCCCAAATAGCCGGTGATTTTGAAAAAGCAGTCGCGTTTCACCAGAAATCCTTACTTTTTAAAATTGCATTGGCTGATACACTGTCGATAGCCAAAACAATGAACAACATTGGGGTAGTTTATATGGATCTTGGAAAATATCCGGATGCCCGGAAATTTATGAAACAGGCGCTCGAATACTACATAATAAAAAGAGATTCATCCGGTGTTGCCGCTTCATATAATAACATGGGTCAGCTTTTTAATGAGAACAAAATGATCGACAGCGCGCTAATTTACTATTCCTTATCTCTTGAAATTAAGCGCAAAATACACGATTTGAGGGGTATTGGCAATACGCTGAACAATATGGGCATGATATATTTTGATAAAAAACAAAATGAAAAGGCCACTGAATTGTTCGAAGAAGCCCTCCAAATCCGCGCCGAATTGGGCGATCGGTTTGGATTGTCATCAACACTGAATAATCTTGCCAATTTGTATTATTCTGAAAAGAAATACCCAAAAGCTATTGAGTTTTTCAGAAAAAGCCTCGAAATTGCTGATTCAGAAAAACTTAATGTGATGAAGCAGCGAAACTACACCGGGCTTGCTGGTTTATATGATGAAACAGGAAGGAAAGAAGACGCCCTGAAATACTACAAACTCCTGAATGCCATAAAAGACTCAATTTATAAAGAAGACCTTAACAAACAATTGGGTGATCTGACCCTGAAATATCAGAACGAAAAATCAAAAAAGGAAAACGAAATTTTAACGCATGAAAACCAGATTCAGGAATTAGAGCTTAAAGTCGCCGATACCCGGCAGATAATTCTTTTTGTTGTAATTATGTTACTGGTAGCTGGTGGTATTGTTGTTTTTATGATAATGAAAAACAGGAGTAACCATCTTTTAAACGAACAATTACAGCAACTTAACCGCGAACTTGAGATGAAAGTTGCACAGCGCACAGCCGAACTCGAAAATTCGAATAAAAGCAAAGACCAACTCTTTTCCATCATTGCCCACGATTTAAAAAGCCCGTTCAATTCGTTGCTGGGATTGACCGAATTATTAAGCGAAAGCTTTGAATCCCTCACCGAAGAAGAGAAAAAAGAATTTATCAAATACACCAGAGAATCAGTCGAAAACCTTTACAGACTCCTCGAAAACCTTCTGAACTGGTCGATTACCCAAACTGGTAAACTTCGTTTGAATGCTGAACCATTAGAAATGGGCCTGTTAATTAACGACACCCTGAGCCTCCTGCATCAGCAAATTATAAAAAAACAGCTAATTACGAACATAGAATTGGAATCAGACGAGATGGCTTTCGCCGACAAGGAAACTGTAAAAACGATTTTGCGCAACCTCATTACAAATGCAATAAAATTTACTCCTGCGGGAGGTAAGATAACAATAAAATACCGTTTGAATGAAAATTTCAGGAACGGTAAAATGGTTGAGATTACAGTTAGTGACAACGGTGTTGGTATTTCATCTGAAAACCAAGAACTCCTTTTCAAAAATCCACAACTAATTAAAACCCAAGGAACTTCCTATGAAAAAGGCACTGGACTGGGACTGATTCTGTGCAAAGATTTTGTTGAAAAAAACAATGGGCAAATATCTGTTTTGAGTGAACCGGGTAAAGGTAGTTCATTCACCTTTAGCCTGCCGGTTGCAAATGGGTAGCTTTCCTAAAGTCGGAATACGCGCAGTAATAAAAAATCGAACTTCAGAGTGTTCATTCTGTTCTATCTTTGCGCCTGAATTTTATAAATAAAAAATGCACACTACTGACGAAAAGCTGAAGACCTTTGAACGGCTTCTTAACATCATGGACGACCTGAGGGCTGGCTGTCCCTGGGATCAAAAACAAACCCTCGAAAGCCTCCGCTACCTCACCATCGAGGAAACTTACGAACTTTCGGATGCCGTTCTCGATCGCGATATGGATGGAATAAAAAAAGAGCTGGGCGACCTGATGCTGCACCTGGTTTTTTATTCAAAAATTGGAAGCGAAACCGGCGATTTCGATATTAAAGATGTTCTTGACGGGATTTGTGAGAAACTGATTAACCGTCACCCGCACATTTATGGCGATGTGAAAGTTGCCAACGCCGATGATGTTAAAAACAATTGGGAGAAAATCAAACTCCGGGAAAAAGACCGTAACTCGGTGTTGGACGGAGTCCCGGTTTCGCTGCCGGCAATTGTAAAGGCTTACCGGATGCAGGAAAAAGTGAGAGGCGTGGGTTTCGATTGGGAAAATGCTGGCCAGGTTTGGGAAAAAGTAAAAGAAGAGATGGACGAACTTCAGGCCGAGGTAGCAGCCGGTGACTCCACAAAGATGGAAAAAGAATTTGGCGATCTGTTATTTTCGCTCATCAATTATTCGCGGTTTATTGGCGTGAATCCGGAAGATGCCCTCGAAAGAACCAATAAAAAATTTATAAAACGTTTCAAACATATTGAAGAACAAACCAGAAGGCTGGGTAAAAATCTAAAAGAAATGACGCTGAGCGAGATGGATGCCTTTTGGGACGAAGCCAAGAGGATGGAGTAGGAATGGAAAACTGGAAAATTGGAAGGGTGGAATCCTGAAATCCTGTTTTAATCCTGTAATCCTGTAAAAATGGAATAATGGAAGATTGGGAAGTCAATAAACGGATAAAATGGACATTAAATCATTTTTAATAAAAAATTCTTCCTTCAATCAACGATGAAAAATCAGTTACTCCTGCTGTTCACAATTCATGTATTTGCTATTTCACCAGCATTTGCTCAAACAGAACCGGTTTCAGATTCGGGTAATTATGTAAAACTCAACAAGGAATTTATTGTTTCAGGCTTTGCTGATGCACGGGATATGTTGGTTGCGCCAGCAAAATGGGCGAAACATGAATGGCTGGGTTTTGCAGCTTTTACCGGAGCTTCGGTTGTTTTATACACGCAGGACGACAATATCCGGAATTTTTTTCAACAAACCCAAACACCGGCTTTGGACAACATTTCCAAATATGTGATTGAACCCTGGGGCAGTGGAGTTTATCTTGTCCCTTTCGTAGCCGGAGTTTACGTTTATGGCATCGCTAACCATAAACCCAAAGCTGAAACGGCAGCACTTTTAACCGGAAAAGCGGTGGTAATAACCGGCACTTTTACTTTACTCCTTAAAGGAATTACCGGGCGGCATCGCCCAAACCAGGATATTCCGGCAGACCCGGAACTTTGGGAAGGTCCGTTTCATGGCTTTGACTATATTTCCTTTCCTTCCGGTCACACCGCAGTTGTATTTTCAGCAGCAACCATACTCAGCTTTTATTATCATGAAAAAACCTGGGTGGCCATCACATCTTACTCTTTGGCTTCACTGGTAGGGATTTCGCGGATTTACGACGACAAACACTGGGCAACCGATGTGCTGGCCGGCGCCGCCCTGGGTTTTGCTATTGGCAAACTGGTTTACAACAACCACAAGAAAAGAAACAATTTCACCCTTTCACCATATCAAAATGGAGGATTTCAGGGATTAACGGTGGGGTATCAGGTAAACTAAAAAAGTCAACAGGTCAAAGGAAATTTCCGACCTCACATAGAAATGATCCTTGGCCCAGCCGTTCACGGCTAGGGAAAAATACGGCCACGAATCTCCCTCAGGGCGTTTACTCCCTTTTAATCCAAAAACAATCATCACCAAAAAAATATTCCCGTTTTTGATTTTTCATGCAAATCACTACTTTAGCTTCAAAAAATACGGCTTATGAATCAATCGGTAAAAAACGCCATTGTTACCGGCGCAACCGGCGCCATTGGTGCTGCTATTGCCCGGCAGATGGCTCAAAAAGGATTTTCAGTAACCCTGGTTGCCCGCGATGAAACCAAAGCCATGCAAAGAGTTGGGGAAATCGTCAAATCGACCGGGAATAATCAGATTGATTACCTTTTGGCTGACCTATCGCGGAAACAGGAAATTATGAAAATTGCAGCCGTTTGGAATAAACCTTTACATGTTTTGATAAACAATGCTGCCACAACGCCACGCAGACGAGAAGAAACCCCCGAAGGCATCGAGAAGCAGTTTGCTACCAATGTTCTGGGGTATTTCTGGATGATCGGAAATTTCATTCCTTTTCTTAAAACCGGAATCCCATCGAGAATTGTAAATGTTGCCAGTTACTGGGCTGGCGATCTTCGCATTGACGACCTGGAATGTAAAAAACGAATATACAACAACGACACCATTTACCGCCAGACCAAGCAGGCCGACCGGATGCTTACCGTTGCTTTTGCCGTAAGGCTTGAAAATGAGGGCATCACCGTAAATGCTGTCCATCCAGGTGATGTGAATTCAAAACTCAGCAACAATCTGGGCTATGGTGGACACGAATCGCCAGACGAAGGTGCTGATACCCCTGTGTGGGCTGCCACTGATCCTGAATTGGCAGGGATTACCGGAAAATATTTTGAACGACGTAATCCTGTACGATGTCACTT
>Ga0172375_10009892_pt1 | contig 12464 bp, 11 predicted proteins | sample LakKiv1m_FD_114537 | JGI IMG/M metagenome (GOLD analysis project Ga0172375, IMG submission 114537) | Freshwater microbial communities from Kabuno Bay, South-Kivu, Congo - kab_092012_11.1m | ecosystem: Environmental > Aquatic > Freshwater > Lake | place: Democratic Republic of the Congo... | reverse complement strand
TGGTTCTTCCTGGTAATGGTCGCACAATCCCTGGGAACCTCGTTGATGGCGATCCTCCTGACTCGAATGCTCAGTGCCGCTGAGACGGGTTACTGGGCGGTTGCGCACAGGATTCAGGGCCCCTTCTGGGCCATCGTAGCGCCGTTTCTCACTGCGACGTTTCCGCGCGTCGTGGCGACGATGAAGACGAATGCGTCGCAGGGAAGGGCATTGGCGCTCAGGTTCTCCATCCTCAGCGTGGTCGGTGCGACGGGAATGGCTCTCGTTCTGCTGATGCTGTCGCGGCCACTCTTGCTCCTGCTTGCCGGGAAGGAGTTCCTGCCCGCGCTTCCAACCCTCCGGTCGCTTTGTGCCTTCCTCCCCCTTGTCGCGCTCACGACGTCGCTGAGCCAGATGTGGCTGTTGCCGTTGAAGCGCGAGCGGATCACACTCCACCTCACACTGGCGGGGTCCGTCGTGTGCGTCAGCATATTCCTTGTGGCGTTCCGTCATCTTGGCCACAATGCGGCTGCCGTGGCTGTTGTCGGCGCAGAGGCTGCAAAGGCGGCCGGTTACGCGTATGTCCTGCACCGGTTGCGCAAGCGGGAGTGAAAAGGCGAAGGCCGCTCATGAAACTCCGTGACATCCGACTGCTTTTTCTTCCCAATGGCCCCCAGCCCGGGCCCTCGGCGTGCTTCCGCCATCTGCTGGCGACGCATCAGATCGCCGCCTATGCCGAGTATGATTTTCTGGCCAAGTCAGCAACCGATTTGCGATTTGAGCTCCGGTCGGAGGGGATTCTGGACCTGGCCCGCAAGATCGAACCGAACGTGATCCTGTGGGAACATGTTGGGCTTGCGCCCATCTCAGCCGTGTTCCTGAACGCGCTCCGGGCGGTCGCACCCCGCGCGATGCTGGTCTACCAGGAATTGGACGCCTGGGGCGGCCGTGCCAAACCCTTGACCCGTGCGACCAAGCTGCTCTGCGGGGCTGCGGAGGCCCTGGTGCTCTGCGGCGGGCATCCTCAGGAGGAACTGTTCCGTCCATATCTGCGCAAGGAAGCGAAGATCCATTGGTTCGGGCATACAGCAGATGACCGTTGGCTGGCGCTTGGTGAAGCGCCGGGACCCGAGGTGCCGCGGGCATACGACGTCGTCATGATCGGAAACAACACGCTGCCGCGCAGGCGCTGGCTGAGACATGTCCCCTCGCTCTGCTTCGCAGGCTCGGTAAACCGTTACACGGCGGTCGTTGCGGTTTCGAGGGCCTTTGGAGACCGGGCGGCCCTTTATGGCTACGGCTGGGATGCCCTGCCGGGTAACCGGGGGAACCTGCCGGTCGAGCAGCAGGTGGCCGCGCAGCGGGCGGGATGGGTTTCCGCCATGTGGAACCACTACGATACCATGTCGTTCTACTACTCGGACCGGCCGGTCATCGCGATGATGAGCGGCGTTCCTCACGTGACCAACTACCAGCCCGGGTATGAACTGGTGTTCGGACCAAACGGCCAGCACCTGTTCTGGGCGTCCACGCCGAACGTGTTCGTCGACACGATTCGTTTCCTCCTCAGCCGTCCGAGGGAAGATATTCTTGAGGTCGGTCGGAGGGCACGCGCCTACGCACGTGCGAGGCTGCGATCTGAAGCGGCATTTGAGATCATGCTTCGCAATCTGGTCGGCGATCCATAGCTGGACGGCGGGAAACCGCAACCTGAATTGAACCATGTGGCACCGAATTGAACGACTTGTTCTTGTCGCGATCGCGTTGGGTGTTGTGCTTTGGGGGACTGGCCTTCTGGTTGAAAGCGGCGGCCGCAGTCCTGTCGCTTGGGCTGTGCTCGCTGGCCTGCCGCTGATAGGGATCTACATGTTCTGTCCGCTGTGGTGGATGCCGGCGCTTGTGGCCAGCAGCCTGGTGATCGGCCTGCCGGTCGCCGTCCTGAGTAGTCTGCCCGTGGCGACGCTTGTGCTGGTTCCGACCGTCTTGGCCCTTGTCTTGCGCGGCGCTATCGGCCTGTCAGGAGGACGGCGACCGGCGGCCAACCCGCTCGTTACCGTCTCGAAGGTTCTGACAGTACTCCTCCTGCTACGCATCGCGATGGACCGTCCCGGTCTTGCCAGCATGGGCGGGCGGGGCGGCCTTTCGCTGGTCTTCCCCTATGCGCTGGCTCTGGTGTCCTTCGGGGTCACCTACTGGGCCGTCCGTACAGCGGGTTCGTCCCGTCGTGGGGATCTGATTCTGCTGGCGGCAGGGATCTTCGCCCATGTCCTCTATATTGCGTGCGGCATTCGTTACTCTTCGTTTGATGTGATTCCTTCGACGTATTACATCGGGCCAGTGTACCGGGGGCATCTTTTCCAGGCTCCGGCATGGCTCGCCTATGCAAGCCTGCTTGCCTCGCTCCTGCCGCGCGGGCCGTTGCGAACACCACGCTGGACCGTCATCACAGGGGTTGTGGTCTTGGCGTTGGCCGTGGCGCTGGTTTCGGTGCATCGTGCGCTCCCGCTCTACGCGCTCCTGATTCCTTCCATCATCCTCTGGTGTTTCGGGTACGGCCGCAGAATGTTGGTCATTTTCGTCTTGGCCGCCCTGATCGTCGGCGGGCTTTCAGCCCATTACGACGCCCTGCCCGTCTACGTGCAAAGGCCGCTGTCGGTGTTCGTTCCCTACAAAGCCGAAGAACAATCTGCCTACGGATGGAAGGACTCCTTCCGATCCGACCGCCTGCGCGAAGCCTGGGCGGCTATTCGTCAGGCGCCGATTCTTGGCAGGGGATTCGTCGTAACGGCACAGGATGTGTTCCGTGAGACGTCCACGGCCGGCCATTTCGCGCTTTACCATAGCTATCACAATATCTATCTGAATCTCTCCGGCGCCTACGGTGTGCCGCTGGGGCTGGGCATCCTTGTCTGGGCGTCCATCCTCCTGGTGCACGTTCTGCTGCAGGCGGCACGTTTGCCCCCGGGGCCAATCAAGGCAACGTCAACAGCCTTGGCAGCCTGCGGGGCCGCGCTCTATATTCAGTCGCACGTTAATGGCAGCGGCACCATTATGGTCGGCTTGATGGTCTGCCTCGCGGCATGTGCGGCGACCGCGGATTCCCATGTGGACGAGGCGCAGCCGGGAGACTTGGCCGTGCCTGCCAGCCCGGAGGTCGTGTCTCCGGTGGAACCCGCCGGGAACGTACGAACGTAACGCCGCCCACGCGCAAGGGGCGTGGAAGAAGCGGGAGAGACGGCCAGGCTGCCTGCTATCGTCATGATGCCGTCCCGCCACCACCGCGCAACAGAGGTGAAGGCCATGGCTTGGAAGAAGAAACTACGAAGAATACTCAGACGGGTCGCCGGTCGCGATCTGGTGCCGTACACGTTGCCATTTTCGGCCGAACTCAGGCTGATCGCGATCCTGCGGACGCTTCGGATAGGAATCGTGATCGACGTTGGTGCGGGTCACGGCGAGTTCGGGAGCGAGATGCTCTTGAACGGGTTTGACGGAGATCTGATCTCGATCGAACCGTTGGCCTCGGCGCACGGCGATCTCCTCCGCGCGGCGCGTTCGCGTCCGCGTTGGCGTGTTGTTGAACGGTGCGCGGCGGGCTGCGAGAACGGCGAATCGGTCATTCACGTCACGCGCCGCAGCGGCAGCAGTTCGTTGCGCAAACCGCTGGCGAGGCACGCGCAGGCGGACCGCGATAGCGTCGAAGTCGGGAGCGAGACGACAAGCGTACGCCGGCTCGACGACCTGATCCCCCCCCTCGTGGCGCCCGGAGAGAGGTTGTTCCTCAAGATCGACGTTCAGGGAGCCGAGGAGGATGTGCTTGAGGGTGCGGCAGGCCTCATGTCCGCGGTCCTGGGCATGCAGGTTGAACTCTCGACCGTGGAACTGTACGAGGGGCAGAAACTCATGCCCGAGATGCTGGCGCAGCTTGCGCGCCTGGGGTTCTCGCTCTGGGATCTTTCGCCGGTCTACGTAGACGCGGCCACCGGGCGCGTGCTTCAGTACGACGGCGTGTTCTGTCGCACGGAATGTGGCTGAGCGGTGCCGTGGAGTCGATGAGGTTGTTGTGATTCCCGAGGATCAAGCGGCAAGGACCGTTGCTGTTCTTGTGACTTGCCACAACCGCAGGGAGAAGACCCGGGCCTGTCTGGTTTCCTTGCGGAGCCAGCGCATCCCGGAGAAGACGGCGATCGGGTTATGGTTGGTGGATGACGGGTCTTCGGATGGCACGGCTGAGATGGTTCGCCAGGAATGGCCGCGGGCGAACATCCTGGTGGCCGATGGGCACGGGTATTGGTGTGGCGGGATGCGGCTGGCGTGGAGCCAGGCGATTGTCCACAAGCCGCCGTTTCTTCTGTTGTTGAATGATGACGTTGAACTGCAGCCGCTTGCCTTGGCCGCCCTCTTGCGTGTTTGGGAAGACCAGGCGAGCAACGGGCGTTGCGACACCATCGTGGTGGGATCCTGCTGCGACCCCCGCACGCGCGAACACACGTACGGTGGACAGCGGAGGATCGGACGACACCCGGGGAAGTTGCGCCCGGTTCTCCCCCAGGATCATCCCGTGTCGTGCGACACGTTCCAAGGCAATGTCGTGCTCATTCCGGACGCAGTCTCTGAGAAGGTTGGCGGCCTGTCGCCGTTCCGACATGCCATGGCGGATACGGACTATGGGTACCGTGCCACCCGGTCCGGGGGTTCGATCGTGGTGGCGCCGGGCTGGATCGGCACCTGCCCGAGCCATCCGGATGTCGCGGTCGAAGACGCCACGCGATCGTTGTTCGAGCGCTGGAGGCGCCTGACCGGTCCCAAGGGGCTGCCCGTTCGCGATTGGGTTCGGTTTGTGCGTCGGCATGGCGGAGCACTGTGGATGGCCTATGCGGTTTCCCCATATCTACGTCTGACGTTCGGGTTGCACCGCCGTCCCCGATGACCGGGCGAGGTTGGACACGTTCCTGCGAAGCGAATGGCCGAGCGATCGGCAGGGCGCGAAGCCTGTGGCTGCCGATGCCGATCCTCGGCTCCCGCGATGACGGCTTATGGGGGATTCCGCGATGAACCTGGCGCAGCACTATGACGACAAGTACCGTGACGCGGCAATGGATCGGCGGCCGATCCGGCTGACGCGGTGGCCTGCCGACCGGTACGAGGCCGCCTTTGCCGCGTTGACGGGTCGCTCGGGCAGCTATCTCGAGATCGGCGCCGGCGAAGGACGGTTGGCCGAGGCCGTCGGGTCCGCTTTCCAGACCGTGTGTCTGGTGGAGTTGTCCGAAAGCCGGGTGCAGCAGTTGCGGGAGCGCTTTGTGGGCCACGCCGGAGTAACCGTTCTTGCCGGCGACATCGAATCCGGAGGGCTTGACTTCCCGCCCGATTCCTTCGATGTGATCGTCATGGTCGCGGTGATCGAGCACCTCCTCGATCCGTTGCGCGCGCTCGTGAGAATGCGCTCGCTACTTCGGCCGGGCGGCGTTCTCCTCGTGGAAACGCCGAACGTCGCGAAGTACACGCGGCGTCTCAAGCTGCTGGGCGGAGAATTTCCCAGCACCGCCGCCGCTGACGAAGGCCTCACGACCTACGGCGGACACCCGGTGGATCTGTTTGATGAAGGGCACCTTCACTACTTCACCTATCGTTGCCTGGAGCGTCTGTGTCTGCAGTACGCCGGGTTCCGCTCGGTGGAGAAGCGGTGGTACGGTCGCTGGGCAACGACGCGTGCGCCGGCGCTGCTGGCCCGCTGGTTTCCGACCCTGTTTTCGGAGTGTTTCATCGCCGCCACGAAGTAGAAGGCTGTCAGCCGCTGCGTATACATCGGATCGTCTGCCATGCGTGCCCGGGTTTTGATCACGACTTCGTTTATCCCTGACTACCGCGTCGGATTCTTCAACGCCTTGCACCGGCGACTTGCCGACGAAGGAATCCGGCTGGAGGTGCTTTGCGGCACAGCGGGCTGCGGGGACGGGTTCCGTGAAGAAGATGTGGCGCCAGCGGGCGTGGAAAGACGGCGGCTGCTACGACTCGGACGCAGGTTACATTGGCTGCCAGGCGCCATCCGACGAGCCCGCGTGAGCGACATCACGATTCTCGACGAGGGAATCGCCTCCCTACACAATCACGTCATCCTGCTCCTGCGCCGGCTTGGCATCGTTCACAGCCTTGCCTTTTGGGGTCATGGATGGGACTTCCTCCACGGCGAAACAGCCGGGCCGCTCTGCCATTTTCGCCGGTGGGAGCGACAGAGAGCGGACCGGTGGTTCGCCTATACGTCCATGAGCGCGGACAAGCTCACCCGTCAGGGCTTCCCGACAGATCGGTTGACGGTCGTAAACAACTCGACCGATGTGACCAGTCTTCGGACGGCCCTTTCCGCTGTCGCTCCTGAGCGAACACGGGAGGTTCTCGGCAGCTGTTTTGGCTCCGCTATCGAGGCGGATGCTTTGTTAGCCGTATTCTGCTCGCGACTGTCTGCGCACAAGGACATCGACTTCATGCTGGCAACGGCGGAAGCGCTTCACCGATCGCTTCCGCCGTTCCGCCTGATCATCATAGGGGCTGGGGCTCGGCAGCGTACGGCGGAGGCCTTCTGCCGGGAGCGTCCGTGGTGCGCCTATGCGGGCGCTGTACATGGGAAGGATCGCACGAGCTATCTCAAACGCGCAGACGTGTGGCTCACCAGCGGCGCGGTGGGGCTCGAAGTGGTTGACGCTATGGCTGCCGGAATCCCCCTCGTCATTCGCGCGGGCTGTGGCCATGGTCCGGAGATGGCTTATGTGGAACCGGGCCGAAACGCCGCCGTTTTCGGCGGCGACGCGGATGCCTATGCAGGCCAGATTGCCGCGTTGCTCACAAATCAAGGGCGGCTGCGCGACATGCGTGCAGCCGCATGGAAGACCGGTGACGGCCTGGGCGTTGAGGTCATGGCCGAGCAGTTTGCCAAGGGCATCGACGCGTTGCTCAGAGAACGGCCGACAGCGACCGGCACAGGGAAGGGCCAGTGAACGGGATTCTCACCACCAGCTGGGATGACGGATCGCCCTGCGACATGCGGTTGGCGGAGCGTCTGGCGGCGCATCGGATTCCGGCCACCTTCTATGTCTCGAGGCAAGGGGAGCGGCAGGTCATCGGGCCGGGCGAGATACGGACGTTGGGCAACATGGGGTTCGAGGTCGGCGCCCATACCCTGACGCACGCGGAATTGCCAGGCTGTGACCCAAAGGCCGCGAGAGAGGAGATCGTCGGATCCAAGAAATGGGTGGAAGAGACCACAGGGGTTCCTTGCCGCATGTTCTGCTTCCCGAGGGGAAAATGCGGATCGCGAGATCTGGGCTTTGTAGCCGAGGCCGGCTTCCTCGGTGCCCGCACCGTTGAGTTTTTCTCGACGGAGTGGCCGGTAAGGCGGGCGGGTGTCTTTGTCATGCCTGCAACCGTACAGGCTGTCGATGTGTCAGGCTTTCGCGTTGCGCGCAACTTGATTCGTCGCGGGAAGTGGCTCCGACTGGTGAAACGCGCTAGGGAGTTGGGTTCCCCGGGCGGTTGGCACTGCTCCGCCGCGCGGATGGCGGCGGAAGTTCGGGGGCGTGGCGGCGTGTTTCACCTGTGGGGCCATTCATGGCAGATTGACCATGACGACTCATGGGCTGTTCTTGACGACCTGCTCGCGCGACTCGCCGGCATGTTCACGCCCGGCGGAATGGGGACGAACAGCCAGATCTGCGAGATGGCGGCGCTCCGGGGCCGGGAGTCAGGCCGTGAGTGATCTGCCTCCGGGAACTGCTCTGAGGCGTGTCGTCAGCGAAGCCGTCGTCCGTTGTCCGGCGGACGGCTCGAAGCTCGAATGGTCTTCGACCGAATGTCGGTGCCGCCGCTGCGGCACTCCGTATCCCGTCCACGGCGAGGTGCTGCTTGACGCCAGACCTCGTGTGCCTCGCTGCCAGAGCGCGTTTGCCGGCAGCGACACCTCAGGGGGATACCACGCGATGTTTCACGAGGAGTTCACGTTCGATCCTTCTGCCGTGGCGTGGGGTTCGGCAGAAGCAAACCCGCCGTGGTGGGTGGAGGACAAGAAGGCTCAGGCTGAAGCCGTCTGTCGTCTTCTCCTTGCACATAGTTCCGGTGTCAACCGCGTGGCCTGCGATATCTCCGCTGGTGCCGGCTACGCAGTAACCGCACTTGCGGCTCGATTCGACACGGTCATACACGCCGATCTTTCCGTCCGTAGCCTGAACTACGCGATTGCCTCGGCGGGGCGGCGGGGCGCCGGGAACGTGGCGTTCGTACGCGCTGACCTTCTTCAACCCCCGTTTGCCGGCAGCGTGACAAGCCTCGTCTGCCTGGATACCCTCGAATACGGGAGGGCACAAATGGAGGACGGTCTGGCGGCGATCCGGGCGGCGCTTGAACCGCATGGGCTTGCGGTCGTGGATTTCCACAACTGGTGGCGAAATCCGGTCCGGCGACTTGGGCTTATGCCGGCAAATTTTCCCTCGGGTGGCAGTGTGAGTCGTCGGGAGGGTGAGAAGATGATCGCTCGCCACGGGTTTGCCCCGGTTGCGTACGAAGGGTGGCGAGGATTCTACGTGAAGGGCTCCGTCGTGCGCAGGATGCTGGCCAGGGTACTCGCTCCCGCCAGGCACACCTTCGTGGTACGTAGAGAGGTTGACATCCCGGGCGCAGCACGACAGGGAATGGCATGAGGATACTGGTTGCGCATAACCGGTACGTGCAACGTGGCGGCGAGGACGCGGCGTTCGAGCAGGAGGCGGCGTTACTGGAGGCGAAGGGACACGACGTTCGGCGATGGGAACGTTCGAATGCCGATCTGGAGACCGTGGGGCGTCTTGCGCTGGCACGGACGTGCATCTGGTCCCGCGCGGAAGCCGCGGCCATGGCGTCCGTGGTGCGGACGTGGCGTCCTGACATCGTTCACATCCACAATTTCGTGGCCCGGCTTTCGCCCGCGATCCACCGTGCGGCGGTCCGCGAGGGCGCGGCGGTCGTACAGACCCTCCACAACTTCCGACTTCTCTGTCCGAACGGGCTTCTGTTTCGGGACGGGTGCCCGTGCACGCTCTGCCAACGGTTGTGCGTCAAGTGGCCGGCGGTTCGATACGGCTGCTACCGGGAAGCGCGCTCGGCGAGTCTGGCGCTGGCCTGCATGCTGGCCATTCACCGGGCGATGCGCACGTGGAGCCGCGTGCATGCCTTTGTCGCCCTCACAGACGCCGCCCGTAAGGAGTTCATCCGGGGCGGGCTGCCGGAACGGCGTCTCCACGTGAAGCCGAACTTTGCGCCCGATCCCGGCATGGGCACCGGCGGTGCGGCGCGCGGCGGCCTTGTCTATGCCGGTCGCCTCTCAGAGGAAAAAGGGATTGCGGCTCTTCTGGACGCCTGGAGCCGGGTGCGGACCGACGAGCGGCTCACTGTGATCGGCGACGGACCGCTCCTGTGCCAGGTGCGCGAGCGCGCCATGTCCGACACGCGGATTACGGTCACCGGCTGGGTCGAGCGCAGCGAGGTGAGCAAGCGGCTGGCGGGATGCCGAGCCGTCGTCATTCCCTCCCTATGCAGAGAGATGTTTCCCATGGCGGTCCTCGAAGCCTTCGCCTCGGGCACGCCGGTGATTGCGTCCCGAACGCCGACGCTGGGCGAGCTTGTAGTCGAAGGCGAGACCGGCTTCCTTGCCGACCCCGGCGACGCCGACGCGTTCGCCGCCGCCATGGCGCGCATGCTAGCCGACCCCGGCCAGACGTCGCGCATGGGGTCTGCGGCACGCGCCACCTATGAGACCCGGTATACTCCCGACAGCAACTACCGCCAGTTGATAGGCATCTATGAGGCCGCCGTGGCGGAACGGGACTGCCATTCGACCCGGGGGTGGCCGCGGTGAACGTGCACCGTTCTTACGCCGCGCTCGGGGCGCGATTCCGTCGCCGCCGCATGCGATGGTTCCTGGCTGAAATGACGCCGACCTCACAGACGCGGATTCTTGACGTGGGCGGGTGCGCGGAATTCTGGGCCGGCAGCGACTGTCGTGCGCAGATCACCATCCTGAACGTGCAACTGCCCGCCGGCGGGGCAATGGAAGCAGGGTTGTCCCGTGTCGTAGGTGATGGACGGGAACTGCCCTTCCGCGATGGGGCATTCGACATCGTGTTCGCAAACTCGGTGATCGAGCATGTTGGTACGCCGGACGACCAGCGTCGGTTTGCCGACGAGGCGCGCAGGGTTGGGCGACGGCTCTGGATACAGACGCCGAATCGTCGCTTTCCTGTGGAGCCTCATCTCATGACGCCCGGCGTGCATTTTCTGCCGCGTCGCGTCCAGCGGCGCATCGTCCGTTACGCCACGGTTTGGGGCTGGATTGCGCGGCCGACCGTCTCCGATATCTCTCGCTTCTTCGACACGTTACACGCTTTGGACGCGTGCGAACTGGCTGCGCTGTTCCCGGATTGCCGCATCCTGCGCGAGCACGTACTGGGGATGACGAAGTCGCTGGTGGCCATCCGATGATCGGCGAAATACCCAAGAAGGACCATGAGGTGATCGGCCTCCGGGTTGCGGCTGTTGACTACGCGGAGGCCGTCAACCGGATCCAAGCCATGGCGCGATGGGATCGCCCGACCTTGGTTGCGGCGGCAAACACGCATCTGGCGGCGGCCGCGTACTGGCGGTACGAGTTCGCGGTCGTGATGGCCCGGTTTGACATGATCGTCCCGGACGGGATGCCTCTAGTCTGGTGCATGAACGCGAAGGGAGCGGGTCTGAAGGATAGAGTCTATGGGCCGATTCTCATGGGAAAGGTGTTGGAAGCGACCCCGACACCGCAGAAGCATTTCTTCTTTGGCGGTACGCCGGAGTGTCTGACTTCGCTTCAGGATGCAGTCACGCGCCGCTTTCCTGGCACTTTGATCGTTGGCACGTACTCACCCCCTTTTCGCCAGTGGGATGACAATGATGAGGCATCCTTTGCCGCGGCAATCGAAGCATCCGGTGCTGATTTCGTGTGGATTGCGCTGGGTGGCGTCAAGCAGGAAACCTGGATCGCGGACAACATCCATCGTTTCCGACGGGGAGTATTCCTGACCGTCGGGGACGCATTCGAACTGCTGGCAGGTCGTCGGACTATGGCGCCGGTCTGGATGCAGCGTTCGGGGCTGGCTTGGCTGTTCAGGCTTGGGCAAGAACCGGGCCGGTTGTGGAAGCGCTACCTTGTGCACAACACGTTGTTTTGCGCCGCTGTCTTGCTTCAGTGGGTTCGCCCCGCCCGCAGGCTTCCCGGAAACCGAAGTCAGGGGGGGGGGTGACCCCGGTGTTCAGCGGGCCTTGTACCGTGGAGCCCCCACGCTCAAGAGTGATTTCGTCGCTGGCAGTCTCGTCGTGTCTGGCTGCCATCCTGTACGGTTGGCAGGGCAACGCAGAAGACTTGGCGATCCATGGCCCCTCTGTCTTCCGATGGTGGTGGGCACACACGCGGTGGGACGGTGACAACGGACACGCTCGGATCATTCCCTTCGTCTGTCTGTGGTTCGCCTGGCGGAAGCGTGGCGAACTTGCCGCCGCCCCGCGGGCAGCCGACTGGCGCGGTGCTGCGCTGACGGCGCTGGCCATGCTGGTCTATTGGGCGGGTGTCCAGGGGCAGCAGGTCCAGATCGCGCTCTACTCCCTGGGTATCCTCGCCTGGGCGGTGACGCTGGGCTTCTGGGGGACGGCGGTGACGCGTCTTCTCGCGTTCCCGCTGGCCTACCTGTTCCTGGCGCTGCCCATGGGGTTTCTCTACGCGTTGACGTTCCCGCTGCGGCTGGTTTCCACGGGTATCGCAGCCACCATCCTCAACGGCTTCGGCCTGGCCGTAATCCGTTCCGGAACCGCACTCCACGATGCCGCCGGCGCCTTCCACCTGGAGGTCGCCGATCCCTGCAGCGGCATCCGATCCGTCACCGCGCTGGTCGCAATCACGGCGATATACGCCTACATCGCGCTCCGGGGCTACAGGCGATGGCTGCTGGTGGCGTCCTCCTTGCCGCTCGCCATGGTGGGCAACGCGATCCGAATCGTCATGGTGGCGGTGGTGGCGCGGTTCTGGGGACAGGAAGTGGCGACCGGCTTCTACCACGACTTCTCGGGCTATGTGTTCTTCATCGTCTCGACGCTGCTGATGCTGGGCGTGGCATCGCTTCTCGATCGGTTGCCGGGCCCAAGCGGGGGTGATGTCGGGAAACCGGCAGCCGTTGCAGCGGTCGGCGGGTCGGGACGACGCTCTTGGATCGCGCTGGCGGGCGTTCCGGCGGCCCTCTCGGTTGCCGCTGTGTGGGTTGCCATTCGGCCCGGACTTCAGGTGCCGGACGCCTTGCCGCTTCGGGCTGAGTTGCCCTTGTCGGCGGACGGTCTCGCGGGACGGCGGATGCTCCATTGCCAGAACGAGAACTGCCTGCGGACGTTCGAGGAGAGCGATCTGGGTGCGGCGGGTGTCTGTCTGGCCTGCACAGGGAAGG
>Ga0172375_10009889_pt1 | contig 12466 bp, 9 predicted proteins | sample LakKiv1m_FD_114537 | JGI IMG/M metagenome (GOLD analysis project Ga0172375, IMG submission 114537) | Freshwater microbial communities from Kabuno Bay, South-Kivu, Congo - kab_092012_11.1m | ecosystem: Environmental > Aquatic > Freshwater > Lake | place: Democratic Republic of the Congo... | reverse complement strand
AAGAAAAAGGGAGGGGTTACTGGAACATGAAGCGCCGCATGCTGATATTCATCAGAAGCCCCATGCCCGCCATGGTCGAGAGAATGGACGAGCCTCCATAGCTGAAGAAAACCAGAGGAATTCCTACGACCGGCAGCAATCCCGTGGTCATGCCCACGTTGATGAACGTTTGCCAGAAGATGACGGCGACGACTCCCAGGGCGATTAGGGTCCCGAACTTGTCTTTCGAGTTGAGAGCAATGCGGATTCCCCACAAAATCAGAAAGAGGTAAAGGAGCAACAAGCAGACACCGCCCACAAATCCCCACTCCTCAGCAAGAACGGAAAAGGCGAAGTCTGTGTGCTGCTCGGGCAGGAAATGCAGCCTCGTCTGGGTGCCGTTCAGAAATCCTTTGCCCCAGGCCATTCCCGACCCGATAGCGATCTTGGACTGGTTGATGTGATATCCTGCTCCGAGCGGGTCCAGGTCCGGGCTGAGAAAGGTCAGGATCCGCCGCTGCTGGTACTCCTTGAGGTGTGTCCAGAGAAAAGGAAACGTGCAAAGCCCGGAAAGCACAAGAACCAGGAGCGATTTCCATTTCATCCCGGCGAAAAGCAGAATCGTGAAAGAGACCGCCAAGACCATGAGGGTCGTGCCCAGATCCGGTTGCTTCACGATCAGCACGGCCGGAACGACGATGAGGAGAAAAGGTTGCCATAGCTCCCGGAGGCCGAACTTGTTGATGTGGCTCCGGTCGTTGAAAAACTTGGCCAGGCTGATGATGAGCGTGATCTTGGCGAGTTCCGAGGGTTGGAAGGAAAAGCCGCCGAACCCGAGCCAGCGCTGGGATCCGGATCGAACATCCCCGATCACGGCAACAACCAGAAGCAGTCCGAGAGAAAAGAAATAGGACGGATAGGCCACCCGCTCCAGATTGTGATAATCGAAGGTGGTCATGAGCAGCATGACCCCGATGCCCAGCAGAAACCAGTACGCCTGTTTCAGGAAGATCTGGGATCCGCCAGACCCCTTCATCGGGAAGGTAGCGCTGTACAGATTGAGCACGCTCGCCACGCCGATCACGACAAGCAGCAGGAGCAGCACCCAGTCAAAATGTTGAAGCAGTCTTCGATCAAACATACCCTTGTTTCCTAATGCAGGCCTTTGGCCGCAACCAAGAAACACCAAACCCGAATGTCGAATATCGAACAAGGAATTTCAAATGATGAACTTAACCCCTCCTGTAGTTTCCTTCGGCGTTCGTTATTCGATATTCTGCGGTTCGCTTTTTGAACTGCGCAGCGGCCGGCGAAGGACTTGTCTGTCCTCAGCCTCCTTTGCCCCTTCACATTGAACCTTTCATTGGTTCTTTGAATAAAAGGCCTCGAACATCTCTCTGGCAAAGGGCGCGGCAGCGCTGCCGCCGTGCCCGCCGTTTTCCACCAGCACGGCCACCGCGATCTCCGGCTTGTCCGCGGAGGCGAGCGCAATAAACCAGGCATGATCATTCAAATCCGGAGGCGGTTCCTCCCCCTTCTGCACGGGTTTTTCCTTGCCCAGGGCCACCACCTGCGCCGTGCCTGTCTTGCCCGCCACAATGGGTCCGTTCTTCAGTCTGGATTTGGAACCGGTCCCGCCGGGCTCGTTGACCACGCCGACCAATGCGCTTCGGATCAGGGCGAGATTCTGTTCTTTCACCTTCAGGCGGCCATTTACTTCCGGAGTGAACTGGTACACCTGCTTGTCATCCTTTCCCACCCACTTCACCGCTTTGGGCTGATACAAATACCCGCCATTGAAGAGAGCCGAGATGGTCCTGGCCATCTGGAGCGGGGTGACCAGCACAAAGCTCTGCCCGATAGCGGTGGAAATCGTCTCCCCCGGCTGCCAGGGAACCCCGAATCGTTTGAGCTTCCAGGGGCTGCTCGGAATCAACCCTTCCTTTTCAGATCCCAATTCATAGCCGGAGACCGTTCCCAAGCCAACCATCTTCGCATAGTGGTGGATTTTATCCACCCCCAGCCGCTTTCCCAGTTTGTAAAAGTACACATCGCACGACTCCACGATAGCTCTGTGCAACGAAACCCGACCGTGACCCTGTTTGCGCCAGCATCGAAACGTGTGTTCGCCGAAGGGAAATTTCCCGTCACAGAAAAACTCTTCGCGGGGATCCAATCCCTCTTCCAGTCCTGCGAGAGCCATCACCATCTTGAACGTGGACCCCGGAGCATACTGCCCTGCAACCGCCCTGTTTTGAAGGGGATGATCTTTGCTTGAGACGAGCTTCGCCCATTGCGTGCGGTTCAAGCCCTCCAGGAACAGGTTGGGGTCATAGGCCGGATTACTCGCCATGGCAAGGATCTCGCCGGTCATCGGATTAAGCGCGACAATGGATCCTCTTTTGTCTTTAAGGCATTTCTCCGCCGTGAGCTGGAGCTTCTTGTCGATTGTCAAACCGATGTTCTGCCCCGCCACGGGCGGCCTTCTCGAAATGACCGTCAGCCGGCGTCCTGCCGCATCCACCTCCACCTGTTCCCCGCCCCGGATGCCGTTCAGGTTTTTCTGCCACACCCTCTCCACACCGGCCTGGCCAATCAGATCCCCCTGTTTGTTATCAGGATAGTGGCCGCTCGCCAGTTGCGTTTCGCTGATCTCCCCGAGATACCCGATAAGATGGGCGGCCAATTCCTTGTGGAGGTAGTATCGCTGCGGCTTGATCTGGATCATCACTCCGGGCAGGTTGAAAAGATTCCCCTCCACAATAGCCAGTTCTTCCCGGGAGAGGTCTTTCTTGATGAGCACCGGCCTGAAAGCGGCTTTCTGAGCCTCCTTGCCGAGTTTTTCATCAAGCCATTTGAGATCCAGCCCGATCAGGGCATGAAGGCTCCGGATGAGCTCTTCGCGATCGGAGGTTTCTTCAGGGATGACATAGGCATCAAAGGAAGGACGGTTGTCGACAAGAAGTTCCCCGTTCCGGTCGAAAAGCATTCCACGGAAAGGCGCCACATCTTGGAGCCTGATCCGGTTGTTCTCGGACTGGACCCGGTAGGACGGTCCTTCGAAAATCTGGAGAAACCACAGCCTCAGCAGGAGCACGACAAACACAGCGACTACGAGGAAGGGCAGCGTGCTCAGTCGCTTTCGCAACACTTCCACCGATGCCTGTTCAAAAGCCTGATTCCTCAACGGGACGAAGCCTCCCTGCTCTCTCCTCCGGTCCGGATCTCAACCCCCTTAAGGATACTCGAAATGAGCGGCTCAATCAAGCCCGTGAAGAAGGCCGAGGCTCCGAACCAGAAGAAAAGGGAAGCCGACAGAACCACTTCAAAAGCAAAGGCGTCCAAAAGGCCGACCAGAACGATCTCCTTGATGAAAACCACCAGACCCACCAGAAGGAACTGCCCCTGTACCGAGGCCAGATCAAAGAAGCGTGCTCCGAGTTCCAGGCACAAAAAGCTGATGACATAGAGAAGCGCAAAAAACCCCAGGAATCCTGCTGAGAGAAGATCGATGAGCATGCCCTGGCCAAAAGCAAAGATCGCCGCGCCCGCGCTTCCGGAACGGATCAGAAGAGAGGCGGTGATGACCACGACCAGATCAATGTCGAAAAAAACTGGAGCGAGGTCGTTCACCACGCTCCCCTTGAGAAGGATGTAGACGAGAGAGAGCAGCCAGGCTGCTCCATGGAGAGCTACTTTGTTCTTTGAGACGGGCTTAATAGAGGATCCTCCTTGAGCAGCACCAGCACTTCTTCCAGCTTTGCAAAATCCGCTGCGGGCCTGACCCTCACATCCTTGAAGAACTCCCAGGGCGTGTCCGCAATCTCCGTCACCTCCCCCACCGGCAGGCCTTTGGGGTAGATGCGGTCCAGTCCGGAAGTGACGATTTTGTCGCCCACCGCAACATCCGCGGCCCTGGACACGTAGTCGAGCTTACATAATTGGGAGGGCAGCCCCTTCAGGATGCCCTTCTCCCGCGTGCGCTGGATCAGACAGTCCACAGCGCTGTTCTGGTCGATGATGAGCAGGACCTTCGAGTAGTTCGGAGAAACCGCCACGAGCCGGCCCAGGACCCCCCGGGCATCCACCACGGGCATGTTCAGCCTCAGCCCTGCATTGCTTCCCTTGTCAATCAGAATGGATTCAAACCATCCGGTGGGATCCCTGCCGATCACCTGGGCGGCCGCCACGGGCGAGCGAAGGCTCTCTTTGAACTGAAGGAGTTCCCGCAGCCGCGCATGGGTGGAAGCCAGTTCGCGGTAAAGGTCGTTCTGCATTCGCAGACCATCGACCTCTTTTCTGAGACGCGTATTCTCTTCCCGCAGGTCCACGAGGCTGAGATACTTCAGCCAGGTTTTTTCCACGGTCTGCGAGGATTTCCTGATGAAGTTCTGCACGGGGGCGGTGATTTCAATGACCACCTGCTCCACCGGAGTCCAGGATCGCCGCTTGCCCGCGTTGAAGGAGATGAGAACAAGAGCCACAAAGACGAAGACGACCCATACCCAGTACGTTCTGATCCGTTTTAAGGGGTGCATGGGTACCGATTAGCTCCTGCGGAAAAGGCCACAAATCCCATCGACCGTATCAGAAATGTCCCTTTGAACCGAAATCCCCAAATTCGAAATTCGAGACAATAAAACCCGATGTTCCAATGACCGAAACAAAGGCGCAGGCATACAGCGCCAAACCGGTTTGGTTCGGGTCATTTGGATTGGAGTCATCGCACCGCCACTTCTTTCAGAAGCAGCATGTTGTCCAGGGCCTTTCCGGAGCCGAGCACCACAGCGGCAAGGGGGTCCTCTGTCACCGTGATCGGAACCTTGGTCTCCTCCCTCAGCAGGACATCCAGGTTCTTGAGAAGGGATCCCCCACCGGTCAGCACGATGCCCGTGTCCACGATGTCCGCGGCCAGTTCCGGAGGTGTCTGCTCCAGGGCGTTGCGAACCGTCTCCACGATGGTCTCCACCTGCTCGGAAAGGGCTTTTCGCGCTTCGTCCGAGTCAATGGTGAGGATTTTCGGAATCCCGGTCACCAGGTCCCGTCCCTTCACCTCGATGGTTTCCACCTGGTCCGTCGGATAGGCGTTGCCGATCGTGGTTTTGATGATTTCGGCCGTGGCCAGGCCGATGAGCAGGTTGTATTTCCTCTTGATGTGCTGGAGGATCGCTTCATCCATCTTGTCGCCTGCCATGCGCACGGACTTGCTGTACACGATTCCGGCAAGGGAGATCACCGCCACATCCGTGGTTCCGCCGCCGATATCGACGATCATGTTGGCTTTGGGCTCGGTGATGGGCAAGCCCGCTCCGATGGCCGCGGCCATGGGCTCCTCGATCAGGTAAACTTCCCTGGCTCCGGCCGATTCCGCCGATTCGCGCACGGCCCTTCTTTCGACCTGCGTGATGCCCGAAGGCACGCAGATGATGATCCTCGGACGGACCAGGGTCCGACGGTTGTGCACTTTTTCGATGAAGTGCCGCAGCATGGCTTCGGTGATCTCGAAATCGGCGATCACGCCGTCCTTCATGGGCCGGATGGCGACGATGTTGCCGGGGGTCCGTCCCAGCATCATTTTCGCCTTGCGGCCCACGGCCAGCACCTTGCTCGTCCCCTTGCCGTCCTTGCGCACAGCCACCACAGAAGGCTCGCTGAGAACGATTCCCTTGCCTTTGACATAGACCAGGGTGTTGGCTGTCCCTAAGTCGATGGCCAGGTCGTTGGAGAACAGACCCAAGAGGGGATCCAGCAGCATGGAAACGCTCCTTTCAGACGCCCGAAGGCTCTCCTTTTCCGTACCCGAAGAGTTGGACTTGACAAACGCGCAAATTCTGTTTATTAAAGTTTTCTTTTGAATTCAATCAAAAAACGGATATAAAGACACCATGAAAAGAACGTATCAACCAAGCAATATCCGAAGGGTGCGGGCTCATGGCTTCAGGGTAAGGATGAGTACGACCGGGGGCGTCAAGGTCCTGAAAAGAAGAAGAGCCAAAGGCCGAAAGCGTTTGACCGTTTAACAGTGCCCTAACCTTCTGAAACGACCATCGTTACCGTATGCCTGCTTCTGCCTTTTCAAAGAATGAGAGGGTATTGAACCGCAAGGATTTTGTCAATCTGAATCGGTTCGGGAGGAAGCTTCGCACGGAACACTTTTCGGTCTTTGTGGCAAGGAACGGGTTGGACCGCACCAGACTGGGGATCACGGCCAGCAGAAAGATCGGTGGTGCGGTTGTCAGGAACAGGGTAAAGCGGCTTGTCCGAGAAGTCTTCAGACTCCACAAGGGATTTTTCCCTGCAGGTTGCGATATCGTTGTTTCCGCAAGAAAGAGCGACGACCTTGATTTTCGAAAAGCGAAAGAAGAACTCCTTGAACTCATCTCTGATCCGACGTTGCGCTAATCCTCTTAGGGTTGTCCTGATAGGCGTGATTGTTCTTTACCAGAAACTCATTTCCCCTATGCTCTTGCCTTCCTGCCGTTTTTACCCGTCCTGCTCCTCCTATGCCCGCCTTGCCCTCGAGAAACACGGAATCATGAAGGGAGGCATTCTATCCTTGACGAGGATTCTCCGATGCCACCCCTTGCACCCGGGAGGCTATGACCCTGTTCCATAGACGGGGTCGGCTTCCCCCGCCTGTGAGAGTAACCATCTAGGGTCAGGGAGTACCCATGGAAAAGAAAACCATTTTGGCATTTGTTTTGTCGCTCGCCATTCTGATCATCTGGTCTATCCTCTTCGCACCGCAACCGGCGCGGAAAACCGATTCCCCCTCAAAAGAAGGGACGGCTCCGTCTCAACCCGCTCCGGCCGTATCGCCTCAGCCGACAATCGGCGTTCAGAAGATGGAAAAACAAGTGGAGTCGCCGCTCGTCAAGGGCGAGGAAAAAGAAGTGGTTGTGGAAACGCCCCTCTACCGAGCCGCGTTTTCGACCACAGGTGCTTCCATCAAGAGCTTCAAGCTCAAGAAATACCATAAGACGGCAAATCCGGATTCGCCCATGGTGGAACTGGTTCACGGCCAGGCTCCTCTGGTCGCCATCCAGTTTGATGCCGGAGGAAAGAACGACCCGAGCCCCGTGGTCTATCACGTGGCCGAGAATTCGCTGACCCTGGAGCCGGGAGCTTCTCCCAAGGAACTCACCTTTCGCGGCACCACCTTGGACGGACTTCAGGTCCAGCAGAGCTTCCGCATGGATCCGGACCAGTATGCCATCGAGCACCTCCTGACCATTTCCAACTCTCTCGAAAAACCTGTCGATGGACTCTTCAAGGCCCGCATCTCGAACCTGCCGCCCAAGGAGTCGACGAGCTACTACTCCTTCATCGGGACCTCGTTGCTGCTCAACAACAAGCACGAGGAAACGGCCTCCACGGACCTCAAAACCGAAAAGACCGCCTCCGGACTCATCGCCTGGATTTCCTATCAAGAAGACTACTTCATGACCGCCTTTGTGCCTGAGGCGGAAACACAAAGCAGCTTCCTCGCCCGCATGCTGGATTCGGGGATTCTCGAACAGACCTGGAGCATGGCGGTGCAGCCCATCCCTTCGGGAAATCAATTCTCCAGCCGCTCGACCCTGTACATGGGACCGAGGGACCTCGATCTTCTCAAGCCCATAGGCGGTAAACTGGACCTGGCCATCGACTTCGGCTGGACGGACATTATCGCCAAGCCCCTGCTTTACGTTCTCAAGTTCTTCAACCAGTATGCCGGGAATTACGGCATTGCCATCATCTTCTTGACGATCCTCATCAAGATCCTGTTCTGGCCCCTGACCCACAAGAGCTACAAGTCCATGAAGGAGATGCAGAAGATCCAGCCCCTCATGGCGAAAATCCGGGAGAAATACAAAGGCAACCGGGAAATGATGAACAAGGAGATGATGTCTCTTTATAAAACCTACAAGGTGAACCCCATGGGAGGGTGCCTTCCCATGATCATTCAGATCCCCGTGTTCTTCGCCCTGTTCAGGATCCTGGGAAACTCCATAGAACTCAGGCACGCTCCTTTCATGCTGTGGATCAACGATCTTTCCGCACCGGACCGGCTGTTTAACTTCCCCTTTGCGATTCCCCTCATGACACCTCCTTCGGGGATTCCGGTGCTGACCCTGCTCATGGGCGCTTCCATGTTCATTCAGCAGAAAATGACGCCTACACCCGGTGATCCGACTCAGGCCAAGATCATGCTTCTCATGCCTGTGATTTTTACATTCATGTTCATCAATTTCCCCTCTGGCCTCGTACTCTACTGGCTGGTCAACAACGTCCTGTCCATTGGCCAGCAATACCGCATTATCAAGCGAGCCGCTTAGCCTGTGGAGGACCATTATGGAAACTTATGAATTCGAAGGAAAAACCACTGAAGAAGCGATTCAGAATGCAGCACGCGAACTTGACCTTCCTGTGGAAGAACTCAATATCGATGTGATCGAGCCAGGATCGGCAGGCATTTTCGGCCTGGTCGGAGGTCGAAAGGCCAAGATCAAAGTCACCCTCAAGACCCAGGCTGAAATCGAGCAAGAAGAGGGAGAGGAGGAACCCAACCGTGGAGAGAGGGAAGAGGGGCCTCAAGAAGGCGATGTGAGCTTCGCCAAGAAGACCCTGGAGGAAATCCTTGCCCTCATCCCGGTGGAGGCGACCGTGGCCGTCACTCGCGGGGAAAGACGCATCACCCTGAAGATCCAGGGCGACCGTTCCGGCCTCCTCATCGGCCGAAAAGGGAACACCCTGGACGCCCTGCAATTTCTTGTGAACAAGATCGTGAGCAAGGCTCTGAACAAGAAGATCGACGTGGTGATCGATTCGGAGAATTACCGCAGGAGAAGGGAAGATTCCCTGACGCAGCTCGCGCTGAAAATGGGAGACAAGGCAAAACGGATCAAGAAGCCGGTCACCACCAATCCCATGAATCCTCACGACCGGAGGCTCGTGCACCTGGCCCTGAAGGACGACGAGCACCTGGAAACGAGGAGCCGGGGCGAGGGGCTGATGAAGAGGGTGGTGATCCTCCCCAAAGGCAAGTGAGGGAGTTGTCATTGAACATTTCTCATTGACTCAAAATCCTATCTCTCTCCCTCCATGTTCAATGACCCATGTTCATTGACTGATCTTCAATGATCAATGATCCATGCCTATGTTCCTCAATGCGTCCGATAAAGATACCATCGCTGCCGTGGCCACGCCTGCGGGGCTGGCAGGGATCGGGATCGTCCGCTTGAGCGGGCCCGAAGCCCTGGAAATCGCCCACAGGATCTTCAGGCCCAAGAACCCGGTCGACTCCTTTCAGAGCCACCGGCTCTACCTGGGTCAACTGATGGATCCTGCTTCGGGCGCAGCCGTCGATGAAGTGCTCCTCTCTTACATGGCAGCGCCCCATACCTACACCCGGGAAGAGGTCGTGGAGATCAACTCTCACAGCGGCCCCCTTCTGCTGAAACAGATCCTGAGAATCCTTGTCCGTGAAGGCGCTCGCCTGGCCAAACCAGGAGAATTCACTTTCCGCGCCTTCATGAACGGCAGGATAGACCTCACCCAGGCTGAAGCGATCATTGATCTCATCAACGCCCAATCCGAAAGAGGGCTCCAGCTCGCTTCCAACCAGATTCAGGGCAGGCTTTGCCTGGAAATCGAGGGGCTGAGAAAAAAGACCGTGGACCTCCTCGCCCGAATCGAAGTGGCCATTGACTTCCCCGAAGAGGAGCTCGGCCTCCTGAGCCGGGAGGAGACGGCGTGCCGCGTGCAGGAAGACCTTCTTGATCCCGTGTCCAGAATCCTGTCCGTCTACGGGGAAAGAAAACTGTGGTTAGAGGGTCTCAAGACAGCGATTGTCGGCCGGGTGAACGCCGGGAAATCGAGCCTCCTGAACCGCCTTCTCAATGAGGAGAAAGCCCTGGTCACTTCCATTCCCGGCACCACCAGGGACGTCATTGAATCCACGATTCACATGGAGGGCCTCCCCCTTCGATTGATGGATACCGCCGGATTCAGGAAGGTGAGGGGCGAGCTGGAGAAGATGGGCCTTCACAGGGCCGAGCAGAAGTTGGAGGAAGCCGATCTCCTCCTGTTGGTGATCGACCGGAGCCGGCCTCTCCAAAAATCGGATTGGGACCTCCTCGCAAAGGTGCAGAAAAAAAAGGCAGTGTTGGTGCTCAACAAAATCGACCTCCCTTCCAAAGTGAATGAAAAAGCCCTTGAAACCACCGCCGGCAGCCTCCCTTGTGTGAGGGTTTCGGCTTTGAGAGGAGACGGCATCGAGGACCTGCGAAAAGCAATCCGAGACGTGATTGTCGCAGGAATCGACACCACGGATCTGGGTGTGGTCCCCAGCCTCAGGCACAAAGAAGCGCTGGAGCGGGCTGCCGGTCACCTGGGAAAAAGCATGACCCACCTCAGGGAAGGCCTGCCTCTTGAAATCATCGCTGCCGATCTTCAGGAAGGGCTGGAAGCCCTGGGCGAGGTCGTGGGAGAGACGACCAGCGACGAGGTGCTCGACCGGATCTTCAGCCAGTTCTGCATAGGCAAATAACGGTGCAAAGGGACAGAGGCACAAAGCAGACAAGTCGTTCTTTTGTTTTCCTTTGTCCCGCTGTCCCTTTTCTCCTTTGTGCCCTCTTCATCAGAGGTTGACTTTAACCCGCTATTCCAATATATCATCCTTGTTCGCGAGAAGCCTTCTTTGCGCCGTCGCGCTCTTCTCCGACGGAAATCCCTGCCAGGAGGGCTGGAGAGCCGGACATGAAAAAAGCTCTGAAGCGGTTTTTCTCACTCAATTCCGTCTCCCTGACCTTCCTGATCACCCTGCTCATTCTCGCCCTCTTTGTTGTGCAGGTGGACCTCTTCGAAATTGTGGAATTGAAAACCTACGACTTTCGGTTCCTTTCGAGAGGCACCCAGGCTCCTCGACCGGACGTGGTCATGGCTGTCATCGATGAGAAGAGCCTCAGATCGGAAGGCCGATGGCCGTGGCCTCGATCCAAAATGGCCAGGCTCATTAGGGCCCTTTCCGACGACGGGGCCAAGGTGATCGGCTTTGATATCATTTTCGCCGAACCCGACGAGAATTCCAACATCCGGTTCATTCGCCAAATAGAGCAGAAGATAAAGCACTATCGCCTGGAAAATGAAGGGGTCAAGGCCTTCATTGAAGAGAGCAAGGCCAACGCGGACAATGATCTTGCGCTGGCCGAGGCGATCAAGGACTCCAAGGCCAAGGTGGTCCTGGGCTATTTCTTCCACATGAGCCAGGAGGAACTGGATTTTGAGCTGGACGAGAAGGACAAGGAGGAACGGCGGAGCAGGATCACCGGGTCGCGCTACCCCGCTGTCTTTTTCGCCCGTCAGGACAAGACGACCGATTCCTTTGTCCATGCTTATGCTCCCCAGGCAAACCTGGCCCTTCTTGCCGGAACAACGGATGCCGCAGGCTACTTCAACATGATCCCGGACAGGGACGGGGTGATTCGCTCCATGCCCCTCACCATCCAGTGCGGTAAAGACGTTTATTCTCCCCTCTCGATCCAGTCTGTCTGGAATTACCTGGGAAGGCCGCCCCTGGTGGTCCAGGCGGCAACCTATGGGATCGAGGGCATTCGAATGGGAAACCTCGTGATCCCCACCGATGAAACCGGGCACATGCTGGTCAACTATCTCGGTCCGGAAAAAACCTTTCCCAACTACTCGATCACGGACATCCTCCAGGGTGAACTTCCGAAGGGCGCCTTCAAGGACAAGATCGTTCTCGTGGGTGCCACGGCCGTTGGCATTTATGACATAAGGAACACGCCCTTTGGAGCGGTTTACCCGGGTCTCGAAGTGCATGCCACGATCATCAACAACATCCTTGAAAGGGCCTTCATCCACAAACCCAAGTGGACCCGGATCTTCGACGCCATGGCCATTGTCCTGTTTTCGCTCATCCTGGGCTTTCTCATCCCTCGCGTGAACGCCATCAAAGGGGTGGCCCTGACCGCGGCGATATTTGTGCTGTACATTTTCGTCACCCAATGGCTTTTCAGTCATGCGCTCCTCTGGGTCAACATGGTTTACCCTCTGCTCGGACTGGTCCTGACCTACACATCGCTCACGATTTACCGCTACCTGACCGAAGAGCGCGAGCGCAAGAAGATCAGGGGCGCCTTCAGCCACTATGTCTCTTCCTCCGTGGTGAACGAAGTGCTCAAAGATCCCGAGAAGCTGAAACTGGGCGGGGACATGAAGGAACTGACCGTCCTTTTCTCCGACATCCGCGGTTTCACGACGATCTCCGAAGGCATGAGCCCGGAGCAAGTTCATCGCCTGATCAATGAGTACCTCACCGTCATGACGAATATCGTCTTCAAGCATGGCGGCACCCTGGACAAGTACATGGGCGATGCCATCATGGCCATCTACGGCGCGCCCGTGGACCAGCCGGATCACGCCCAAAAGGCGTGCGACACGGCGCTGGAGATGATTCAGGCTCTGAATGAGCTGAATGCCGGTT
>Ga0172375_10009887_pt1 | contig 12466 bp, 6 predicted proteins | sample LakKiv1m_FD_114537 | JGI IMG/M metagenome (GOLD analysis project Ga0172375, IMG submission 114537) | Freshwater microbial communities from Kabuno Bay, South-Kivu, Congo - kab_092012_11.1m | ecosystem: Environmental > Aquatic > Freshwater > Lake | place: Democratic Republic of the Congo... | reverse complement strand
TGATCTCAGCGAAAACGGGCCGGTATACACCGTTGTCCACCAGTCTGGATTCAGTCTGACGAATCAGGCAGGCTGATCCTGATTAAAGTGGCTATTCCGTCAACCGGGGAGAGCCGGTATTCAGGGATCGCGGCAGGAATGAGGCACGTTGTACCTGCGGCAATTCGCTGAGCTGATCCATTTGCTTCGACAGTAACTGTTGCCCCCGGATTGAAAAGAATGTCAAATTTGGATTTCTCTTTCTTCTCCTGATATACGCTTTCCAGGTCAATCTTTGAGACGCTGAAGAACGGCGATGTGATTATTGTCGTTGAGTGATTGCCTGGAGTTCCCGGTTTCCTGCTGTTCCTTATTATCCTGGCGGCATTTTGTTCCCAGTTGATGGTCGTCATTGCGCTGGCGACGTGGAGTTCCCTTGCTTTCCCGCTCTTGTCGACCCTGTTCCAGTCATAGACGCGATAAGTTGTGTTAGAATTCTGCTGGACCTCAAGGATAAGGCATCCTTCACCAACGGCGTGCACGGTGCCAGCTGGAATGTAAAGGGAGTCACCTCTATGCACCGGGACAGCATTTAGCAGGTCTTCCACCCGGTTCGTGCTTATGGCCAGTTGAAGTTCATCCGGACTGGTCATCTTTTTGAAGCCTGCAAAGATTTTAGCGCCTGGTTCGGCATCAAGGATGTACCACATTTCTGTTTTGGCTTCACCGCCAAGCGATTCAGCGGTCCTTGCGTCAGGATGGACCTGGACGCTGAGGCGCTGGCCCGCGTCAATAATTTTGAGGAGGAGAGGAAAAACCCTGTTCTTCGTGGCAGAGCCCAGGATAATTTCCGGCATTGATTCGATAACGTGGTGCAGGCTGGCACCGGAAAGCATACCGTTGGAAATGATGCTCATTCCTTCCTGGCGGTCCGAAATCTCCCACGATTCTGCGCAGGTTGCCGGACACAGAGGCCGGTTAAACAGGCGCTTGATCCTGTTGCCGCCCCAGAGGTAGTCCTTGTAAATCGGAACAAAGAACAGAGGATAGATATTTGCAACCATTGATTGAGAAAATATAGGCATTGTTTCATTGAAACAAGAAAAAAGGTTTGAATTCCATAGTCATTCTGGTAATACGCTTGTCATTATGACTGTTCGCCTGCTCAAATATTTCTTATTGCTTGCCCCGGTAATTTCTTCGGGCTGTTTGACTCTTGTTGATGATGCTGCGCTTGGAGAGCAGCGAGCAGATACAGATTCAGTAAAGGTTGAGGTTGGCAAGCTGGTCGACAAGGTTAACGAAATGAAACAGGAGCTTTCTGTCCTGAAAGACGAGGTCCAGGCCATCAAGAGTGCGCAGGCTGATGAAAGCAAATTTGCCAAAATCCGGCTTGATGAAATTGAGGCAAGCATTAAGGCCATGGAGTCTGCCAATGGCAAAATGAGACAGGAAGTCATTGATGACCTTACCGGCAAGATTGAAAAGCTGATGGCGGGCCAGGCGGGCAAGTCCGTGCCGAAAGGTACGCCACAGCGGGGAGATGGCAAGAAACCTGTTGAACGCGGGTATGAGCACGTCGTCAAGCAGGGAGAGACGCTTTCAGATATTGCGACGGCTTATAAAGTTTCGCCTAAAGTGATCATAAAGGCGAATAGCCTTGCGAATCCCAACTCGTTGAGAGTTGGCCAGAAGCTGTTTATTCCGGAATAGGAATTCTCCATTCCACCGGGTGTTTCTGTCCGCGTGGAGTTATTGGTATCGATATGGTGCGCAGTATTGATGCCATCTGTTGGGCAGCAGCGGGTTCCTTTACTGCCTGGGCTTTCAGGTTCCTGACCTGCACCAGTGAAGTTACCAGTTCATTCGTAAGGGACATCCATTGCTTCTGCATGGAGATCAGGCTGTTTCGCAGGGTGGCATTTTCTTTCTGCAGGGAGAGCAGTTTGTCGTCCATCTTGCTTATCCTGTCGTCATGAGTGTTAACCTGCGAGAGGATCTTGTTTTTCGTTTCATCACTTGACGATCCCAGGTCGGTCCTGATCTTGATTGCTTCTTCGGAGAGGCGTGCCGACAGTGTATCTGTATCGGCCCTTGACTTAAGGGCTTGTGCCTTAAGATTCGAAACGTCATTCTGAACCAGCTGGAAATTGTCCTGAACTTTCTGGATATTGGCGTTAAATCTCCTGATGACGATCATGCCTCCAAACAACCCTCCTGAAATAATCACTGCCAGGAGGAAAAGGTAAGAAAGGGAAAGTACCAGGAGACGTCTCCTGGTCTTTGCGCGTTCAACCTCCAGGAATTCCTGGAAAGCCTCGAGTACTGGCAGGGAGTCCAGTGTTTCCTGCAAGGCATGGGAATCTGTCTTTACCGGTATTGATTTTGTTTTCCCCTCCGATCCTTCCGGGGGTGCCATTGGAACATTCTCAAACTTCAGGTTTGTTGCTGCAGAGTGGTGTTGAGTTGATTCGTCTCCCGAATCCGGCTGGGCCTGAAGGGTCGGTGTTTTTGTAACGCCGGGCTCTTTATAAATCAAACGTTGTCTTTGGATTTTGGGAGGGAGATTCATTGGCACCCCATCGTTCCGGGTTTTTATTTAAGCCTCATCCACGGGCGCGGTCTGAACATTTTCTTCTGTTTTGACTGATCCTTGGAATCATCACTGCTTTCAGGCTCGGGCGTTGTCTCGTTGTCCTTGTTATCGCGCCAGGTCTTAAGCTCTTTCTGGGCTTCTTCTTCGAGTACTGCAAGCGACACTGGCGGCGGAGCCTGCTGGTCATCCTTGCCGGTATCAATTATTCTCCGGGTATCCTTCGGCCTCTCGGTTGAAAGTGTCCGGTGAACAGGTTCCGTTTTTGATCCCGATGGGCGGGTCTGCTCGGATTGGAGCTGCTTCTTGTACTGCATAAGTTCCCGCTGGGCCTGTTCAAGCTTGCTGGAAGAAATCCGCCAGTCTTTCTGAAGCTGATCGACGCGTTTGGAAAGGACCTGCTCTTTGTTTTTCCACCGGATCGTTTCGTCGTCATAAATCTTCTTCTGCTGGGCGAGGGCCTGGTCTTTCTGTCGCATGATACCGGCGGCATCCTGGAGAGACTTCTTGAGCTGGAGCAATTCAAGATCCCTCTGCCGACGCTGTTCGCGTTCCTCGTCGTAGAACTTCTTCTGCTGTTCTAGGCGGACGAGTGTGGCTTCGCGTTCCTGCTGAAGCTGTTCGATCTGCTGCTGCAGGTCCTCAATCTTGAGGCGGTGCCGTTCCTGTTCATCCTCGAACATTATTTTCTGCTGTTCAAGCTCGTGGGATGTCTTTTCCAGGTCGGAGTTGAGGGCTTTCTGCTCGTCCCTCATCTGGTCCATCTGGAGATTGAATTCCTCTTCATGCTGCTTGTTCCTTGTTCTCTCGTCTTCGCCGAGGACCTTCTGTTGTTCGATCTCCTGGACGGCTTCCTCAAGTGTCCGTGAGACGGACTGGTATTCGTCGGTTGTCTGTTCCAGCCGGGCGGCCAGTTCATCAATCTCCTGCTGTGTGCGTTTCTGGGCCTCGGCAAATGCAGCTCTTTCCTTAGAGAACTCGGTGGTTACCTGGTGATAGCGTTCCTGCGATTCATTGTATACGCTTTCCTGGCGGGCAATTTCTTCTTCCAGAGCCTGCCTGCGGAGAGCTTCCTGCTCCATAACTTTCTTCTGGGCGGCAAGCTGTTCATCCCTTTGTACAACCTGTTGCTTTTCTTCTTCGAGAAGTTTCTGGAACTGCAGGTTTTCCTGTTCCTTCTGCCTGCGTACTTTTTGTTCCTCCTGCAGAAGCCTGCGCTGGCGTTCCATCTCTTCTGCCTGCTGTTTGCCCCGGCCCTTTTCCTGGATGATTGCTTTCTGCTGCTGGTCAAGGCTGGTGGACGTGGCGCGATATTTCTCCTGGAGTTCGAGAAGGATCTTTTGGAAATCAGCCTCTTTCTTGATGCCGATTTCCCTCGCGGAATCGTAGAGTTTCTGAAGTTCAGCCACTTCGTGTTCTTTCTGCCGCAGGACATTCTTCAAATTATCAAGCTGCACTGTCGCGCCCTGCAGCTTCTCCATGAGCACCTGCTGTTCCTGCTGCAGCCGCAGCATGGATTCCTGGACATCAGATTCCTTCCTGGATACCTGGTCTTTTGCGAGCTTTGAAGTTTCCCGCTCGCGTTCCAGATCCCGGTTTGCCTGATCGAGCGCTGTGGTTACAGACTCGAGCTTCTGGTTCAGCATCTCGATTCTCTGGGCGTAGGTGCGTTCCTTCTCCTTGCTTGCCTTATCTGTTTCTGCAGTGCGGGCTTTCTCGTTGTCGACTATTTCCTTAGCCTTTCTGATCTGGGCATGTGACGTTTCCAGTTCCTTCTGGAGCTGTTCGATCTGACCGTTGAGGATCTTTTCTTTCTCATGCGCACTGATCTGGCCGGACTTGTTGATGTCTGTCAGCCGGACCAGTTCTGCCCGCATCTGTTCAATGGCAATAGCTGATGACTGCGAATCCCCGGACATCTCTTCGATCTGCTGTTCGAGGTATGCCTTGTCTTTCTTCAGGCCGTCAACCTCGGCGATGAGGCTGCTTTCCTTCTGTTTCGCGTCCCAGTCCAGCTGGTCAAGGTGTCCGGATGATACGGTGTAGAGTTCCTGGAGTTCGTCAATACGGCGCAGGTATTCCTGCTCTTTCTGCTTGCTGTCCTCGACGATCTGGTCGTAAAGGGCCTTGTAGTGGTTGAGCTCTTCTTCTTTCTGCTTGGTTTCGTTAACCGCGTCGTCCTTGAGTTTTGCAAGTTTCTCGGCGCGGAGCTGGTTGTCGCCAAGTTTCTTGACCAGTTCGCGCGCCTCGTCCTGGACCTGGTCAAGGCGCTGCGCCAGCTCATTATCCGTCTTGTGGCTCCGCTCCTTGAGTTCGGAGATGATCGTTTTCTGCTGTTCAATCTCCTGTTCGGAGCGCGCAAGCTTGGTGAGATACGACTCGTTTTCCAGCTGGAACTGCTGGAGCTGGCGCTGGAATGCCTTCTCCCTTGATTCCTCACGGTTCTTTGTGTCGCGCTGGCGGATGCGTTCGCGTTCAAGCTCCGCTTCCAGTTCCTTTACCCTGGCAAAAGCAGCCTGGCGTCTCTGGAAGAGTTCTTTCTGTTTCTCGAGGTCGGCGCCGGCGTATTCCTGAAGGTGTTCGATCCGCACCTTGTACATGCTTTCTTTCTGTGTGAAAGCGGATCGTATTGATTCGAACAGCGCCTGCTCGCGTTTGAGCGTATCTTCGGTCTTTGTCAGTTCCTCGGTAAGGAGCTGTTTGAACTGTTCTATTCTTGAAGAGAAATCCTGGGTCTGGATCTGTGATTTGGAACGGAACTCCTCAAACTGTTTCCTTTCGCTTTCGAGCTGCTGGCGCGTCTGCTCGATGGCCGTTTGCGAGTCGTGCGATTTCCTCTGGAGGTCCTGTATCCTGGCCTTGAATTCCAGCTGCGCGGTCTGGCCCTGCGTCTCGAGGTTCAGGGATCTTTCCTTTTCCCTTCTAAGTTCTTCGTTCGACCTCTGCGCCGATTCCGTTGCCGACATTACATCCTTCTTAAGATTGTCGATCCGCCTGGTCAGTTCCACCTGCTTGCGTTCGGTTTCGCTCTTCGTGTCGGAATGTCGCGCTCTTTCTTCTGCAAGTTCAATTGTAGCCTTTTCTAGCAGGGATGCATTGTTTTCCAGCTTGTCCCGGATATCCTCGATTTCCCTGTGAAGAAGCTGTTCCTTGTACTGGCTCTGGGCCATGTGGCTTTCTTTTTCCATGGTCTGCTGCCTGAGGCGGTCTTCGGCAGTCCGCAGCCTGGACATCATGGTTTCAGCTTCTTTGCGCAATTCCTCGGTCTGGTTCCTGAATTCAATTTCCCTTTCGGACAGTTTGGATGATGCATCCGAATGGGCAAGTTTCGCGCGGTCGAGTTCGCCCTTTGCTCTTTCAATCTCCAGCCTCAGGGCCTCCTCCTTCTCGCGGCTCTGTTTTTCGAGGTTTTTCTTGTCCTTGTACTGCTGCTTCAGGTTCTCTTCGGCCTCTGTCAGCTTCACTGCTGCCGCCTGCACATCGCGGTTAAGCTGTTCAATCTTCCGTCCGAGTTCGGATTCCTTGGCGCCGATCCTTGATTGGGCTTCAAGGTGGAGGGCTCTTACGTGCTCGAGATCCTGCCTGGCCTTGTCAATCTCCTGCTTCAGGATACTTTCTTTTTCCAGGCTCTGCGTGAGGAGGCTTTCGTTGCCGACAGTCTGTTTCCGGAGCTTATCCTCGGCGCCGCGTAATTTGGAGGTGGCGGTGTTGACGTCTGCCTGCAGCTGCTCAATCTGTTTGGCTAGGAAAGTTTCCCTTTCCTTCGCGATCTCCTGCGCCTCGGCATGGGAAGCGTTAGACTTCTGGAGCTCGATCTTTATTTTTTCTATATCATGGGTTAAGCTGGTTTCTTTCTGCTGGCTCTGCTTGAGAATCTTTTCCTGTTCCGTCGACTGGCGCCTGAGTTTTTCCTCCGCTTCGCGCAGCTTGGAAGAGATATCCCTGGTCTGTTCCTCCATCTGGCGGACGCGTTTTGTAAGTGCTTCCTCTTTTTCTCTTGCCTCTTCAAGTGTTGACAGGGTTACAGGCTTCTTTTCTCCTTCAAGCCAGTCAATATGGGTCGCAGGGGCTGGCGTTTTGAGGGTTGCAAGCTCCTCTTCGGCTTTTTTCAGGGAAGCGGCGAGGGCTTCGCTCCGTGCCTGCAGTTCATCCGATTTCTTCTGGAGCTTGGCTTCTGCCTCTTCTCTCTGCTTCTTTGCTTGTTCGATCAGGAGGTGTTCTTTTTCAAATTCTTTCCGTGTCTGTGCGGCCTGTTCGGCTGCCGCCTTTGCCTCTTTCTGAAGGTCTGCGATCCTTTTTGAGAGCGAGGCTTCCATTTTCTGGTAACGCTGGTTCTCTTCGTCCAGTTTCTTCTTCAGTTGAGAGCTGGCCTCCTGGAGTTTGACTAGTTCTTCCGGAGGAGCAGCTGGCTTGGCAGACGCTGCCGGTGCTGCAGCAGGGGCAGGGGCCTGTTCTTTTACAGGTACTTTCTTTTTCGCACCTGCGGTTGAAGCTTCCCCGGTGACCGTATTTTTAATCCTGGTGGCATCCGAAATAGTTCCATCCAGGATAAGATCACCAATGGCAAGTACGTTAAGGGGACCATAGGAATTGTTGCCCGGCAGTTCAACCATCCACACCATCTCAAGTTCGGGGACAGTCTCGGCGGATATCCATGTATTCTGGTCTTCCGAAATCTGATGGCCCGGAGCGATGCGGCCCTGTTCAGCCCACTGTTTCAGCGCAGTAGTTGTTACCGGGCCGAATACAGACCCGTCATCGATTTGCAGATACCAGTTTTTGGGTATGCCTGATCTGACCGTTCTATCTTGTGCTACGGGCATTATTTACCTCAAAAAACCTTGTCTTCCTTTTATAAAACGCGCTTTTTAAATATTGCTTCAGGGCGTACATAGCGTCAAGCAGATTTCAGTTTTCCGCCCATTTTTTCTGCTTTGGAACGAGGCAGGGAGACGGGTTGACTATGACAAACACGCTTTTTTCGCCGAATTCCTGTTCAAGTTTATGGACCAGCTCCTCGCCTGGAAATACTTTGTATGAATTGCCTGTTTCTACGAAGACTTTCTGTCCGGCAGGATGCTCGAGGCATATTACGACGGGAGTATTTCCCGGGTGCATGCGGAGGATTTCCTTCAGTTTTGCGAGCTTTGCTTCTGAAGTTGCGACAGGCAGGTGCATGCTGAGTCGGGTTGCAAAATATCTCGGCACTTCATCAAGCAGGTATATTTCCTGGGCCATGAGTTTTGGCTGTTCATCGCGCCTGGAGATTTCTCCACAGATCATGACTGGAGCATCCTTTGAGATCTTTGCCTGGTATTTGATAAATGACTCAGGAAAGACAAGGACATCTATTGAACCATCAAGCGCCTCAAGCTGAATTATCGCCCAGGGTTTCTTTTTCTTCGATATTTTCTTATTAACGATTGCCGTGATTCCGCCGATGCGGGTGGGAGTCCTGTCCGCCAACTCTTTCAGCTTCAGTACCGTGGTCAGTTCGTAACGCTGAAGGAGCGAAGCGTATTTCGTCAGCGGATGGCCGCTAAGGTATGTCCCAAGGAGTTCTTTCTCGGAGGCGAGAATTTCGCCCTCATGCCACGGCGGACGGTCAGGCAGGTTGTCGTCGAGTTTGCCCGGGGTCTCGCCGCCGAGCAGGTCAAACAGGTTTCCCTGCCCGGACTGCCTGTCGCGAGAGGCCTGGGCGGCGCGTGACATGGCAAAGTCGATAGCGTCAAAAAGTTTTGCGCGATGATTGTCGATTGAATCGAAGGCTCCGGCCTTGATAAGGCTCTCAATGATTTTCTTGTTCACGAGCTGTCCGTCGATCCTTGAGCAGAAGTCCACCAGGCCGGTAAATCTCCCATTCTTGCGGCGTTCTGCCACGATTGTTTCTGATGCACCTTCGCCGACGTTCTTGATCCCGGCGAAACCGAATCTTATTGCGTTCTTTGCCGGTTTAAACCGCACGTCGCTTTCATTGATGTCCGGAGGCAGGATGTTCAGGTCCATCTCGATTGCCTCGGCGATAAACACGGGAATTTTGTCAGAATTCCCTATTTCGCTTGAGAGAAGTGCGGCCATGAATTCGGCTGGATAGTTGGCCTTCAGGTATGCTGTCTGGTAGGAAATAATTGCGTAGCCCGCGCTGTGCGCCTTGTTGAAACCGTAACCGGCAAACTTGGCCATGGTGTCGAATATTTTGCCGGCAAGTTTCGCGTTGATCCGGTTCGTTTTGGCGCAGCCGGCGACAAACTTGGTCCGCTGTTCCTCCATGACATCCACTTTCTTTTTGCCCATTGCCTTGCGGAGAATGTCAGCCTGACCGAGAGAGTAGCCGGCAAGCACGTTGGCGGCTTTCTGGACCTCTTCCTGGTAAAGCATGACACCGTAGGTTTCTTTCAGGACTGGTTCGAGAAGCGGATGATCGAATACAATTTTTGATTTTCCGGTCTTGCGGTTTACGTAGTCGTCAAGCATGTTCATGGGGCCGGGGCGATAGAGGGCTATCATTGCAATAAGGTCTTCGATCCGGTCTATGCCGACGCGTCTTATCAGGTCCCTCATGCCGCTGCTTTCAAGCTGGAATACGCCGATTGTATCGCCGCGGTTGAAAAGCTCAAAAGTGGGCTTGTCATCCATGGGCAGGTTGTCTATGTCGATTTTCCTGCCGCATGTTTCCTTTACCAGGTCGATTGTTTCCTTGATAACGGTAAGCGTCTTGAGGCCCAGGAAATCCATTTTCAGGAGTCCGATATCTCCCAGCGGTTCCATGCTGTACTGGGTTACGGTCTGTTTCTCCTTGTCACGGGCGAGGGGAATGAGTTCCCTCAGCGGTTTCTCTCCTATAACCACACCTGCGGCATGGGTCCCCTGGTTCCTGTACAGGCCCTCCATGACGAAACCGTAATCGAGTATCCTTTTGCAGTTGGAATCTGTATCGTAAGCTTTCTTGAAGTCGGGGCTTACTTCGAGGGCTTTCTTGAGGGTCATGTCCGGGTCTTCAGGGACCATCTTGGAGAGTTTATCGCATTCAGAGTACGGGATCTCGAGGACACGGCCGACGTCGCGTATCACGGTCTTAGCGCCGAGCGAGCCGAACGTTATGATCTGTGCAACGTTCTCCCGGCCGTACTTGTCCTTGACGTATTCAATTACCTCACCGCGGCGGGCCTGGCAGAAATCGATGTCAAAATCAGGGGGAGAAACGCGTTCAGGATTCAGGAATCTTTCGAAGATCAGCCCGTAGTAGACCGGGTCGATGGTTGTTATGCCAAGCGAGTAGGCCAGCATGCTGCCTCCGCCGGAGCCGCGGCCAGGTCCGACAGGAATGCCCTTCGATTTGGCAAAGTGAACGAAGTCCCAGACAACGAGGTAATAATTAATGTAGCCCGTCTTTTCGATGACCGAGAGTTCGTAGTTGAACCGCTTGACAATGTCGCGTTCCCTGTCATCGGCGGGTTTGTCAAAATTCTTCAGTCCGTAAAAGCGCTTCAAGCCTTCCTTTCCGAGGGTGATCAGGTATTCCTTCTGTGTTATCCCTTTTGGGGCTGAAAAGCTGGGGAAATGGAGTTTGCCAAATTGCAGTTCAACGGTGCACATTTCCGCGATTTCAAGTGTTCGGTCCACGACGCCGGGAAACTCCTTGAACAGCGCATCCATCTCGTCGCGCGTTTTCATGTAGAATTCGTGCGTCGACAGGCGCATCCGGTTAGGGTCGCTCAGCACAGTTTGCGTCTGAAGGCAGAGCAGGACTTCATGGGCCGGGGCATGTGCCTTTTCGATGTAGTGGACATCGTTTGTAGCCACCATCGGAATACCGGTTTTTACGGAGAGTTCCCTGATCATGGGGTTTACTTTGCGCTGTTCCGGTATTGAGTGGTCCTGAACTTCAAGGAAGAAATTGCCCTTACCCAGGATGTCGAGATATTCCCCGGCGGTCCGTTCGGCGGCCTTCATGTCATCGTTCAGCAGATGGGATGCTATCTCCCCGTGAAGGCAGGCCGAAAGTCCGATCAGGCCTTCGTGGTATTTTGCCAGGTGTTCCTTGTCGATCCTTGGTTTGTAGTAGAAGCCTTCGAGCTGGGCGATTGTCGCCAGGCGGCAGAGGTTCTGGTATCCGGTTTCATCCTTTGCCAGCAGAACCAGGTGGTTGGCGGGAACCTTGCCGCCCTCCGATTTTCTTTCCGTAAGGTTCCCGTGCGCAACGTAAGCTTCAAAACCCAGGATTGGCTTCACGCCTGCGTTGCGGGCGGTCTTGTAGAAATCGACAATACCGTACATCACCCCGTGGTCTGTAATGGCGACGGCTGGCATGTTGTTGGCCGCGGCTGTGCTGACTATCTGTTCAACACGGCACGCACCGTCCAGCAGGCTGTAGCTGGAATGGAGATGCAGATGGACAAACTGTTTCTTATTCATCGCGAATGAAGATGCTAACGCTCCTGCCGTAAAATGAAAGCTTTTTCACAGCATCTGACGTGGCGCCCTCACAATAGAAAGAGGGTATGGACAGTGGAAACATGCTGTGATAGTGTTTGTGTCCAATAGCGGGGGCAATTATGAAGAGATTCAAGGTCGACAGGGCAAGGTTGGAGAATAAAATCGCTGAAAGCGCAGTCACAGTGGCGTCGCTGTGCACCAGCCTGGGCGCGATTGCAGGGATATGCTCGGAAGTCATTGCCGCGTTAAGGGCGTCAAAGAAGATCCTGGCAGCGGGTAATGGCGGAAGCGCCGCGGAGGCCATGCATCTTGCCGAGGAACTGACCGGCAGGTTCAAATCCAGCAGGCCGGCGCTGCCTGCCATTGCGCTGGCGGCTGATGGAACGGCCCTCACCTGTATTGGAAATGATTTTGGATTCGACTCGGTATTCAGCAGGCAGGTGGAGGCGCTTGGAGGGCAGGGTGATGTCCTCGTATTGTTCAGTACCAGCGGCAATTCCCGCAACCTGGTCAACGCGCTGAAAGCCGCCTGCAGGAAGAAGATGAAAACCGTCTGTTTCCTGGGTAAAAAGGGCGGGATGCTGGCAGGCCGGGGTAACCATGAAGTTATTGTGAATCATGATGACACTGCCAGGATACAGGAGGCACACCAGGTTGTGATGCACCTTCTGCTTGATGCGGTTGAAGAAGCTTATTTGGAAAGGTCTTGATGCGAAGGATACTGATACTCGCTGCTGCTGTTCTGCTGGCTCCACTGGTCTGCCATGCTGAATTAAAAGTTATTCTCAAGATTGAACCGCTTTCGGCAATACAGTTTGAAACAGTCAATGCCATTGTCATGGTGCTTAATGACAATAATGAGGTTTTTATCCTTGATGAAACCAACAGGTACAACAAGGCGCATGTCAATTTCATTATAGAGAAGAAACGTGATGAACCCCTTAAAAAGATCAAAGACAAGCCGTTTGTGTCCAGCCTGGAAATAGAGCCGGGTGAAAAACAGGACTTTGTGACGGATATTTCTTCTGCGTATGACATAGCGGCGCCAGGAAGGTATGTTATCAAGGCCGTGTTGATTAATGACAATGTCAGTTACGAATCGAATCCGGTCGTGCTGGATGTTGTGCGCGGAATTGAGGTATCAAGTATCTCGAAGGAAGTTCCGTTTGCCCCGTCGCGTATGCGCAAATATACTCTTCGCTACTGGTCCAGGAATAAGAATGAGACACTTTTCCTCAGCGTTGATGAAAATGAGGGGAGAACAAACTACGGCGTTTTTCCTCTGGGATATGTCATTCGAACCTATAAACCTGTCTTTACCGTTGAAAGGGACGGCAAAGTTAAGGTGATTCATCAGGCAACACGCGATTATTTTATCCGGTCCGATTTCCTGTCCGACAGGGATGGCATTACTTTTGTGGGTCAGTCGCGCATTGATGCCGAGGGGAAACCTTACGT